>JAABUR0100004188.1_pt1 | contig 19472 bp, 25 predicted proteins | sample 5560091 | NCBI WGS metagenome assembly JAABUR01 (sample SAMN10711879, study PRJNA513375) | rock metagenome | isolation source: Antarctica rocks | place: Antarctica: Victoria Land, University Valley sud | reverse complement strand
GGCCTAGCCAATAGGCCCTAGGGATTTCGGTATGTGAACAAGGAACAGCGATGTTCCGGATCGGAATATGCTGGAACATTCCATCTATCCGAGCCCTAGCAAACCGGCTACTTCGCCCCTTTGTTCGGCCTACTATAGATACAGCTCGAAACTGTCTTCTTCCTTCTGTATTCTTAGTTTCCTAGTTATAGCTACCTCTATTGATCAAACATTCTATTCAGCTACGCACTACCTCGCTGCAGTGTGATTAGATTCTAGGCACGGTCCCAACATTACATTACATTCATATGACTCGCTCTATGCTGATTTCTAACATTATATAAATGCTTCTTCATTACAGACGAAGTGAAATAATCTGCATCGATTTCTTCAAGTGCTTCTGCTAGTAGTTCTTCAATTCTCTATTGACTTTGATCTAGTGACTTACGTTCATGCAGCAACACTCATCTTTCTTCTCTCGTGAGCTGATTCAGCGAGAATAAACAAAAGATTTGAACTCGTGCGCTGATCAGCAAGTATAAATAAACGATTGAAATCATTCAACTAGATCAAAGATCAGCGAATTAATCGTTCATTCAGATTTGCAAGAAATTCTTCGAATTTGTTGAACAATCAAATGAAATCAGTCATAGAACTGCATGAAGTCTTTATCTCAAGAAGCAAACTTTCTGTGAGTTTACTTCAATGACATCATCAATGCAATGATCTTCTCATCGCTTTATCTATTAGTGAATCGATTCGTTTATCAGTTCACATGCAACTAGTGAATCTGCTTCAATGACATCTATTTTCAATGCAATGATGTATCTTCTCATCATTCTACTCATCAATAAATCTGATCATACATTCACATGCAATTAATGAGTCTGCTACAATGACATCTTTCGTCAATGCAATGATTTATCTACTCACATCGCTTTATCTATCAGTGAATTAATCTGTTGACTCGTTCATGTGCAACTAGTGAGTCTGCTTCAATGACACTTCTATCTTGCATAGTGAGTCTGCTACAATAGACATTTCGATTCTACACAAGACTAAGAAAATACATTCATGTAAACATGAATCATTGAAGAAAGAAAGTAATGTTATGATTCTAATCATTTTCATTGATAACTATGTTGATGACTATGTTAATAACTATGTTGATAACTATTCTGAAAGCTATCGTCAATCGCTTGTCACTAGAGCATAGACTTGTTTCAAAGTCAACTTTATTCAAAGTTAGCTTATGTTCTTCTGAGTCATATAAATAGTTGATTTTTCTCTTTTAGATACTTTTCTTTCTTAGCATTTATATACTTGTTACATTACATTCATATGACTCGCTTTATGCTGATCTTTAACAATTCAGAAGATGAGTGCATTTGCTATTAATGAATCATTATTCTGACTTTGAATTGAATGAAAATTGTTGATTTAAAGAAGAACATCAGTGAATTAATTTATAAACATATTCTTGAAATTAATGAGATCGACAAGAATTGTATGCTACTTCACGAAGCAATAGCAAAAGACAAGATAAAATATGAAGATATCAAATTAAAAAATTGTTGAATTCAGAATGAAATCTTATATCATGATAGTCAGTTATGAGTTTTGTTCAATGAGCTTTTACAAATGAATCTGATTCATGAGATGTACAATCAATCATCAGTTGATCATTCTGATATTCTTAAAACTGTAAAAGTCATAAAGCGAAACTATTATTAATCATTCATGCGAAAAATGATGAATCAATATATTCAAAACTGCTATATTTGTCAACGTTTAAAGACATTTAAAGATAAATCAAATAACTTGCTTCAATCTTTATCAATATCTGAACAGCGATGACAAGATATAATAATAAACTTTATTATCAATTTATTTGATTCAAGCGAGTACAACGCTATTCTGATGATTATCTACAGATTGTTAAAAGAAAGACATTATATTTTTTGCATCATCGATGATGAAAATATCATTGTTGAAAAGACAGCTGAAATGCTGATTCAATAAGTATATTGAACTCATGATTTATCAAGCTTCATAGTATCTGATTGAGATTTGCAATTCATCTCTATACTATGAAAGTCTCTTTGCAAATGACTGAGCATTTCTCTTCAATTGTTCATCATTTATCATTCTCAGATTAATGATCAAAGCAAACAAGTCAATCAAAATATTAAGCGATATCTTCAATTCTTCTGTTCATATATGCAGAATGACTGATTCAAGTGATTACTTATGATTGAGTTTATCAACAATAATGTTTTATTTTCAATCATTTTCTTGATCTTCTTCTTCATAAATAAGAGCTTTCATTCTCGTATAAGCTTCGATTTTGACATTATCAAGTATGAAAGCATTTGTAAATGTCTGCAGATAATCAGAATTGAAGATATATTCAATCACATAAACAAGATGTTGATCTTCACTCGCGAAGCTCTGATCAAAACATGAAAACAAATGATGAAACAAATTAATAAGCATAGAAAAGAAATTAATTACAAGATCAAATCAAAAATGTTTCTGAATGAAAGAAACATCATTACAGCGAAACTCTTCAAAAAGTTAGATGACAAGATGCTCAATTCATTCAAGATCACAGATTCTGTTGATTTCTTCTATAAATTAGAACTATCAGACACTATGCATATATACAATGTATTTCATTCAGAGTTTCTTCGTTTTATCGTCAATGACTCTCTGTTTGATCAGAAGAATGAATCATCAAGATCAATAGTGATAAATGATGAAGATGAATGAAAAATCAACAATATATTGAACTTTCAATGATATCGAAGATGACTTTAATATCAAGTCAAATGAAAGAGTTATGACAACGATCTCAACTGATATAATGCTGACAATGATGAATTTATAAACGCTCAAGAGATGATTGATGACTTTCATATTAAATATTCAAGAAAAGCACACTAAAAAATAACATTCATGTGAACATGAATAGTTAAAAGAAAAGAATAATATTACGATTTTAATCTTCATCTATTTTTCATTTAATCTTCATCTGATTTCATTTTAATTAAGTTTAGCAAGAATCTAATTTAGTCATGTTGTCATCAAGACTCTGCTTCATATGTGTAAAATATCAATTCAATCAAGTTTAGCACAAAGCTGAGAAATACACATATAAGAATTGAGTTCTTTTCTGTAGATACTTTTCTTTCTTAGCATTTATTTATTAGTTAAATGATACTCATATGACTTGCTTTATGCTGATCTTTAACAGATTGTATGAAGAATTTCTTTGCAGAAAAGTTTTTTATTATTCTGCATGATTTTGCTGCTTTCTCAAGCGACATTATCGCTTTCTCTCAACTTATGCTATGATTTACGTATGAGAACAACTTCAACTTCAACGTTGCTTCTTTTCAGCTGTCATCACAGTCTTTATACAAAGTTGACTTAAGTCTGAATGATTTTCAAAGATTGAAAACTGCTTTGTACAAAAACATTTCTGATGTTCAAGCTTTTCAAGCTTCGTCATTGTTGAACTCTGATGTCATGTCTTCTGAGCATCACATATGTCAAACTGTGAGCATGATTTCAGATCTCTGATGAGAGTGAATGCTTGACTGAAGCTTTGTCTCTGTCATTCAAGCTTTGAAAACGATGTACGAAGTTAAATGATGACTTTCTCAACAGAAAAGAGTCTTCTTTGATTGAAGAAAAGTCATCATTGATGAAATACATTGATAAACACAATTGAATCAATTTTTTGATGCTGTCGTGAAAGAATTGAAGCTTGTATGAAGAAGATTGAAAGTCAGTTTGCATGAGCTGTGAAGCTGACTCAACAAGAAAAGTTGATTAAGTGCTGTTTATTAACTTTACTTCATACAACAAGATTTAGATTAACGTTATGTACAAAGTGTAAATAAGAGACAGTCTGTCTTCGCTTTTCTCATATAAACAGTCATGACAGCTTTTTTCTTCGTACGAAGTACTGATCTTGAGCTGTTTCTTGCTCTTTTCTGACTCATTGAATAATTATCTTGATTTCATTTGCATTGTACAAAGAAGATCAATAGTCAGTTTGCATAAGCTGTGACAACAAGAAGAGTTGATTGAGTGTTGTTTATTAATTTTACTTCGTACAACAAGATTCAAATTAACATTATGTACAAAGTGTAAATAAAAGAGTCTGTCTTCGCTTTTCTTGTACTAGAAAGCAGTTATGATAGCTTCTTTCTTCGTACGAAGTACTGATCTTAAGCATCGCGTAAAGATGCAGATTGCTGACTCAAGATACATGACTGTGCTTCAAAATGTGCTGAAAAAACAAATGCTCACAAACAGAAAAAAAAAATGCGTCTTGTACATATCATTAATTCAGCACAATGAGATTGAAAACATTTCTCGCTCTCAACAGTCTTTGCTTTCTCAGCTTGAGCTTTCTCAATCTTCTTTGCTTTGTACAATTATCTTCTCTTTCAAGTGAGTAAGAATGATGATTTTCATCTTATTCATTTTTGCTTTTGTCATCTTCAGTTTCAAGAAGATTGCATCATGTTACATGATTTCATCATTTGCAATTGACGCAGATTCTCTCAAAGTGCTCTGAAACAAAGCGACACTTCAAGAAAGATTGAAAATTATTTGATCATGTGCATTGTGTACAAGTCATAAAAGCAACTTGTTCACAAGATTGAATCAGAACAGTGTTGATGTACAAAGATCTATGCATTTTCATCTGATTCAAAGAAATCATCTTTCGTATGAAATTAATATCTCGTTCAGAATGAGCGAGAAGTGCATGTTCAGACTTTATATGAATGAAGATAGTAAGTTGTAGTTGTTTCACAAGAAGACAAAGAAAGATGTTGATTGAAGCAGAAGTGACAAGAGTGAGAGCGTTGATGACAACAATAATCGTGATGAAATCTCAAAGAACAAGAACTTTTTGTACAACATGTAAATCACATAGCTCATAAACAGAATAGAATTCAACTCACATCGTTGCTGTTGCTCTTCGTACAAAGCATCATCAGCTCATACATTTAATATTCATTGCAGCTGTTAAACTTACATTGTTGTTGTTGTTTTACATTGTACAATGCATCATTAGTCTGTATACTTTGTACTATACATTGTTCTAAGCTGTTACACTTACGTTGCTGATAATGATGATGATGATGATGAGATGATGATTGATGAAAGAAGAAAGAAAGTGTTGTACAATGCTTGTGATAACTTTGTGTGAAGTAATTTTCATGCGCTAATTTATTTAAACATAGAGAAGTCATATGATTCTCATCGCATATTTGAGAGCTTGACAATAACTGTCTAATAATTCTGGTTATAATCATGTCTGTCTCTTCTTCATATATGCATTACATATCAAAAGTCTGTAACTTATTCTTTGCAGAGACTCATGCTTCACATTGTGTACTCGTTGAAACATGCAAGCTCTTCGCTCACTGACAGAAAAAAAACATGTAAAGTTCTTACGAGTAAGCTCGAAAGTGTAAAAGATAAAACTGAAGTCTGTAAAAGTAAGTTGAAAGCTAACTTTCAAATCTGAAAAGTCAATCTTGTCTTTTCTCTTCTTTCTCTTCTTTTTCTTTAAATCTCACTAAATTCTCTTACATTCTCTTCTTTTTCACTTCTCTCTCAGAACTTTCACTATTATTGTCTTCTTTCGCCTCATCAAGTATCTCATCACAACTCTCTTGAAACTCGCTGATATCTTGTCAAAATTCTTCAATCTTGTAGCGTTGACAGATTAATACTTTCTGAACGAGAAAAGTGAAAGAAAGAAAAAATAGTGATGAAAGTTTGAAGATGTTTTTGCGATTATAAAGAAATGTGGTTGAAGAGAGAGTTGAGTTGAGAATAGAGTGTTAATGAAGGGAAAAAGAAGAAGTAAAGAACATGAGATGAAGAAGAGATTTGAAAGAAGAAGTGAGTTATGAGTTGTGAGTTGAGTTTTTTGATGAGAAAGAATGATGTGTGTATTCATAAAATTTCTAAACGCTCAAGACATTAAATCATTATTTCATGTGCATGATTGCGAGCATTTAAGATCAAACACTCACTTTAAAAAACTTATTCTACTCTATCAATATAGAAAAATCTTCTCACGAGTTGAAATCATTCTTACTCTTGTATGAAGACATCTCTTTACCTTGTTATTTATCACAATCATAGACTTGTACATATCGTTGCACTTTCTGCTGCATTATTTTCTTATTATAGAAAAGTTATGAGACTCAAACAGTATATTAAAACTGTTCACGCACTTCTTCTGATTGTACATGTAGAAAACTATTAACTTTAATCACGAAAAATACACAAATCTGAAAGTCATGTTGAGACTTGAATATTTCTTCTTCTAGCAATCTCTCAAGATATATGGCTTATACTCATGCACTTTCCCCATCTTACCACTTGTTCACGTGAAGAACCCTCGAGATAAGTCTCAGAATGTATCTGTAATGTAGATGCGTTTTCCGATTCACCACCTCTTACCTCAGAGAAACTGTTTCTAACATCTCACAAATCTCACACAATCTCACGCACGTTCTCCAATTGCCTACCAAGATAAGCGGAGAAAATCATCGATTTGCTATGCTAATTTTGTCCCCTAACATCGCTATCTCGCCGCGTGTCCAATCGGCCAATCGGAAAATCATCAAAAAAATCGTCAAAAATTCCCCTTTTCTCCAAAAATCAAGCATTTCACATGAGATCGCACATTACGTCATTCCCCACGCCACCGCCGGAGACAACAAGGTTCTTATAGGTCCAATCGAACTTTTTGTTCTTCCCCTTCTCGCCTTTCTGATCTCCGCCCTGGCCCATCACCAGAGCGTCGAAATTGTCACAGGACGAGACCGAGGAGGTCGGGGATGACGTGCCGGGGACGCTGGCGCGCGGAGAGGCGGCGTGAGAATTGGGATAGGTGGCGTGAAACGTAGCACGACGAGAGGCGCCATCTCCGCGGCCGTTATGAGCAGCGCGAGCCTCGGCTGGGGAGCCGGAGACGCTGCCGATAGGAGAGCCAGAGCGCGGAGAATCGACCAAAGTGGTACCGGAGATAGAGGCCGAAATGCGGGTATTCTGATTATTCGACATTTTGGAGAATATCAATGAATGTGTGGTAATATGCTGTACCATCCCATGTTAGAAAAACATGATCTGGCAGAGAAATAGAGCTTTTCTGTGAAGTACCCCAAGGGATAAAAGGTTTAACAGGCCAGAAAGGTAGAACGCTTACCAGATTGCTAACAAGCACAGAAAACTAAAGAAAACCGGTCAAAGGCGTGGATATTGATTCAAAGAAATGCTGTTGAAGGTTGTAGCTTTATCTTAGATGAAGCTGTGAAAAGAGCTACCAGAGCTCTTTGAATAACTTTGTAGAGATAAAGCTGTCACAACTGATAGAGGCTGATGGTTGTACGATGTCAATCTTAGAGGATGTTCCAGTTGACTCCGATCAAGGACAAAAAGACAAACAGTGTCTACAGCATAGTCAGAATGGCAAATCCGATTCTGTTGAACGCGGGGTTTCAGATCACCCTAAGTGATGCTTCTTCAGATGGAACAGTACGTCAGAACCGTCGAGAAGTGCTAAGAATGTAAAGAGCAACTGGTCTAAGGCGCGGTTGTGGTAGTCTTGAACACTTGAGTGTACGTGATCCGAGCTGCCAGAGCTCGCTGGATGATGTAAGGAAGATGCCGTGGGCTGGACAAGACTCTTATTAGCAAGATTTTTGAAAGTGAACGGAGGTAAGATTAAGGACATCAAGAGCGATTCAGATACCGTGAGAATGGACAAGTCGAACACGGAGTAATGCTCAAAGGTGCAAAGAACGTAGAAAAGCAGGTTAATGGCACGGTGCTCACCTAGGAAACCGTTCTACAAATCTTGCAGCCGTAGAATGGTCGATAAGATGCAGTAGAGCTACCAGAGCTCTTCGAATATGTGTAAGGAAAAGCTGTATGCTAGAATTTGTATTTGTTAGTAAAGATGTTGTCCTTCGAAAATGTTGAAAGTGAGCGGAAGTGAGGCCAAGAATGTGAACAGTGAGCAAGATATATCAATAATGGGCAACAATATGCGGGGTACACGAATAGCCCTAAGTGTAGTTCCTTCAATGGACAAGACCTCAACCTTCAGTATCTTGAAGCTGACATGGATGAGCGTGCAAAGGTCATGACAGAAGTTACATTCTTGAGGGGCTTGCAGAGTGTAACGCACCTGGTGTAATAGATGTTCAAGTGCTTGAGCACTGCTGATCAAGCACAGGGCTCGGACGTTGAAAGCAAGGAAGGTGTGGTGGAATGAGTTGAAGATGTAGAAAGTAAAGGAAGATGAAGCCGCAACCTAAGGGGACTGTCAAGAGGCGGTAGTGGAATAACATTAGGCCGACTTCTTAGGGTTCTACCATTGCCTTTCCACTGAACGTCTGTCACAAGAGAACAAGACAGTGGCCACGGCAATGGCCAGTCAACGACTGTGTACATAGGAGCAAGAAGAGTTAGAGGCAGATTCCGAACAGCGAAGGGACACCATTCTGAAGTCCACAAGACCAATGCGACTCAGGTAATGTAATCGTGGAAAAGGCATGACCAGTACGGCATACATAGACCACAGCTACGACGGCGGTCATATGTATCCTTGGTTGCAGCCACACATATTGAGCCCTCTAAGTGTTTTAACAAGTCCAACATCATGCATCAAGCTTACAGAGATCTTCCAGTGCACAAACGCAACGAACTTAGATTAACGAAAAGTTCAGCAAAGAATGGATTTTTCAAACGCCAGTGGTTGACGTCCATGTTCGTGAATATTACCGAAAGACGTGGAACCTTGAATGTTGTTAATAGTAGTGACGAATACCATGAGAGTCCAGTGGTGCGTTCTTTTGAAGTCATTATGCAGTCGTCTGTGGACCAACTCTTATGACAAGGAAGAAAGTAACGAGTTAAAAGTAGAGAACAACGTCGTTGGTGGCAGAAAATTAGAAAATTCTCCGTGGCGATGACAACAGTCTTGAGCGGTACAACTCTCTCATGCATACCTTAGGTCCAATGGTCAATCATAGACTGAGAAGGACGCTCTCCATCGAGTATTGTACAAGGATCACTATTCAAGTGCATCGAAAACTCTTGGTAGATGGGGCAGAACCAGCTTATCGGGCAATGCGCAGAATGTCATTCGTCGTCCTGGCTATTACTAAAACCTACTTATAGTAATCCTGGCTCGAAGTTACCCCGGGCGTTGGTGGAAGAGCCCCTGGCATCGGTGGCATCTGGTAAGATGATGCTCTGGATGTTGACGGTTGGGTTCTTCGCGGTTGCGCAGCTAACGAACGTGTGGCGCTATCGTTTGACCGATCATCTACCTGGTCGCTAAATGTTGGGCCCAGTGGCTGCCTCGGGTGAGAGCTCTTGATGGCACTGATTTTGGCTGTATGAGAAGATTTTCTTGATTGCTGTTGCCTGAGGCGTTCCTCGGTGTCTCGTAAGCGTGCTTCTAGAGCTTCGAGCTCCTGGTTTTGTGAATCAACTGCCTGTTTTCTGGCACTTGTCAACACTTTGCTGTGAAGGCTCTTACGTAGTATTCGAAAGGATAAAGATCCGAAACATACTTTTGCTCGACTGATTGGACAAGGCCTTTCAGATTCCGGTCGACGTTGCTGTCTATAGAGAAGGCATCATTGAGAGCAGCGGAGAAATTACGCGCAATAGTACTGTGAGAATTGTCTCAGCTGAGGCATATAGCTTTGCAAGTAGAGCCATACGATTGGGGTCGACCATTGGACTTCCGCGGCCCTTCCTTGTCAGACATAGCGTTTCCCGATATGAAGGGAATAGCTTAAAAACGTTGGGCTATCCAATTCAGAGCATAGAAAGTTGGCGTGTTTTTGGATTCATGTGTATATAGTTACACGGTAATGATGTTGGAGGAAAGGGATTAGAAGGCGAGGTTGTTAGGGGCAGTAGCATGAGGGAGGAGAAAGGGAGGTCAAGAATGACGATCCTATCCAGGGTTCGCGGGGTTGCAGGGATGCCTAGTAGGCTTTAATGCTCGTTCCTCGCTTATCTTGTGCCATATATTTAACACTCTTCGCAAGCTCCCAACAGCTGTCCAGAGAACGCAGAAAGAAGGGCGCGGAGCGAACTTCGGGGCATCAGTTTAGACTGGTTCAGGTTGGAGACACGCCTGGGTCGCTGCTTCCCGAGGATCTTTCATTGTGGCTCCGATCCTAGCATCAACCAGACGGAAAAGTTCGTACGACAATTGGGTCGGCGTAGCATGGGACATGACCTCAGTCTTTGTGCATTCTCCGCTGGAAACATTGTTCCTATTCCAAACACTACAGCCATATGCCGGGAATCCACCATCTTTCGAAAAGGTGTCGAGCGAGCTTAAGAACAATGAGATACTTCGAGATAGCGACTCTTCCGACAATGGCCGCCTTGAGCCAGAATCCCTCAGAGAGTTATACCTGCGTATCTTGAGGGAGGAGGTAAAGCTAGAGGTGACTGGGACCGACAATGCTGGGTCTGACATGAAGAGCCAACACAATTCCCGCAAACGAAAGATATCAAGGCCACCGTTGGAGACCGAGAGCGATGCGCCACAGTACAGCTACTTGCTACCACGTGCGACTAAGCGCCTTTACTTCCGCTATAGAGATCATGCAGTCAAGGCCATTGAAGAGCAAGAGCGAAAGTATCGTCTGGTTCAAAGGGATATCCAGGAGATAACTCGAGGAGAGTGGGATGCGCGATTACAGCATCAAGAAATTGCGAACAAGAGAGATCCGAAGCGACCTTCGTCAATCCAAACATTGCTACGCAGTGATGAGCCTGCGGAAGAAAAGCCACTAGTCGGCGAAACTCATACTGCTTCAAAGAGTCCAGTACAACAATCCATTACTGCAACTCTCCCTGAAGCTTCGAACCCAAGCTCGTCAGAGAACGTACTGGTCCAGCAGCCTACAAAAGAAGCCAATGGCCAGGGGAGTATCACCGTGCGTCAAGACGCAGTGGCCGTGAGTGATGTTCCGCCGCAAACACAAGAAAGCGTAAGGGTTGAAGCTACGCTTCACAATGCGCCGCCAGTATCGGCGCCAGAGACGCAGCGGGCTCCTAGCATCGCTCAGGATTCTAGGTCTATCTCGCAGCCCACTTTACCACAAAGTGCTAGGCTCCCTCCGCCGACACCCCAATATGCGAGTTCTGGGTACTCGTTGGGATCACCGAAAGCGGAAAACCCCAGATTATCACATTCTACAGGCCAGCCGAGAACAGGGGTTATGCCAATTCCAAGCCCACGCATCGCTCATCCACCAATGACTCTCCCTGATCCATCTGCGTCACCCATAATACTACCGCCTCCACCTGGCATGCTTCGGTCATCTGGATCTCCTAATGGACCTTTGGATGCCCTTGCTGATATGGCAGGCCAGCACAGGTCAAGTCCTACATTACCTATACCGCGGCCTGCTCAGTCTCATGGAGTTCAGCCACATCCAGTACAACTGCCGCAACCGCGAAATTATGCGCAGCGTGCATACCCATACTATGACAGCCAATCACCATATCCAGTAGCTTACCATCCCTACGGTCAGAATGCATTACCTCCCTACCACACCCCGAATCATGGGATTGTACCTGGTTATCGTGCCGCTGGCCCAAATCCTGGCCAAGGTCCTCATTTTGGCAATCATTCGCAGTATCAGTCTCCTCTACCGCCTTACTACCCGCTATACAACCAAAGCCCTCCATACTATCAGCCAACACCAGGCCAAGCCCCGTACAGCCAAAACCCGCCCCTTATATTGCCCGATCAGCGGACGCCTATTGTAACGCCCATTGGAAGACAACGGCCGCCCAGGCCGTCTCCGATCTATACATCTGCTTCTTCAACGAAATGGAAGGACATTGAGATTCCTGGATCTGTAAGATCTGAGGTGGCCCGGCCTGGTCCTGACGAAATCAGCCCCATCAGCGAAAGAGCTCCTTCGCCCGCTTTAGAAATCTCGAAAACTCCAAGCAAAGCTACCAAAGGCAAGCAAGGTAAAAAGGATGCTAAAAAAGAGTCTTTTGGGAAAAAGCCCCAAATTGGAGGATCTCAACAAGGACGAGCGGCCAGTACCGCCTCTTCCGCCGTCGCCGGCTCCCTTCGCACCCGAACCAGATCCCAATCTATCGCCTCCCCTGCCGACGAGCTGTCCCTCGATACGACCCCAGCCCCTTCGCGAAAAGTAAAACCAGAACCCCCTGCAACCCCTGCCCGGGATGATGACACCTCTATTACCGAAACCACCGCGGACGAAGGAGGACGTGGCTCCCGTAAATCCACACGCCGCCGACGCGAAACCCTACGCGGGCTGGAATCGATGACTGAACTCACGCGCAGCACGAGCGCGAAACACGGCAATCGCCCCTCTGTGCTTGACGAACCTACCGCCCAACCGCAGTCATCGACAAGACCAAACCAAGTTCTCGGCTCCCGCAACTTTCCCCGCACCTCTGCAACCATCATGAACGACATCACGGGCCACAAACTCGCCTCCATGTTTGCCAAACCCTTGACTGAGCGTGAAGCTCCTGGCTACAAGGACCTGATCTACCGCTCTCAGGATCTCAAAAGCATCAAATCAGCTATCGCGGCTGGCGCGAGGGCTGTGGCCAACGCCGCGGAGAATGCCAGCACGTCTGCGATCGGGGATACCGGGAGCCCTGGAACCGCCGGCACAACCCCTATGATGAAGACGACATCCTCTTCTACCCTCTGGCTGCCCGCCCGCGATGACGTGGTACCGCCAAAAGGCATAGTCAACTCCGCCCAGCTCGAGAAGGAACTTATGCGCATGTTCGCCAACGCCGTCATGTTCAACCCGGACCCCAAACGGGGCGTCGGTCCCGCCTTCCGCACACGTTCCAAGATTTCCAAAACTCAACAAGGCCAAATGGGTGCTGATAGTGACGCAGCTGGGGTTGGGGAGGAGCCGGAAGAAGGTGGGGTCGTGCATGATGCGAGGGAGATGTGCCGGGAGGTGGAGAGAAGAGTCGCGGAGTGGAGGGCAGCGGAGATGAAGGGAAGGAGGAGGGAGGAGGGGGCGGAGGCGGATGAGTTGGCGGTGGAGGAAGACGAGGGAGGGGCGAAGAAGAGGAGACGGTGATTGGGGCGCCGGAGCGGCGAGGTTGTTGAGATAGCAGTATAAAGTTGTGTGATGACAATTTTCCCCGGGCTTATGTAGCAGAATCTCGTGCACAAGAACGCAATACTAATAAGGTACTTTAATCAAGAGCCTCATGAACATCTTAAGCGAGAAAGCTCCCATCCCCGCTCCCGAGTCCCCGCAATGCGGACTTCTAATCCATACTCCACATTCCCTCCAACGTGCTTTACACAATAACACAAGCTTCGCCTCAGATACTGATCATCGCAAAACATGCCCAAGCTCAATCCGCCATCCCTGTACCGCCCAAGAACCTCACGCTACCCCCTCCTACGACGAACTTTCTGCGTCAGCTCAAAGCGGCGCGCAGGAGAAGTACGAATCGTCGAGGTGGGCCCGCGTGATGGCTTGCAGAATGAGAAGAATTCGATACCCTTACAGACGAAGATTGAGCTCATACGGCGACTGGCAAACACGGGGGTGAGGAATATTGAGGCGGGGAGTTTTGTGGCGCCGAAGTGGGTTCCGCAGGTATGTGGTGTCCCTTGGGATGAAGTGGTGGTTGTGAACATGGGAGGGTGCTGCTACGGGGTGAATACAATGATGGATTGATTGGCTAAGGGTAGTTTGTATGGAATCTAGATGGCCAATTCGGCAGAAGTACTCAACCACCTCCTCGGCCACCCTCCCTCTTCCCCGCACTCCATTGCATACAATTTTCTTGTTCCTAACCTCAAAGGCCTCGAAAATTTCCTCAAAACAGCAGACGATACGGCAAAAACATCAGACAAAGGCGAGAACGCCCCCATCACATCGCCTGAAGATCCGAATGCCCCTCCTACACCTCCTCCATCGCCAAATCCAGAAGACGAAGAGCCGGCACCCATCACATCGACGCAGGATCCGAATGAGATGCCTTCCGATATGTCTGGAAAGGACGATCCGGTCCAGCCAGCAAAGTCTGCAGCAGCGAGGGATTCCATGGAGATATCCCTCTTCACCGCGGCAACAGAAGCGTTCTCAAAAACAAACACTAATTGCACTATTGCGGAATCACTCGAACGCTGTAAGCCCATTGTCTCATTAGCGAAATCCCGAAATATCCGAGTCAGGGGCTATGTTTCTGTTGCGCTCGGCTGTCCTTACGAAGGGCCTGATGTTTCTCCGAGTAAAGTGGCTGAAATAACAGCGACGTTGCTCGAAATGGGCGCGGATGAGGTCTCGGTGGCTGATACTACGGGCATGGGTACTGCGCCCCGTACCCAAGAGCTCCTGAAGGCGTTATCCGCAGCTGGAATCTCCCCCAAAGATCTCGCACTCCATTTCCACGACACCTATGGCCAGGCGTTGGTAAACACTGTGGTTGGTCTTGAACACGGTATCAGGACCTTTGATAGTAGTGTTGGAGGTTTAGGGGGATGTCCGTATTCCGTGGGGGCGACGGGGAATGTGGCCACGGAGGATTTGATATATTGTTTGCATAGTCTGGGGGCGACAACGGGGGTGGATATGGAGAAAATGGCGGAGATCGGGAGTTGGATTTCGGGGGAGCTAGGGAGAGAGAACGATTCGAGGGTGGGAAAGGCAGTGTTGGCGAGACTTGCAAAGGGGCAATAAGACGATGCTTCTCCTTCGGTGTGGAGTCTGAGGTACGTTTGCGGGTTGCGAATCGAGAACAACTGGTATTAGCCCCAAAAATCTTGCAATATCGAGATTTGGCGTCGGTATGCCTCTGGATCTCTTGGCCGCGGATGAGGACGGGTGATTTACTTGGTCGTCAATCGAACTCTTATATTGAGTATCCTCCGGGAACAGAAAACGTTCGAGGCTGTCACAATTTGTCCTGGGGCTTAGGGTTGAAACAAAACGCTCCATGCAATCCGGTAAAAGTTTGGATTTGATTAAGTCGGCGGATGTTGTTAGTAAGTGTTGGGCCAGGAAGGTACGAAGCTATAAGACCAGGGATGTTAGACATAGCCAGTGAGTCTAGCAAGCACCAGGAAGAACCGAAGATCGGCCCAATTCCTGCATCTTGACTTCAGCAGGATAAAAACCGTAGGCTTTCATCCTACTCAACCTTTGCCCGTCTCCACAACGATAAACCTCCCCATCTTCTTCGGCGCCTGCCCCAGCGGATCCCACCGTCCCTCTACAACTTCTTCCGGCGTATTAACCCCTTCTTCAACCCTCCCCCTAATCCTCCCCCGCTTCCCCACAACCTCTTCCTTCTCAAATTCCCCCTTCAACTCTTCCATCCCGATTTCTCCCTCCCGTTCCGCATCCCGTGTCTCATCCCGAATGGCTCGTAACGGCTCCACGCCCTCCGTATCAACCTCCTGAATCGCGCGTACGAATTGAAGCTGCGATTCGAGGTCCGCGATCATGTTTGCTTCTTCGGCCTCGGAGGAGGGAAGAGGGAGCGCGGAGAGGCGGAGGAGATGGTGGAGTTGTTTGCGCGTGATGTTTGAGGAGGTCGGGATAGTTTGGGATGGAGAGGGGAAGAGGGATTTTGTGGACCAGGAGGGGTTAGAGAGAAGGGTTGTGAAGTCGGCAGGGTTGTCGAGGGTCGGCGGTGGAGAGGAGGGTTTAGAAGAGGGGCTTTGAGGATGTGGAGAATGTTGGAGGCGTCGCTGGATCGAGATGGGCCATTTTCGCGTGAGAGTTGCTCTCCGCATGAGATGCATCGTTTTGAACAATTTCCGTAGATTCTAATAATAATGTTGGTGCTTCTAAAGGTATGGGGGGTTGTTTTCCGTAAGGTGTAAAATTTGTCCGCTGTCCCTTCTCAGCTGTTTACCCGGCGTTCAAACCCTTCGATTTCGATCGGAAGTGGTTACTGGAGATACTCATTAGCAATCAGAGACTCAGAACGTAGCATGGAGGAGGAAAGGACTCTAGTCGATGTTGGCAAAGCAGTCGATGCCGAGCTTGATATTCAACAACCCACTGAGACACGGCAGCCCAAGAAGAGGTTCATCGGACGAAGAGCAGCAGCGGAACTAGCACAAAGGAAGGATGACTCCGGAAGCACAATTGAAGATAGTGGAGCAATAACAGGTTCTTGTGATCTCTCTGTTACTTCAGACCTTGTGCTGACTACATGTACAGTTGCACAACCCAGAAAATCAGCAAGAGCTCTGAATCAAGTTCCGCTGGAAATCATTGAAGACCCCGAAATCAATGATGCTATCGCCCTCCTGCCACCAAACTACTCATTCGAAATACATAAGACCATACACCGAGTACGCAGTTCTGGTTCGAAGAAGATAGCACTCCAATTCCCCGAAGGACTTCTCCTGTTCGCCACTACCATCTCCGACATCCTTACTCGATTTTGCCCTGGTTCAGAGACCCTTATAATGGGCGATGTTACGTATGGAGCATGCTGTATTGACGATTACACTGCTCGTGCACTAGGATGTGACCTGTTGGTTCACTACGCCCACAGCTGTCTCATCCCAGTGGACGTTACTAAAATCAAAACCCTCTACGTCTTTGTCGACATCACCATCGACACAACCCATCTTCTAGCCACTCTCGAGCGCAACTTTCAACCCGGGAAAACCATTGCTATGGTCGGCACAATTCAGTTCAACGCCACCCTCCACACTATAAAACCCATCCTCGAGCGCACAGGCTTTAAAGTCCTCATCCCCCAAATTACCCCCCTAAGTAAAGGCGAGATCCTTGGCTGCACCTCCCCTAGACTCTCCAATGATGCTGCCGATCTAATTCTCTACCTCGGCGATGGCCGCTTCCATCTCGAATCTGCCATGATCCACAACCCCACCCTACCCGCCTACCGGTACGACCCCTACAGCCGAAAACTCACCCGCGAGACCTACGACCACGCCGAGATGCACGACCTCCGCCGCGAAGCCATCGCCGGCGGCCGCAAGGCCAAAAAATGGGGTCTTATACTCGGCTCCCTCGGCCGCCAAGGAAACCCGCATACCATGACCCTTATCGAAAACACTCTGACCGCGCAAGGCACGCCCTTTATCAATCTTCTCCTCAGCGAGATATTCCCCGGCAAGCTGGCGCTGATGCCGGATGTCGAGTGCTGGGTGCAGATTGCGTGTCCAAGGTTGAGCATCGATTGGGGTTATGCGTTTTCGAAGCCCTTGTTGACGCCTTATGAGGCACTTGTTGCGTTGGGGGCTAGGGAGGGGTGGGAGAGTGGGAACCAGGGGGTTTATCCTATGGATTTTTACGCCAAGGATGGGTTGGGCCGGACGAGGGAGGGGGATGTTGGTCCTTTGATGGAAGCGAGAGGCTGAAATCATTGAAAGGGTTATGAATTGCGCAGCTGTAATGGGGTAAACAGACGCAAAACCCGGACCGCCTGTGTCGAGCCTTTGAGGATTCGAAGATCCGCCTCGGCCTCGAGCATGATCGAGTACATCTCGCATGGTGAAACGACATCTCCGTCGTCACGCAACCCCTGCAACCGAACAATCCTCAGTACGAACGCCCGCTCAAACGAGGTCAGGTCCCCAGAAACGGAACCATTGCACTTGGCGAGCCTCCCCAGCTCATCCATGTCGCCTCCACCAACCCTATCGAATAAATCATATCGAATAGAACCACGGAGCGTGCGTTCTTGCCCCCTACGGAACAGAACCAAAATCACAGCACACCACCCCTACCGCAACCATAGCCACCTCATCCAAACCCACGTCTCTAACCCCTCCAGCCCGTCATCAACCTCTCCATCCCGCCTCTATTTTACACCCATGCCACTCACAGCGCTTATCCCTGGCGAGCAGTGTGGAATTTCTTTATGAAAGCGAAGTAATGACGGGTGGAGGACTTGTAAGACAGGGGCGTTGAGAGTGGGCAGATTGATGGACTCAAGATGGGGGGATTGTGGAGGGGCTCTAGGTCGGAGGGTCGAGAATAGTGTGGATGGAAGCAGTGCAGGAATCGAATATTAATCTATATTAATCTATATTATCCTGAGATACTTGAACCGTCGTATCAAAATCAACACCCCACCAAGCCCCCTCCCTCCCCATTTCCCCTTTCTCGCCTCCTCCCCTTCTCCTCTGCTCCTCTCCAACCCCCCAGAAATCTCCATCTCCATCATCATCTTCATCCCGTCCCATCCCACATCCCACATCCCACACCCAACCCCCTCAACAAACCCCCCCCCCCCCCCCAAAAAACCACCACTTCCACAAGCCCAACAAGCTCGACCTTCCCCATCTCGCCCACCCTTTCCCTTGAGCACGCCTCTCCCAAAAAAAAATTAAAAAATCGCAAATCACAAAAGCACACATTTCTATTCCCACCTTCCTCAATCCATCACATTCATCATCTTTTCAGCTCTCATTCCCTTCTCGCTTGCTTAAAATACTTTTCAACGCATCTTTGCAATTCTTTCCCCTCAAAACTTCTTTACAAGGAAGAAAAGAAAAAAAGAAAAAAGAAAAAAGAAAGTAAGTAAGAAAGAAAGATTTCTGTTCTATCTCACCTACGGCCTGCCAGTTTAAACCCTCAATCAATTAACTCTACTGAAATCCTGAAACTTTATATATATATATATTTTTGCTGTCGAGTTGCTCGATACATATATATCTCTCTCTTCTTTCATCTTCTCTTGAGAGTCTTCTTTTTTCATGAAAGTCTTCGTTCTTTTATCTATCTCTTTAGAACATAAGGAAATAAGAAAATTAGTTAAAAAAGTAGATAGAAAACGAACAGAGCAAACTAAACTATAATATTTTAAAAAAAGAAAAATAAGAAAAATAAGAAAGAGGGAGGGAGCAAAAAACATATTACTGTACATCAAGCCCCCCTTCACGGAAAAAAAAAAGATTTCGGAAAAAAGATATATATGTAAAAAAATGATAATAAATCAGCAGTTCTGTTACAGTAGTTTGATTGTTTCGTCTTTATTTGATTTTTTGTTTAAACATACCGCGATTGCTTTTCTTTTCGTTACTGATGAATTGAGAATTGATTCGCAATGACGATGAGGGGGATGCGAAGGGGGGAGAGAGAAGGGAAGGGAAAGAAAAGAAGAAGAAGGAGAAGGAGAAGAAGGAGAAGCAGAAGAGTGTATACAGTTTCTGATATATTCATCTTCATTCTCTTACTCACTCATTCCACCCCACCCCCCCCTCTCCTCTCCTCCCCTCTCCCCCCTCCTCCCCCCTCTCCTCTCCTCCCCTTCTTCTTCTCTTTCTCCCCTCTTCTTCTCTTTCTCTTTTCACCCTCTCTTCCCCTTCTTCTTCTCTTTTCATTCCCATTCTCATTTTCCATCCCCATCCTCATCCCCATTCATACCCCCCCCCTACACACACACACCTCCCCTTCCTC
>JAABUR0100004185.1_pt1 | contig 19484 bp, 13 predicted proteins | sample 5560091 | NCBI WGS metagenome assembly JAABUR01 (sample SAMN10711879, study PRJNA513375) | rock metagenome | isolation source: Antarctica rocks | place: Antarctica: Victoria Land, University Valley sud | reverse complement strand
TGCGCACCCGGCCGCCGGTGAGCGTGTTCAGAGCGTCCCGGCTGCCCACCATCTCGCGCAGGCAGTCCTGCATCCCCATGTCCGAGAGGTCCGGATGGCTCACGGTGTGCGCCCCGAGCTCGACACCTTCCGCCGCCACCTCCAGCAACTCATCCTCGGTCATCATGCGGGCCCCGGAACCCGCGGCGATCCACGGATTGGGCTTGCCGATCAAGCCGGTCGCCACGTAGATCGTGGCCGGGACTCCGTAATCCCGCAGGATAGGCAGGGCCACGTGCTGGTTGTCGTCCATGCCGTCATCGAAGGAGAGCGCCACCAGTCCCGGAGGAGGCGTGGCTCCCGCGGCCCGCTTTGCGAGCTCCGCCACCGTTACGAACTCGAACCCGGCGTCGCGAAGCAGCTCGATCTGGGTCCGAAAGGCCGACGGGGAGACGCGCAGGAAATGAGGATCGACGACGCTGTTGGGCTCCCCCACGCCGTGATAGCAGAGGATGATCGAGCGCCGCTCGCACAGCAGGGCCGTTACCCGCCGCAGGGCCACGAGTGTGCTCACCGGCCGGGGAGTCGCCGGTGGACTCGCTGCCGGACCGCCTCGACGCCCAGCGCCAGCGCCGGGAGCGGATCCTCGCCGGCCCACCAAGCGCCGACCCTCGGCTGGGGCGCACGCCGCAACAGCCCCTTCGGGGAGCCGCGAAGCGCTGCCATCAGGTCGGCCTCCACCCACCGATAGGTCACCCCCTCACGATACGGCCCCTGGACGCCGGTCGGCCGGTCGAGCGCCACCGAGTGCCACGCCGCCGGGAGGTTCACCCCGCTGGCCAGCGCGAGCGGCATCGAGCCGTAGAAGCGGGGGTTGACGTCGATGAGCTTGGGGACACCGCCGTCCCTGACGAACTGCAGTTGGGCCAGACCCCAGTACCCGGCCGAAGCCAACATCGAAGCGGCCTGGGCGACGAGCTCCTCGTCGGGCGCCACGCTCACCGCGAGGCTGCTGGGTCCGGCGTTCGAGGGCCAGCTGCGGGAGGCCTCCTGCTGGATGCGCGCCGCGGGAGACCCGTCGCGTCCGACGACCATGCCAAGCGCCATCAGCCTCCCGTTCGCCCTCTCCTGCACGAGCAGAGGCTCTTCGGCGGGCAGGCCATCGAGCAGGCGCTCGAGGTCGGATGCGGACTCGATCACCCTTGCCGATCCGGTGCCTCCCGGCCTGGCCGGCTTGACCACCGCGGGAAGGCTCACGCCGGCGTCACGAAGCTCAGCCGCGTCGCCCTCGAAGAGGATCTCCGGCGTCGAGAGCCCCACGTCCGCGGCCAGCGGCGTCAGCCTGCGCTTGTCACGCAGCGCCTCCAGCGTCGCCCATCCGGGGTAGGGCAGCTTGACTGCCGGCCCCAGCGACGTGGCGTGGGTGTAGAGGGGATCGATGGCGTCTTCCGTGCCCGGGTAGACCACGAGGGGCCCGTGCTCGACCGCGAGGCGGGCGACCGACTCGGCGAAGCCCGCCGCATCCTCACCCGGGTCGGGGCCCGTTGCACGTACTGTCGCAAACCGCGACAGCCCCCCCGCTGCTCCCCGGTCGGGAGCGAGAGCGACGGTCTTGAGCCCTGCCCTGCCCAGGGCGCGAAGGCCGGCGATCGCGCTGCGGATATGCACGTCGGTGACCAGGGCGTCCATCGCCTGCGACGCGCTCCCTTCCCGCCGCCCTACCCGCCGCACGGTCGATCGCACGCCTCCCGGCGCCGCCCGCCACGTCCGCCGGGGCACGAGGCTCAACTCAGTCAGGGCGGCTCGGGGCCCGGGGGGCACCAGCGTGAGCCACTCGGCGCGCTGCTCGCCATCCGCCAGGCGGTATTTGTAGGGCTGCGCTCCCGGGCCGAGATCGCAGCGCGCCTCTCCGCGCTGAAGAGCGTCCTCGATCGCGGCCACTATGCCGAGGATCGATGGCCGCTGTGCCGCCCATGCGTCGTCGAAGCCGCCGAGCCAGTAGGAAAGCTCGCCGCCTGCGGCGAGGAAGACCTCCGCGGCGATCGTGCGCCCGTCCACGTCGATGCAGAAGAGCCGGAAGCGCTCGTCGGAGATCAGGTCGCGTGCCGCGTCGCGCAGCATGCGCTCCACCCCCGGCGTGAGCGCGCCCGATCCGCCGCGGTGGGCCCAGCGGGCGTGGTGCAGCCGGGCGAAGGACTCGAGGTCGCGGTCCAGCTCGTCAGGCGAGCGAGACATGCGAAAGCTGGCGCCCTGGGCTTCTAGCTGCCGCCGCGAACGACGGACCTGCGAACGGAAGTTGCCGCTCTTCGAAGGCAGCCACCCCTCGACGGTGACCCCGCTCAGCCTGAGCTCCGGGGCCGGATGGGAGACCCCCCGCTGCAGGCGAGGCCGCCTTCCGGGCCACTCTGCGGCGATCAGCGACGGCCAGGAGGAGCTGGCGTGTATGCCCTCGAGCACCAGCAGGTCCGCCCGCGGGCGCGCGCCGGCAAGACAGGACGCAAAGGCGGCCGCTGCCTCGCGCTCGCGGCCCGGCTCGGCGAGCGGCTCCACCGGCGAGCACGACGCCGCCGCCAGCAGACTGTAGCTCCCAAGGCCCAGCCGGTTCCGCGTGACGCAAAAGGGAGCGATTCCCACCATCCGCTCGCCGTCGAGCGCCACCACCGTGCGCAGGTTCACACGCGGCTCTGCGTGCCGGAGCCAGGCGAGCATCCACGCCGGCGCACAGTAAGGCCGGCCCAGCTTGACCGCCAGAGCGTCCCAACTCGCGCCATAGGCTTCGAGCTCGGCAGGATCCTCTATGAGCACGCTCCTCACGGTTCTCACCCGGCGCAGACCAGCTCCAGGTGACGAGCCGCGGTGGCCGGTGAGGTCAGGTACTCCTCCGGCCTCGCGAGCCGGCGGCCAAGGCGGCTCCCGAAGAAGGCGACCTCGAGAGGCTCCAGGAGGGCCTCGCCGACATCGGCGGCCGCCAGCGCCTCTTGCGCGCCCGCCCGAGCCCGGTTGCCGAACTCTGAGCCACACCAAGCGGCCTCGAAGGTCTCTGTGACGAGCTCCTGAGACCAGCACGCGAGCCCGACTCCGAAGTCCAAGTAGGCGACAGCGGCGTTCAGGACGTCGAAGGCAGGCATTCCGCGAGGCTTGGCCTTCTCCCAATCCACGAGCCCGGAGAGGCGGCCGTCGGCGAAGAGGCAGTTCTGCGCCGCACTGTCTCCGTGCCGGAGCACGGCGCGATCCAGCCTGTCGATATCTGCCCACGCCGCCCGCAGCAGCTTCTCCGCCCGCGTGCTCAAGCGGCCGTGGGCCAGGGCCACTTCGAGGGACCGGGCCGCCGTCTCGGCGGGGGGCTCGTGCTTGACCGTCGCGGCCGCCAGGGCATTCAGGCCGTCGGTCACCTGGCGAAGGGAGTCCGGCCAGCCGAGGGCACGAGCCCTGGCGGGCGTCAGCGCAGCCACCCGCATGGGAGCGCCGGCGATGGCCTCCTGTACGCGAGCGCCATCTACCGTGCCCAGCGGCCTGGGAGCGAGCCCCGTGGGCAGTGCTTCCGCAAGCGCCTCGGCCTCCGTGTCGGCCGCGGCCCCACTGCCCCTGGGGAGCTTGGCCACGAGCAGGGGGGCGCCCGACCCCCCGAACGCGAAGACCGTGAGCGCAGCTGACCGCTGGAGGGCGAGCAGCGTGAGCTCGGGGGCCTCGGCAGGCAGCGAAGAGGACTCTGCGGACAGGCGGGGCCAGGCCCGCCCGAGGCTCCTTCCCAGTTCGTCGAGATCGGCGCGCTCGCGGCGGGGCAAGCTCCTCACCACACGCGATAGCGGGCGCTCGGGCAGCCCGCGACGCCCAGCGAAGGCGAGAAGGGGCCCGAAGCGCCGGCTGGCGGGCATACGGTAATTGAGGGTCTGGCCGACGAGCGCCATGTAGAAGCTCGCCGGATGCGGAGAGCGAACGCCGATGGCAGCCCGCCACGGATAGGGCACCTCAACGTAGCCGGCCGGGCGCATCCGCCCCATGCTACGGGCGGCGAGGCCCGACCGCGCCGGGGTGATGTCCTGCTCGACAGGGAGGCCAGAAAGCCGCCTCCTTGGTCAAGCCGGCGGAATCGTCTCCCGACACGAATAGGGTGAGACGTCGAATGGGTCGATTCCGCTGCTCGCTGATCTCCGCGCTGCTGATCGTGGTGGCCGCTGCCCCCGCCGCTGCCCCTGCCCCTTCCGAGGCCGCCACACCAGTGCCGAGGATCGGCAACTGCCCCGTCTTCACCCCCGACAACCAATGGAACCAGCGTGTGGACCGCCTTCCGGCGCTGCGCGGGTCGACCAAGATGATCAAGCGCATCGGCCCCGGCCTGCCGCTGCACCCCGACTTCGGCTCCGGCCGCTGGCAAGGAGGGCTGATCGGGATGCCGTTCACCACGGTCGGCCGCCGCCAGGCGCCCGCCCCGGTTACCTTCAGCGACGCCGAATACTCGGACCCGGGCCCTTACCCCATCCCGACCACCGCGGCGGTCGAGGATCGTCCCGACCGGCATGTGATCACTGTCGATACCCACAACTGCCGCCTGTTCGAGGTCTACAACGGATCTCGGCAGAGGTCCGGGCGCGCATGGCGAGGCGGGTCCGGTGCCACCTGGGACCTCGGCTCCGACCGCCTCAGGCCGAACGGCTGGACCTCGGCGGACGCCGCCGGGCTGCCGATCTTTCCGGGCCTCGTCCGCCATGACGAGGTCGAGGATGGCGCGATCCGGCACGCGCTGAGGATCGCCGTGCCGATGACCCGCAGGGCGTGGATCTACCCGGCGCGCCACGCCTCATCAGACCTCCGCGATCCCACTCTCCCGGCCATGGGGCAGCGTCTGCGCCTCAGGTCGCGCGTCAATCCGAACGACTTCCCACCCCAGGCACGCGTGGTCGTGCGGGCGCTCAAGCGCTACGGGGCGCTGGTGGCCGACCAGGGCCCGCCGCAGATCCACCTGACCGGCGCTCCCTCACCGGGCTGGGACATGTCCCAGGTGTTTGATCTCTCGCGCCTGCGCACGAGGGACTTCGAGGTGGTCGACACGCGCTCGCTTCCTCGCCCGGCGCCCTAGCGCCGGCGCGGCGGCCCACCGGCGGGCGCACATGTCAGCATCGGCGCATGCCCGCGACGCGTCAGGCCAGCGCAAATGGGGCCCCCTCACCTTGAGCGAGCGGCGTGCCTGAGACACCTCCCGGAGTCGACGGGCCTGACGAGACGACGCCCCTGAGCGAGGCCGAGCGCGCGGGCGACCGGGTCGCCAAGAACACGCTGCTGCGCGCGGCGGGCGAGATCCTCGGCAAGCTGGCCTCGCTGCTGCTCTTTGCGGTGCTGGCCCGAGAAGTGGGCGTCTCGGACGTGGGCGCATTCGTGTTCGCCTTCGCCTGGGTGCAGGTCGCGATGATGCCGATCGGCCTCGGCTTCGAGCGTTACATCCTGCGCACCATCGCGCGCGACCGCTCGCAGGTCGACGGGCTCTTCTTCAACGTGCTGTACCTCAAGGTGCTCCGCTCGCTGCCGGTGGCTGCCCTGTCGTTCACGGCGATCGGCCTCCTGGGCTACGACGCTCAGACCCGCACCGCGGTCTATGTGCTGACCCTCGGCCAGTTGCTCGATTCCATGGCACGAACGCTCTTTGCCGTCTTCAACGCCTTCGAGCGCGGATCGCTCATCGCTGCGACCGTCGTCGTGCAGCGCTACCTGGCGGCGGGAATGGGGCTCGTCGCCCTCGCGGCCGGAGGAGGCGTGGTGTCGGTATGCGTGACCTTCACCGTGGGCACCGGGATCGGGCTGGCCTGGGGCCTCGTGCTCATGCGCCGGTCGATCGGGATTCCTCGCCTTGCGCTGCCGGCGGATGCCCGCAGGCAGCTTCGCCGCATGAGCCGCGGCTACGGCGTCCAGGACATCCTCGGGATACTGCTCGCGCGGCTCGACGCCGTGATGCTGTCCCTGCTGGCCAGTCAGGCGGCGGTCGGCCGCTACGGAGCGGCTTACCGGCTGCTCGAGTCCACCTTCTTCCTGACCTCGGCGATCAATGGCGCCTTCGCCGCCATGTTCGCCTACCTCGGTCGCGACACCGATCCGACGGTGGGCGCGGTGTTCGCCCGGTCGATCAAGCTCGGCCTCAGCGCACTCGTGCCGTGCGCCGTTGCCTTCGGCGTCCTGGCGGAGCCGCTCAGCCGCGCGTTCTTCGGGGCGCAGCTCGAGGGCGCGGCAGGCCCCCTGCGCCTGCTCGCTCCGGCAGTGGTGATGCTGGGCCTGGTCACGCTCAGCTCCTCGCTGCTCCTCGGACGCCGCGAGCCGGCGCTGCTCGTGCGCATCGCCGCGGTGGCGGTCGGCGTGAACATCGCGCTGAACCTGGTGTTCATCCCGCTCTGGCAGGAGCAGGGGGCGGCGGCGGCGATGCTCGTGACAGGCGCCCTGTTCGCGGCAATCCTGCTCGCCTACGCGATCAGAGAGGTGGGGGTCGCTCGCCTGGGGGCGATGTGGAGCGGTCCGCTGGCAGCCGGGGCAGCGATGGCCGCCATGATGTGGCCCCTGTCGGACACCCTGCTCGCCGCCGTGCCGGCGGGAGCGGCGGTCTACCTCGGCGTGCTGTTCGCGGTGGAGCGAGCGTTGAATCCGGTGGACATCGAGTTCGTCTTCAGCATGCTGCGACGCAGGCTGCGGCCGGGCGCCTCCTGACCCGAGCCCCATCCCGGACTGCGAACATGACCCCATGCCCCAGCCCTCTCAGTCCCCGGCAGTCGACTTGGCGGGCCTCCTGGGGGTCCGGGCTGTGCTGTGGAGAGGCCCCGGAGGCACGTCTGACATCGATCTGGTACCGATCCCCGGCTCGGAGCAGGCGCTGGCTGACTCACTGCTGGCAGCGGGGCTGGAGCCCGAACGCGGCGATCCAGGTCACATGATGTGGCGTACTCGAGGCGAGGAGCACCTGCCTCTCGACGTGCTCGACCCGCGCGCCTGGCCGGCCCGCTATCCGCCGCTCGGCGGCTTGCTCGCCCGTGCACGTGACGAGCGGGGCCTGCTCGTGGCCTCTCCCGAGGATCGCCTGCTGATCTTCGCGGCCGACGCGGCGGCCGGCCGACGGGTAGCCAAGCTCGCTGAGCGTGCAGCACCGCTCCTGGCTGAGACGGGAGTACGCGACCGACTCGCGACCCTGGGCGCACAGCACCGAATGGAGGCGCTGGCGCGGCTCGCCGCCACCCTCGACCGCATGGAGGGAACAGGCCCCACCGGCCGGCTGGCGTGGAGTCAGGGGTTGGTCCTCGGGGTCCGATCGAGGGCGGGACGGGCCGCCCTGCGGGATCGCCTGGCAGGGCGGCTGAGGCGACCTGGCGCGCGGATACGATCGCGCTTGCGCCGACCCGAGGGACTGCTGATCGCCCTCAACGGCATCGACGGAGCGGGAAAGTCCTCCGCGGCCGAAGCGATCAGCGCCCGGCTCGCCGAGCGGGGCCTGCCGGCTCAGGTGGCCTGGGCTCGTCTCGGTAACCGCTCGCGGCTACTGAATCGCATCGCCGCACCGGTCAAGCGGTTCCTGGGCCGCGAAGGAACCGTGGCCGACCCGGTGGCGGCCGGGGGGCCGGCCATCACCAAGGTCCGCAATGCCCGCGAAGCCGAGCGGCGCACACCTGTCGGCTGGGCGTGGGTGCTCGTCGTGGCGGCGGTGAACGCCCGCGACGGACGGCGGGCCGCACGCGCCCGGCATGGGGGCGTGGCCGTGATCTGTGATCGCTGGACGGCGGACGCACTGGTGGATCTGCGGGTGCGCTACGGTCGCCACCGGCTCGCCGAAGCACTCATACGCCGAGCGCTGCCCCGGCCGGACCTGGCCGTGCTGCTCGAGATCGACCCTGAGACCTCGCGACGGCGCAAGCCGGGAGACCAGGCTGATCGCGTACTCGTCGAGATGGTCGACCTCTACGCCGAGCTGGCCGACCGCTTGGCGCTGGTGCGCATCGACGCACGCCAACCGATCGGCGAGGTGGTGCGCCAACTGCATGGCGCGGTGGACGGGCTTCAAGCGAGATGACATGAGGGGTTGCAAAGGGGGGCAACGCCCCCCTTTGCAACCCCACTTCGCCCAGGTTCTGGGAGAACTACTCCCGTTAGCTGCGGCGCCCGACGGGGGCGGCCACGCGCTTGCCCGGCACCCGGGCCTCGACACGGGCTCCACGGACCTGGCGTACGGGGCCGAGACGGCGGCGGAACTTCCCTCCGCGGCTTGCCCGCACGCGATGGCGAGGGGTGCACTTGCCTTGACAGCGGGAGACCCTCAGCTGCACGATCGCCCGAGCCGGCGCCCGGCCCTGAACGTAGGCAGTGCCGCCCTGGACGACGACCCGCACCTTCAAGACCGAGCCGCCTGTCCGTTGCGGAGCGGGCGTCGCAACAGACCGGTCGCCTGTCCAGGCCGCACGCACCGCGGCGTAGGCGGGCTTGGGCGTGTAGTCGCGGGTCATCAAGCCGAAGTTGTCCTCGGGGTCGTTGCGGTCGGTGCCCTTGTCGCGGAGGTTGTAGACGACGGCCGACTTCACGTACGGCTCGGCGTCGATCAGGCCGAACGAGTCCCGGAGGTAGGAGGCCTGCTTCTCGGAGGTCACGCACCAGCGATCGCTGCCGGCGTTGCAGTTGGTCCAACCGAACTCGGTGATCCACACCGGAGTGTTGTCGCCGACGGCCTGCTGAGCGGCGCGGATGGAGCGAAGGCCCGGAATCAGCGTGTACCGCTTCCACTCGTTCTCCCACATGTCGCCGGGGGCCCGCCACTCGTTGTAGGGATGAACGGAGATACCGTCGTAGGAGCCCTTGATGCCCAGGGCGTAGAGGCGAACGAGGAAGTCACGGTCGGCGAACGAAAGCGCGCCGGCCAGCACGGGCACGTCGGGGTTTCCCGCCTTCGCGAGCGGATACGTCGCCTTGACCAGCGGCGCGTAGGCCGCGGCCGCGTCAGGGGCCGTCAGGAAGTTTTCGTGGTTGGGCTCGTTCCAGACCTCGAGCGCGGCGAGCTTGGTGCCATAGCGAGCGGTCAGCCACTGCGCGGTGCGGGCGTAATCCAGTGGATTCCGAGGCATGTGCTTCGTCACGCCACGATCCCACCAAGCGCCCTCACAGCCCTGCTTGAGCGTCTCGGGGGCTGAGGAGGCCCAGCAGGGGGTCGACCACATGTTGGCGATCACCTTCATGCCACGCGCCTCGGCGCCGGCCACGAAGGCGTCGAGCTTCTCGACGTACCAGTCCGAGTAGCCGTTGGGACCGTCGGTCTGCAGGCTCGACCAGGCGATGTCCGCCCGCACGGCGTTGGCTCCGAGGTCGCGGACGAGGTCGAGCTCGCGAGCCATGCTCTCGTCACTGCTGCTGGACCAGAGCGAGTGCAGCTGGACGCCGCGGTAGGCGACGGCGGCCGACGCCGTAGGGACTATGGCCAAGCTGGCCAGGACGGTGACGGCGAGTACGAGCAGACGAAGCTTGACGGACATGGCGGTGGGCACCCTTCCTTGGGTTGAAGTCGCCACCGCCCTTCTCCTTCGGTATCCCGGCCGGCCCTGAGGGCCCCGTGGCTTTGCGTCCCCGCCTTGCGACAGGTTTGCCCTTTCGGGAGGTGACTCTTGCCCCTCTTCTCGTCAGGCCGCCAGCCGCCCTGAAAGCAGCGGTGCGCACGTGGACACATGGCCACCGCGCGGATGCTCTAGGAGCTCGAGGCCCGCTAGGTCAGCGAGAAGCGGCGTCGCGAAGCACGCTTACGAGTAGGTGCGCGCACTCCGCCGCATCTGGATGGTCAGCCACGATCTCCCGTGCGGCCGCGCCCGCGTGGCCACGCACGGCTGGGTCCGCCAGCCGGCCGAGTGCCTGTGCCAGCCCTACTGGGTCCCCGGGCGAGACGGTCGCGCCGGCACGCCCCTCGAGCCGGCGCACCACAGCCCCGCCCCCGGCGGCTATAACGGGGATGCCCGCCCGCATAGCCTCGAACGCCGAGGTGCCGAACCCCTCCTTGGAGGGCGCGCGCCGCTCTCCCGTTGGCTTGGTGAGCACAGCGAGCGCGTCGAAGGCCGCCAACCAGTGGCTCACACGGGGCACGAGCCCGGCGAAGTGCACGCGCTGGGCAACCCCCAGCTCGCCGGCCAGCCCGAGCAGGCGGTCGGTCTCGCCCGGAGCGGCGTGATCGTCGACCCCCGCGACTACGAGCCGCCAATCTTGCCCGCCTGGCATCGCGAGAGCGCGGATCGCGTCGTCGGTCCCCTTGAAGGGCACGAGCCGCCCGGCCATGATCAGGGTCGGATCCTCGGTGAGCGGGATCCCCCGCTCACCCATGACCCGCCGCGCCTCGTCTCGGGAGGCCGGCTCTGAGTCGGGCGCCGGCGGCGGGATGATCACGACATCCGATCGCCGCACCGGCGCGCCAAGCTCCTCCACGGCGGCCACCACACGGTCAGAGAGGCGCCCCAGCGGCACCGCGAGCCAGCTGTCGTAGCCGTGATCGTGCTTGGCCCAGACGGTGGGCACGCCCGCGAGCCGGCCGGCGGGCGCCGCTACCAGCTGGGCCTTCAAGACGTTGCCCAGCACGACGTCCGGGCGCTCGCGGCGCAGCAGGCCGGCGAGCCAGGTGATCGCTGTGGGAAAGCTCCATGGCTGGCGCCCGACCTCTCGCAGCGTCACGGGGATGCCACGGCGCTCGAGCTCTGCTCGCATGGGCCCGTCTTTGAGCAGCACCACGCGCACGTCGAGCTGGTCGGTGGCATCGAGCAGGCGCAGCAGCCAGCTCTCCGAGCCTCCGCCGGCCTCGGCGTAGGGCTGCACCACCAGCACACGCAGCCGCCGTCCGTCCCCGCGCGCCAGCAGCTCGTCGTACAGATCGCGGACACCTTGGAGCTGCGCACGCAAGTCGTGGCGCTCCTCAACCCGCGCGCGTCCCGCTGCCCCCTCGGCGTCGGCGCGTTCGCGATCACGCAGCCGCTCGGTCAAAGCCGCGCGCAGCGCCGCGGGGTCGTTGCCCGGTACCACTGCCCCCACTCCTTCGGCCACCTCGCGCATGCCGGGCACGTCGGTCACGACCACGCTCCGGGCGCAGGCGAGCGCCTCGAGCACCGACAGCGACATCCCCTCCCACCGCGACGGCTGCGCCACGACGTCCGCCGCTTCGAGCCAGAGGCGCACTCGGTCGGTCTGGCCGACGAAGCGCACACCCTCCGCGCCGCGCGCCTCCAGCTCAGACCTGTCCGGTCCGTCCCCGAGCAGAGCCAGGATCGCCGTTGGCAGCTCCTCGCGCAGCTGCGGCCAGATGTCCAGCAGCGCCGCCTGGTTCTTCTGCCGGTGAAGACGCCCCACGCACACGGCGAGCGGCTCGTCCCCGATGCCGAGCTGGGGGCGAGCGCGCGCGCGAGCATCCGGCTCGGGCGCCGGCGAGCGATCGAGGTCGACGCCGTTGGGAAGCACGCGGTAACGCGTCCGCACGCCGGCCGCCTGGCCGAGCCGGCGTTCGTCGTCGCTGACGCAGAGGACCACATGCGTCCACCGGGCGCCGAACACCTCCCAGGCGCGCGTGGCGCGCTCCACGGAGCCGCTCTTCGCAAAGAACGACCAGGCGTGGGGCTGGTGCACGGTCGGCAGGCTCCCCCGCAGCAGCAACCTGCCCGCCAGCCCCGCCTTGCTCGAGTGCAGGTGTACGAGGTCGGGCTGGAAAGACTCGACGATCCGAGACAGGGCGAAGATCTCCCGGGCCACCCACGGCCCGGGCTGAGCCCGCGCCGGCCAGTCGCAGACCTGCGCCCCCGCGGGCATGCCGTCCAGCGGCCCCTCCACAGGGGCGGCCACCGCGACCGAGTACCCCTGCTCGAGTTGATCCTCGGCGGCGGTGGCGATGAAGCGCCCGAGCCCGCCCAGCAGCGACTCGCTTACGTGTATCACGCGCCGGCCCATGAGAGGCATGGTGTCATGGGCATCGACCACAATGGGGGCGATGCGCGTGCTGCACGTGGCCCAACCGCTCGACGCCGGCGTCCCGCGGGTCGCCGGCGACCTCGTTGCCGATCAGGCGCGCCGAGGCTGGGATGTGACCGTCGCCTGCCCGCAGGAGTGCGATCTGCGCGGCTCGGCGCAGGTGGCGGGGGCCCGTCACCTGCGCTGGGAAGCCGCGCGCGCGCCCGGGCCCTCGGTGCCCGCGGAGGTCCGCCGGCTGGCGGCCCTTGTACGAGAGGCCCGCCCGGACCTGGTGCATCTGCACTCGGCAAAGGCCGGCCTGGCGGGCAGGCTGGCGATCCGAGGGCGGCACACGACGCTGTTCCAGCCTCACGCCTGGTCGTTCGAGGCGGTCCGCGAGCCCCTGCGCTCGGCCACGGTGGGCTGGGAGCGCGCCGCGGCGCGCTGGGCGAGCGCCATCGTGTGCGTGAGCGAGGACGAGCGCCGGCGCGGCGAATCGGTCGGTGTCCGCGGGCGCTTTGCCGTGCTGCCCAACGGCGTGGACATCTCCCGCTGGACATCGGCGGGCGCGGCCGACCAGGCGGCGGCTCGCCACCAGCTCGGCCTGGACGACGGGCCGCTCGTGCTGTGTGTCGGGCGCCTGTCCGAGCAGAAGGGTCAGGACGTGCTTCTGGAGGCTTGGGCGCTGGCGGCCGAGAGTGCTCCGGCCTCCCAGCTCGTCCTGGTGGGCGAGGGCCCTTCGCGGGCGGAGCTAGAGTCCGCAGCGCCTCCCCGGGTGCGCTTCGCGGGCAAGCGCGAAGACGTGGACGTCTGGGTGGCGGCCGCGGATGTGGTGGCCATCCCTTCGCGCTGGGAGGCCGGCCTGCCCCTCGTGGCGATGGAGGCGATGGCGCGCGGGCGCAGCGTGGTGGCCGCCGACGTGGCGGGCGTCCGAGAGGGCCTCGAAGGCGGCTGCGGGGGGGTCGTGCCGATAGGGGCGGCTCAGCCGCTCGCCGAGGCGTTGGCCGAGCGGCTTCTCGACCCCACCCTCGTCGCTCGCGAGGGCGCGGCCGGTCGTCGGCGGATAGAGGAGCGCTACGACCTGAGACAGACGACAGCGCGGATGGCGCAGCTCTACGAGTCGGTCATCGCGGAGACGTAGAGCTCACCGGCGGCCCGGCGGGCGCCGTGGACTCCCCTTCGCTATCCGAAAGATTGGTGAGGATGCCGGCGAGGAGGAAGAACGTGCCGGTCACGACGGGAACTCGTATCTGGGTGATCGTCATCCCCTGAATCACGAACGCCAGGAGCGCGGCGGAGATGCCAAGCCCGATCCCGCGTTCCAGCGAGGTACGAGCGCGCGCCGCTCTCATCCCTCTGGCGGCCAGCTGGGCCAGGAACACCGAGAACGCGACTAGGCCGATCAGGCCCGTCTCCGCAGCCAGGCTCAGGGGAACGCTGTGGGCGTTCTCGAGGGTCTGACCCCGTTCGAACAGCGAGCGCCGCGCGGATTCACGCTGGAACTGGTTGACCCCCACACCGAAGAAGGGGTGCTCTTGGGTCACCTCGACGGCGGTCGCCCAGATCAACGGGCGCGTGCTCTCGCGCGTCGGGTGGCGGATGGTCGAGACTCGATCCTCCACCGACCCGAAGTACTCCGATTCGACGAGTGGATTGGCGTTGGTCAGGGTCAGGACCACGACGACGGCCAGAATCGCGAGGGCCACGTACCGAGCCCTGCGCCATGCCAGCAGCAGTAGCAGTCCCGCCCCGAAGCCCAGTATGCCTCCACGAGAGAGCGAGAAGAGGAGGCCGCCGAGGCCTGCGGCCAGGGGTGCGAGGAGCCACAGGTTGCGCTTGGTCTCGGCTAGCAGCAGCGCGACGCCGGGCAACAGAGCGAGGGCGAGCAGCGACGCATAGTAGTTCGGGTCGGCGAAGGTGCCCGCCGCTCGCGCTCCAGACACGGTGCTTCCACCGCCGAGGAGCTCCGTGCCTCCCGACTGGACGAACGAGAGGGCGCCTATGCCGCCCAGCAGCCCGGCGCCGACGACCAAGGCCATCGTGACGGCGCGTATCTCGGCGAGCGTGAGCGACTGCGCCTGGAGATAGACCAGGCTGAAGAGCGTCCACAGGACGGCGACCCGAAGCACAGGGGCCGGCTCCGCGGCGAACACCAGCCCGGCCGCCACAGCCAGAAGCAGGACGGCGACCGGCAGATCGCGCAGCGCAGGCTTGGCGACCGACTCTGGACGCAGGAGCGTCCGCCCGAGCCACGCGAGCGCCACCACGACGAGCGCTGCCTCGGCGGGTGAAAGCGCTCCGCTCGCCAGGGGGAGGTTGACCGCCTCGAGCGGCGTGGCAAGCGCCGCTCCAATCAGCCCCACCACGGGCCGGAGGAAGGCGGCGACCATGAAGGCCCCCGCGACCACCGCCGCGGGCAGCGCCAGCGGATGGATGGCGTAGGCGGAGACGATGAACACCGTCGCCGCCGCGGCCGCGGCCGCGGCGGCCAGCGCGATCAGCGCCACCTCGGTGGGGATCCGGCTGAGCACCGGGCGAAGGCTCATCAGCGACTAAGGGCAGTGGGAGCTCGACAGGGAAACCGGGTCGCGACTAAACCGGCTCCCGTTCGCGGCCGCGTGACTGCTTGCGTTCTTTCTCCCCTTCGAGGTAGTAGCCGTAGCTCGCCGTCTCGAAGCTGGGATCGCGGTTGAGGACGAGCCCGAGCACCCGGGCGTGCGTGGCCTCCAGGCTCTTGAGCGCCGCGCGCACGGTGGTGTCGGTGGAGCTTCCGAGGTCCACGACCATGATCAGCCCGTCCACCCAGGTTGCGATCAGGGAAGCGTCGGCGCCGATGCTCAGCGGCGGGCAGTCGATCAGGATCAGGTCGGCGCGGCTCAGCAGATCCGCGGTCGCGCGATTGCCGAAGCGCGACTCCAGCAGGGCCGAAGGAGTCGGAGGAAGGGGACCCGCGGGCAGGATCGAGATGTTCGGGAGACCTGTGGGATGTACCACCTCGTCCACGCTGGCGGCCCCCACCAGGTAGTTGCTGAACCCGGGCAGCAGCGGCTCCTCGCGCTCTGGCATGAAGGCCCTCTGGAGCGCGGGGCGCCGGAAGTCCGCCTCGACGACGATCACCTCGAGGCCCATCTCGGCGCTGGCGATGGCGAGCTGCATGACCGTGGTGGTCTTGCCCTCCTCGGCCTCGCCGCTGGTCACGGCGATCGACCGGGCCGGGTTTCCGACCGTGGAGAACTGGAGGCCGGCCCGCAGCAGGCGATACGACTCCCGGAAAGCCGAAATCGACTTCTCGGAGCGGCGCCGGCGCGGCACCCTGGCGAGCACGGGCGCATCGAAACGGGACTCCACGTCCTCGGAGGTCCTGAGGCGGTGATCCAACCGGTCCCGCAGGAAGCCGAGCGCGAGCCCGAGCGCCAGGCCGAGGAAAGCGGCCATCAGCGTGTACAGCGTGGGCTTGGGCCGTGCCGGGCTGCCCGGCAGGGGTGCCCGGTCGGCGAGGGAGATCGTGGCCTTGGTCGTATCGGACAGGTTGCGGCGGGCGTAGTCGATGAAGACGGTGGCGTAGGTGTCGGCGATCTGCTTGGCCCGGGCCGGATCCGGATCCTCGGCGTCGATCTGGAGCAGCTGGGTCTCGGACACCGGCTCGAAGCTCGTGGCGTCACCCAGCTCTCCCGCCGTGGCGCCGTCACCCAGAGCGACGGCCACCTCCCCGGCGATGTTCGGGCTGTCGATGATGTCCGCGAAGGAACGCGCGAACGCCTGGCTGGCCTGCACGCTGTCGAAGGTCTGCTCGTCCGCCTCGAGGGCGACGAGCAGCGTGCTGTGAGTGGAGTAGACCTTTTCGAGGCTCTTCGATACGACAGCGGCGGCGGCGACGAATACGAGGAAGGTGGCACCGATGAGAACCTTGCGGCGCCAAATGATCGCCAGTGGCGAGTCGTCCCTCACGTGAGCCATCGTACTGGGTGCTATCGGACGTTCGGGCGTCGAGCTTGATGGCAATCGCCGGGCCTATGCCGCGGCCCTTGACGGCAGGCGCCTCCGCACCAGCCCGACGAGGAAGCGGAGGTCGTCCGGGCTGACCAGTCGCTCCACGGCGAGGAAGACGGCCACGTAGGCCGCCGCGCCCACGGGAAGCGCCGGAACCAGGTCGTCTCGCAGCGGCCACATGGCTGCCGCCATCGCCCCGGCGGACAGCAGCGGCGCCGCCAGCGTCGTCATCAGGCGCGGGCGGCCGATCGCCTCGGCGGCGAGGCCGAGCGTTGCGGCCGCGAGCACGAGCTCGGTGCCCAGCATGGCCAGGGCGGCGCCGGTGGCCTCGAGCGGCGGCACGAGCGCGAGGTTGAGCGCGACGTTGAGCGCGAGGGCGATGCCGAACCAGCGCTTGAGCCGGTCCGGGTCGCCGCGCGAGATGATCAGCGCGGCCGCGATGCGCACCACGCCGAGCACGACGACAACCGCCGCCAGGGCGCGCATGGCGGGTACCGCCGCCTCGAAGCCTCCGCCGAAGAAGAGCGCCAGCACCGGCTCGGCCAGCACGGCGAGAGCCACCCCGCACGGCGCATGCAGGCTCAGGGTCGCCTTCAGCGCTCGCTCGAACACGGGACGGATGGGCGGGTCGCTGTGCTCGTCCAGGTAGGTGAACATCGCGGTGAAGGCGCCGACGAGCGCGCTCGAGATGAAGAGCGTCGCCTCGAGCAGCCGGTAGGCGGCCCCGTAGAGACCCACGACGACGGTCGTGGTGAACGCCGAGAGCAGGACGGCATCGGCTCGCGATATGCCCACCGAGAACAGGTCATAGGTCGCGAAGGCGAGGCTGGTGCGGCGCAGGTCGGCGCGTTCGTCCGCGGGCAGGTGGACGCCCGGCCAGCGAATCCGCCGCGCCAGCCACCAGAGCGCAACGCACAGCCGCGCAACTGTCCCGAGCGCGTACGCCACCACCGCCGCGATCACTCCATAGCCGAGGATCAGGGCGCCGATGCCGAGCACGGCGGCCAGGAACCGCTGGGTGAGCAGCGTGCCGGCCACGAGCCCCGCGCGCTCGAACGCGTCGAAGACGGCGGTGACCGTCATCGCCAGGGTCTCGAGCAGAAGCGCCGCCGTGAAGACGAAGATCGCGGTCCGTGTGGTGGGGTCGGAGACGAAGATGAAGACCAGGAGCCAGGAGAAGAGCACCACCGGCACCGCCCGCGCGAGCTTGAGCGCCATGACGTTGGCGAACAGCCGCTCGAGCGCGCCTTTGTCGCCGGCGACGCGGCGCACGAAGTAGTCGTCGAATCCCATCGCGACGGGGGTGATCGTGAGCTCGGACCAGGCGAGGGCGAAGAAGAAGATCCCGAGCCCTTGCGCGCCCTCCTCCCGCGCGAGCACCGCGACGAGCGCCAGCGAGGCGAACTTGCCGAGCAGCTCACCCGCGGCACGCAGGACCGTGTTGCTGGCTGCCCGCGTGGCCGCGCGGGCAGCGGGGCCGTGATCCGGCGACGGCTCTGTCACGTGACCGGAGGGTAGTTAGGGCGACGGTCGCAGAGACGATGGCTCAAGGGCTCACACGCGGATGCCGATGTGTCCGAGTGCACAGGCGGGTGGCGTAGAAGAAACGCGCCCTGCGTCCAGCAGGGACGTGGCGGTGCGATGCCGTCCCCCCGCTCCTTCCCCCTAACCTTCGGCTTTGTCCGATGATCGACCTGCACTGCCACATCCTTCCCGGGGTCGATGATGGAGCGGACGACTTCGCCGTCGCGCTCGCCATGGCCAGGATGGCCGTGGACGAAGGAATCCACACCATCGTCGCGACCCCGCACGTCAGCCCCAGGTACCCGCTCGATTCCGTGACGATCGAGGACGGGGTGGAGCGGTTGAACGCCGTGATCGCCGAGGAGGACGTGCCGCTCTCGGTTCGATGCGGGGCGGAGCTCGCCGCCACGAGCCTCATGGAGATCGACGACGAGGACCTGTGGCGATTGGCGCTGGGAGGCGGCGACTGTCTGCTGGTGGAGAGCCCCTACGTCTCGCAGGTGCCCTTCTTCGAGCAGCTGATCTTCGACCTTCAGGTTCGCGGGTTCCGCCCGCTGCTCGCCCATCCCGAGCGCAGCCCGATGTTCCAGCGCGATCCAGACCGGCTGAGCAGCCTCGTAGGGCGCGGCGCCCTGTGCTCGATCACCGCGGGATCGATGAAGGGAGTGTTCGGGGAGACGGTGCGCAAGTTCACCCTGGCCTTGCTGCACGAGGGCCTGGTCCACGACGTCGCCTCCGATTCCCACGACCAGTCCCGCCGCCCCCCCGGTCTGCGTGCCGGCTTCCTCGCGCTCGATTCCGAGCTTCCCGGGATCAGCGCCCAGATGCCGTGGTTCACCGAGGAGTGCCCGGCAGCGATCATCGCCGGCCTCCCCCTGCCCCCCCGCCCGCCCGCCCTCACCCCGCGGCCATCGCGCTGGCGGCGCCTGCTTCGCGCGCCGAGATGATCGTCGAGGGCGCCATCGCCGTGGCCTGCGCGTTCTGCGGGCTCGCCGGAGCGGGGGGGTCAGTCCCCCTCGTGGGCGTCAACGTGCATCCTCTCTGGACCGACAGCTCCGTAGCGGACTTCGACCGCGAGCTCGACATGGCCAAGGCGGCGGGAGCGAACGCCGTTCGCATGGATCTGTCGTGGGCGAGCCTCGAGACGCAGGGAAAGGGCCAGTTCTCCGACGGCTACGTGACGAAGGCCGACACCTTCCTCGATCACGCCCAAGCGCGAGGCCTGGAGGTGATCGCCACCCTGTGGTCGACGCCATGCTGGGCCTCGAGCGCACCCGAGGAGCTCAAGCAGGGCTGCGAGGGAACGTGGTGGAAACGCGACGTGCATGTTTATGCGCCCTCCGATCCGGACGACTACGCCGACGCGGCGGAGTGGGTCGCCAGGCGCTGGGGCACCCGGCTGCGCGCGGTGGAGGTCTGGAACGAGCCCAACCTGGCCGTCTCGCTGAAGGCCTCGGACCCGGCCGCGTCCTACGCCTCGATCCTCAAGGCGGCCTACCCCCGGATCAAGGGGGCCGCGCCCTGGGTGACCGTGCTCGGCGGTTCGCTCGCCTTCTCCGACGGCGACTTCCTGAAGGCCCTCTACGACGAGCACGCCATCAAGGGCCACTACGACGCCGTCGCCTATCACCCCTACAACGAGTGGCGCCCTCCCGACGACCCCTGGCTGCCGAGGTACCGCAAGTACGCCTACCGGCCGGGCACCCGGTGGATGCGCGACATCATGGTGGCCCGCGGCGACGGCGCGGTGGACCTCTGGATCACAGAGACGGGCTACTCCACATGCGTGGTGGGCAGCGACCGCTGGTGCGTGACCGAGGCCCAGCAGGCCGAGTACACCGAGGCCACCTACCGGATCGCCCGCGAGGAGTGGCCCTTCGTCGGGTCGGTGATCAGCTACAACCTCCGCAACAAGGGCAGCGGGCCCGCAGACCGCGAGGCTCAGTTCGGGCTTCTCCGACGTGACTTCGAGCCCAAGCCCGCCTACGCGGCTCTGAAGCGAGCGCTCTCGCGCTGACCCGCACGTGGCGGCGGCTCGTCGCGCCGCGGCCTCGCCTATCCTCGCCGCG
>JAABUR0100004184.1_pt1 | contig 19491 bp, 20 predicted proteins | sample 5560091 | NCBI WGS metagenome assembly JAABUR01 (sample SAMN10711879, study PRJNA513375) | rock metagenome | isolation source: Antarctica rocks | place: Antarctica: Victoria Land, University Valley sud | reverse complement strand
GACCACCCAGTACCTCGAGGAGGCCGACCTGCTCGCTGACGAGATCGTCGTCATCGACCACGGCAAGGTCATCGCCCAGGGGAGCGCCGACGAGCTCAAGGCACAGGTCGGCGGAGAGCGGATTGCCATCACCGTGTCCGACGCGGCCAACCTGGCCACCGCCGTCTCGCTCCTGACCCCGCTGGGGGTGGGCTCCGCCGTCGTCGAGGAGCACCGCCGCTCCCTGCTGATGCCGGTCTCCGGCGGTGCCGCCGTGCTGACCGACGCGCTTCGCCTGCTCGACGGCGCCGGGATCGCCGTCGACGACGTGGGCCTGCGCCGCCCGACCCTCGACGACGTGTTCCTCACCCTGACCGGTCACGCCGCGGAGCTGGGCGAGACGGACGTGCAGCGCCCATCTCGCGAGTCGGTGGCGCGATGAGGGTGCCCAGCGCAGTGGGCGACGGGCTCGTCGTCGCCAAGCGCAACCTCATCAAGATCAAACGGGTGCCGGACCTGCTCGTCTTCACCACGCTCTCGCCGATCATGTTCGTGCTGCTGTTCGCCTACGTCTTCGGGGGCGCGATCGACCAGGCCGGAGGGGGAGCGGGCTACCGGGAGTTCCTCATCGCCGGCATCTTCGCCCAGACCGTCGTGTTCGGTGCGACGCTCACCGGGGCCGGGCTCGCCGACGACGTCAAGAAGGGCATCATCGACCGGTTCAGGTCACTGCCGATGTCGCCGTCCGCGGTGCTCACCGGGCGCACCCTGTCCGACGTCGTCAACAACGTCATCGTGCTCGTCGTCATGTCACTGACCGGCCTGCTCGTCGGCTGGCGCATCCACACGTCGGTCGTCGAGGCGGCGACCGGATACCTCCTGCTGCTGGTGTTCGCCTACGCGATCTCGTGGGTCATGGCCTGGGTCGGGATGCTCGTCCCGAGCCCCGAGGTCTTCAACAACGCCTCGTTCATCGTCGTGTTCCCGCTGACCTTCGTGGCCAACACGTTCGTCCCGCTCAACACGCTGCCCGGCCCGCTGCGCGTGTTCGCCGAGTGGAACCCGGTCTCGGCGGTGACCCAGGCGGCGCGGGACCTTTTCGGCAACTCGAACCCCGACGCCAACGTCCCGCCACCGACCTCCTGGTCGCTCGTCCACCCCGGGCCCTACACCCTGATCTGGGCGGCTGCCGTGCTCCTCGTCTTCGTGCCGCTGGCCAACGCGCAGTACCGCAGGTCCACGAGCCGCTGACCGGTACGACCAGCGCCGGGCCCTCGGACGCGACCGGTTGACGGCAGGTGCTGGAGTGCGCAACGCTGGCGGGCACCACGCGCGCTAAGCGGGCGCTTAGTCACACCGGCCCAACCCCCACGCCCACCCCACCCCGGCCCCGGCCACGGCCCGGCCCAGGAACACGGAGCACCGATGACCGCACGCCTCGCCGGCCAGGTGGCTCTGGTCACCGGTGCCAGCCGTGGCATCGGGCTCGGCATCGCGCACCGGCTCGTCGCCGACGGCGCGAGGGTGTGCCTGACTGCCCGCCGTCAGGAGGCCCTCGACGAGGCGGTCTCGGCCCTCGGCGGACCGGAGCACGCCATCGCCATGGCCGGTCGCGCCGACGACCCCGGGCACCGGCGCGACGCCGTGGACCGGACGGTGGACGCCTTCGGCAGACTCGACCTGCTGGTCAACAACACCGGCATCAACCCGGTCTACGGACCACTGATGGGCCTGGACCTCGACGCCGCCCGCAAGATCGTCGAGGTGAACTGCATCGCCGCGCTGGCCTGGGTCCAGCAGGCCCACGCCGCCTGGATGGGCGAGCACGGCGGCGCCATCGTCAACGTCGCGTCGGTGGCCGGCCTGCGACCTTCGCCCGGCCTGGCCATGTACGGCGCCAGCAAGGCGATGCTCGGCCACCTCACCGCGGAGCTGGCCGTCGAGCTGGCCCCGGGCATCCGGGTCAACGCCGTGGCACCGGCCGTGGTGAAGACCGCGTTCGCCAGCGCCCTCTACGAGGGCCGGGAGGAGCAGGTGGCCGCCACCTACCCGCTCGGGCGCCTCGGGGTGCCGGAGGACGTCGCAGGGGTCGTCGCCTTCCTCCTGTCCGACGACGCCGCCTGGATGACCGGTCAGGTCCTCGTCGTCGACGGCGGCGTCCTGTTGACGGGCGGCGTCTGATGCCCGGCGGGGGGACCGGCCCGGTCCACACCGACCCGGTCGGGCTCGACCTCGCTGCGCTGAGCTCCTGGCTCGACGGCCGCACGCCCGGTCTGCTGGACGGGCCGCTGCGCGCGCGCCTGCTCGCTGGCGGCCGGTCCAACCTCACCTACGAGGTGTCCGGCCCGGCCGGGTCGGTCGTCGTGCGCCGACCACCGCTCGGCCACGTCCTCGCGACCGCCCACGACATGGTCCGGGAGCACCGGGTCATCACCGCGCTGCACGGCACCGGGGTGCCGGTCCCCAGGACGTATGCCGTGTGCGCCGACCCCAGCGTCCTCGGCGCTCCCTTCTACGTGATGGAGAAGGTGTCCGGCACGGCATACCGGCTGGCCAGCCAGCTCGAGCCGCTCGGTGCCCAGCGCACCCGGGCGGTCTGCGCCCGGATGGTCGACACGTTGGTGGCCCTGCACGCCGTCGACCCGGTCCCATGCGGACTGGGGGACTTCGGGCGCCCGGAGGGCTTCCTCGCGCGGCAGGTCCGCCGCTGGGGCGCCCAGCTCGCTGCGTCCCGCAGCCGGGAGCTCGTCGGGGCGGACGAACTGCTGGCGCAGCTCGGGTGCCGGCTGCCACCCGGGTCCGCAGCCGCGGTGATCCACGGCGACTACCGTCTGGACAACCTCCTCGTCGACGAGCACGACCGGGTCGCCGCCGTCGTCGACTGGGAGATGGCGACCCTCGGGGACCCACTCACCGACGTCGCCCTCCTGCTCGTCTACGACCGGCTCGCCGAGCTCGACACCGCTTCGGCGGTCTCCGACGCCCCCAGCGCCCCCGGGTTCCTCACCCGGGACGAGGTGCTGGAGCGGTACTCGGCAGGCACGGGACGCGACCTCACCTCGATCGGCTTCTACGAGGCGCTGGCGTGCCTCAAGCTCGCGGTCGTCCTCGAGGGCATCCACTACCGCTACGTCCAGGGCGACACGGTCGGGACCGGGTTCGACACGGTCGGCACGCTGGTCGAACCGCTGCTCGCCCGGGGCCTGGCCGCAACCAAGGAGCACCCCTGATGGACTTCGGTCACGATCAAAGGACAGAGGAGCTGCGCGAGCAGCTGCTCGCCTTCATGGACGAGCGGGTCCACCCGGCCGAGCCCGTGTTCGCCGAGCAGCTGGACCGGCTCGAGGACCGCTGGGCCTGGTCGGAGACGCCCGTCCTGCGGGAGCTGCAGGCCGAGGCCCGCCGGCGCGGGCTGTGGAACCTCTTCCTGCCGGGAAGCCTCGGTGCCGGCCTGACCAACCTGCAGTACGCGCCGCTCGCCGAGATCACCGGCCGCAGCCTCGGGCTCGCCCCCGCGGCGCTCAACTGCGCCGCCCCGGACACCGGCAACATGGAGCTGCTCGCCACGTTCGGCACCGCCGACCAGAAGCGGCGCTGGCTGGAGCCGCTCCTGGCGGCGCGGATCCGGTCGTCCTTCGCCATGAGTGAGCCCGATGTGGCCTCCTCCGACGCGACGAACATCAGGACCCGCATCGAGCGCGACGGGGACGGCGACTCCGGCCACTACGTCATCAACGGGCGCAAGTGGTGGATCACCGGCGCGATGAACCCCAACGCGAGGATCTTCATCGTCATGGGCAGGACCGACCCCGGCGCGGACCGCCACCGCCAGCAGAGCATGGTCCTCGTGCCCCGGGACACGCCCGGGGTCGTGATCCGACGCGCGATGCACGTCTTCGGCTACGACGAGCGCGACCACGGCGGCCACGCGGACCTCGAGCTGCGGGACGTGCGGGTGCCGGTCGGCAACCGGGTCGGCGGGGAGGGCGACGGCTTCGCCATCGCCCAGGCCCGGCTCGGCCCCGGCCGGATCCACCACTGCATGCGCGCCATCGGCAGTGCTGAGGTCGCCATCGAGCTGATGTGCGCCCGTGCGAACGAGCGCGTCGCCTTCGGCCGGAAGCTGTCCGAGCAGGGCGTCATCCGCGACTGGATCGCCGAGTCCCGCGTCCGCCTCGAACAGCTGCGCCTGCTCGTCCTCAAGACGGCGTGGCTCATGGACACGGTCGGCAACAGGGGCGCGCACACGGAGATCCAGGCCATCAAGATCGCCACCCCGCAGACGGTGGAGTGGATCCTCGACAAGGCCATCCAGGTCCACGGGGCTGCGGGCCTGAGCCAGGACTTCCGGCTCGCCGCGGCCTTCGCCCACAACCGCACGCTGCGCTTCGCCGACGGCCCGGACGAGGTCCACAAGAACGCCCTCGCCAAGGCCGAGCTCAGGCGGCAGCTGGACGGCATACCGCGGCATTCCCCGTAGGCGCCGTCCGGTGGGCGCCGTGCCCGCAGGGGCCGCCCCGGTGCGGGCGATGTCCGGAGCCACCGCCGGGTGAGCTCAGGAACCCCAGGTCGGGCGAAGCGGGAAGCCGGAGGCGCCGGCCGGGGTCGTTCGCGAGGCGAGCACCTGGTGCAGCTGGATCCTGTTGCGCTCGAAGGAGAGCCGCGACCCGGCAAGGTAGAGGCCCCACACCCGGGCCTTGCCCAGACCGATCTCCTCGACGGCCTCGTCCCACCGCTTCGACAGGTTGGTGCACCAGTCCCGGCAGGTCATCGCGTAATGCTCCCGGAGGTTCTCCTGGTGCCGGACCTCGAAACCCTCGTCCTCCATGACCCGCACGATGTCACCGGACCCGGTCAGCCCCCCGTCGGGGAAGACGTAGCGGTTGATGAAGCCGCGCGGCGGAAGCCCCGGGTGCAGGTTGTCGGGGCGGGTGATGCAGTGGTTGAGCAGCCGCCCGCCGTCGCGCAGCCGGGCGCGCAGGAAGCGGAAGTATGCCGGGTATCTCTCCACCCCGACGTGCTCGGTCAGGCCGATCGAGCTGACCGCGTCGAACCCGTTCTCGCGGACGTCCCGGTAGTCCGCGTGACGGATGGTGGCGCGGCCCTCGAGCCCCTCCTCGCGCACCGTCGCGGCAGCCCAGTCCGCCTGCGCCCCGGAGAGGGTGACCCCGAGCGCGGTGACGCCGTAGTGCTTCACGGCGTGCCGGACCATCCCGCCCCAGCCGCAGCCCACGTCGAGAAGGCGCATGCCGGGCTCGAGCCCCAGCTTGCGGCATACCAGGTCGTGCTTGTGTAACTGCGCCTCCTCGAGGGTCGCGGTCGCACTCGGGTAGCACGCGCAGGTGTAGCTCATCGACTCGCCGAGGAGCAGCTCGTAGAAGTCGTTGGACACGTCGTAGTGGTGGTGGATCGCGTCGGCGTCCCGGCTGCGCGCGTGGCTGAGCCCGTGTGCCAGCCGTTGCAGCCGGCCCGGGGTCTCCTGAGGCGGCAGGTCCGGCACCTGCAGCGGGACCTCCCGCACGAACCTCGCCAGCCCCGGCACGTCCCGCAGCGCCGGCAGCCTGGCGGCCAGGTGGTCCTCGAGGAGGACGAGCACGTCGTACGGGTCGCCCTCCTTGATGCCCTCGAAGACGAGGTCGCCCATCAGGTACGCGCGGGCCAGACCGAGTGAGCCGGGTGCAGTGAGCAGGTAGTTCAGGCCGCGCACACTGGTCAGCCGCACGAGGCGCCCGTCCTCACGGCCCGTCACCGACCCGTCGTAGGCCTCGAGGCGCACCGGGGAGCCCGCGCCGAACACCGCCTCGAAGGCATCGGCCACGGTCATGGTCATCGGGCTCGGACCGCCTTGTCGTAGAGGGAGGGAAGACGCCCCGCCGGGTCGTAGCGCTCCTTGACGGGACGGTACGCCGCTCCCCCGTACAGGGCGTGGAAGTCCTCCTCGCTGTAGAAGGCGTCGGAGTAGAGCGACTTGTGACCCCCCAGCCGGGTGACCGCTGCCTCGATGCCACGGTTGACGTCGCCGTCGGCGCGCCCGGGGGCGATCGGCACGGTCGACCAGAAGCCGACGTTGACGTACGGCTCGCCCGGCCGCATCGGGTAGAGCGGCCAGGGGGGTGCCCCGTCCGCCGGCGGCGTGATCTGCGGCGTGACCGGCGCCGTGACCGGCGGCCGAAGCTGCACGGGACACAGCCAGACCGGCTCGATCGGCACCTCGCGCAGGAACCAGTCGAGGAACTCGCCGGTCCGGCCGAGGGGGATCTCGACGTCCTGCACGACCCGCTCCCGCCCGGGGCGCCCGCGTCTGCGGTCCACCGCCGCCACCAGTCCGTGCCGGCCCTCGAACGCGACCAGCTTCCAGTAGACGTCACTGCGCAGCCAGCGCTTCGGCCAGAGGCGACGCACCGCGGGCCGCTGGGCCCCGAACGCCCGGGAGCACCAGAACCAGTCGGTGTCCCAGCGCCAGAGGTAGTCCCGCACCGTGAGGACGTCCCGCTCCCGGCTCTGGATGGAGCGGTAGAACACGTCCTGCCCGGTGTAGTCGCTCGGCGTGCCCTGGCTGCCGACGGTCTCCGACCACGAGCCGAGGACGAGGTACGACTCGTCCCGGCTGAACACCACCCCGTCAAGGAAGTCGACCGACTCACCCCGGTGGGTCCGGCTCGTCATGATCTCGCCCACCGCTTCCACGAGCCGGGTGAGGTCGCGGAACCGCAGGTGGCGCAGCGCGACGTAGGGGCGGACCCGCTCGAGCTCGATGACGAGGCTGAGGGCGTAGCCGAGGGAGCCGTAGGAGTTGGGGAAGGTGCGGAAGAGGTCGGCGTGCCGGCCCTCGGGGCGGGCGACCACCACGTCGCCGGCCCCGGTGAGGATCTCTGCCTCGATGACGGACTCGTGTGGCAGTCCGCTGCGGAAGGAGGACGACTCGATGCCGAGCCCGGTCACCGCACCGCCGATGGTGATGGTCCTCAGCTGGGGCACCACGAGGGGCATGCAGCCCTGCGCCAACGTCGCCTCGACGAGGTTCTCGTAGGTCGCCATCCCCTGGACCCGGGCGGTGCGGGTCACCGGGTCGACGTCGATGACGCCACCGAACGCGGAGACGTCTAGCCGGCGGCCGGCGGGGGCGCGGGTGCGGGTGCGGAACAGGTTGGAGGTGCGCTTCGCCAGCCGTACCGGCTCCCCGGCCGGGAGGGCGGCGTACTCCTTCGCGATGTCCATCGTGGCGCGCGTGTGGGCCGCGAGCCTGGTGTGACCGCCCCCTCCCACACCGTCATTCAAGCACCCTCGGCAGTCGGCTGGGCTCAGTAGCCCCGGTAGCCGGTGGCCATCGCCTCGAGCCGGGCGATCCGCTCGTCCATCGGCGGGTGCGTCGAGAAGAACCGTGAGACGTCCTTGGCCCGGAACGGGCTGGCGATCATCATGTGGCTCGCGTTGATGATCTGCTGCTGCGGCGCGAGTGGCGCCCGCGCGATACCGGACTCGAGCTTGCGCAGGGCCGACGCGAGGGCGAGCGGGTCGCCGGTCAGCGTGGCGCCGTCCTCGTCGGCGTCGAACTCGCGGGTCCGGCTGATCGCCATCTGGATCGTCGACGCCGCCAGCGGTGCCAGGAGGGCCAGCCCGAGCATCGCCAGCGGGTTGGGCCGGTTCTCGTCCTCGCTGGCGCCGCCGAAGATCCCGGCGAACATCATCATCTGCGCGACCGAGGTGATGACGCCGGCGATCGCCGCGGCCACCGAGCTGGTGAGGATGTCGCGGTTGTAGACGTGCTGCAGCTCGTGCCCGAGCACCCCGCGCAGCTCACGCTCGTCCAGCAGCTGGAGGATCCCCTCCGTGCAGCAGACCGCCGCGTTCTTCGGGTTGCGGCCGGTGGCAAAGGCGTTCGGCGCCTCGGTCGGCGAGACGTACAGCCGCGGCATCGGCTTCCCGGAGCGCGTCGAGAGCTCACGGACGATTCGGTACATCACCGGGGCCTGGGCCTCGCTCACCGGGTATGCGTGCATGGCGCGGATGGCCAGCTTGTCGCTGTTCCAGTAGCCGTAGAACGTCGTCGCCACACCGAGGAGGGCGAAGACCCAGATGAAGCGCCCGTTCGCGACGAGTGCCCCAACCCCCAGCAGGAGGGCCCAGATCGCCCCGAACAGAGCGGCCGTCTTCAGCCCGTTGAAGTGCTGGTGCATGTCCGGACCAACGAGGCGCCCGTTCAGGACGTTCCCAGACTCGCGCCGACCGGGACACGGGTGGACCGTCGCTCAGCCGTACCCGCTGGCTCAGCTCCGCGGAACGCTCCGGGCCTCGCTACGCTCGTTTCCTCGCGCCCCTGTCGCTCAGCCGAACAGCCCGAGCAGCAGCTGTGGCTGCACCGAGAGGACCACCAGCCCGCCCGCCCCGGCGACGAGGGCGACCTGGTGGCTCGGGTGCGTCGACGGTGCGCGCGCGCCCTCGGGGTCCGGTTCGAGCAGCACCCGGAACCAGCGCAGGTACACCGCCACCCCGAGGACGACGTTGCCAGCGGCGAGCACGGCGAGCAGCCACCAGCCCTCGGCGACGACCGGCCGGAGCGCGGCGACCTTGCCGACGAGCCCGAGCAGGCCGGGAGGAAGCCCGGCCAGCGAGGTGAGGGCCAGCGCCAGCGCGCCCCCGGCGAGCGGACGGTTGCGCAACAGCCCCCGGTATGCCGTGAGCTCACCTCCGGCCCGGCCCCTGCAGCCGCGCATGACGACGGCGACGACGGTGAACGCCACCAGGGTCGCCACGACGTAGGTGGCGAGGTAGACCGCCGAGGCGCGGGCGCCCTTCTCGGAGATGCTGACCAGCGGCAGGACCACCCAGCCGGCCTGGGCGACGGTCGACCAGGCGAGCAGCCGCACGACGTCGTCCTGGCGCAGCGCGATGACGTTTCCCAGCGTCATGCTGGCGATGGCCAGCACGGCGGTCCCGACGAGCGCCGACGTCCCGAGCGCGGACAGTGACGTCAGCACCACGAGGAGCGCGGCCAGTGCGGCGATCTTGGACGCCCCCGCCAGGAACGCGGCGATCGGCAGCGGCGCGCCGGCGTATGCCGTGGGCGTCCACGCGTGGAACGGCACGAGGGACAGCTTGAACCCGATCCCGCCGAGGACGAGGACGACCGAGAGCGCGAGCAGGCCGCGCTGGGCGCTCGACGTCGCACCGAGCGCGGACCCGCTGAGCAGGGCCGGGCTGCTCGTCGCGGCATACCAGCAGGCGGCTGCGAGGGTGAGCATCGCAAACGAGACGAGCGAGGTGGTGAGCAGCTGCACGGCACCGGCCAGGGCGCGGCGGGTGCCGGGCAGCGCCACGAGCGCGACGACCGGGAGGGTGGCCAGCTCGAGGGTGACGAGCCAGGAGCCGAGGTCGCGGGCTGCGCAGACCCCCGCGGCGCCGCTGGTCGCCGCGAGGAGCAGGCTGACCGTGACCGCCGTGCGGCCGGGTCGGGCGCGTCGCTCGAGCGGCCAGGCCAGCAGCAGGGTGACGGCGGCGGCGAGCAGGACTGCGACCTGCAGCGTCGCGGCCAGTGGGCTGGCCGCATAGAAGCAGGCGCTCCCGTCCGGCAGGCACAGGGTTCGCCGGGTGTCACCCGGCTTCGCGCCGAGGGCGCCGACCGTCCCGAGCAGCCCGGCGGCCAGGGAGAGGAACGCGACCCCGTAGTGCACCCGCGGCGCGTCGGGTGCCAGGACGTCGACGCCCAGCACGAGGACGGCCGCGAGGGCGGGGGCGAGCACGGGCAGCAGGATGAGCAGGTCGAAGGAGATCATCGTCGCGTCCCGACGACCGAGGCACTGTCGCTCGCGGTGACCGCCAGCAGCGGCTGGGGCAGCACGCCCGCAGCGATGACCGCCACGACGAGGACGACGATGACGGCGTGCTCCCGCCCACGGACGTCCTCGTGCTCGCGGCCCGCCCGTTCCCCCGCCCACACGGTCCGCAGCACGCGGGAGGCGTAGCCGGCGGCGAGGGCGAGGCCGCAGACGGCGAGCACGGCACAGACCCGGAAGAGGACCAGGGGACGGCCGGCGTCAGGTGACCACGCGGCATACACGGCCAGGAAGTCTCCCCAGAAGCCGACCAGTCCCGGCAGTCCGAGCGCCGCGGCGAAGCCCACGACGAGGGCGAACCCGAGGCGCGGCGAGCTCTCACGCAGCGCGCTGCGGCGCTCGCTGAGGTCGGCGCTGCCCCAGCGCTCCTTGAGGGCGCCGACGACGAAGAAAAGCAGCGCCGAGACCAGACCGTGGGCGATGTTGGCGAACAGCGCCGCCTGCAGACCCGTCTCGGTGCCGCTGGCGAGCCCGAGGGCGACGAAGCCCAGGTGCGCGACCGACGAGTAGGCGACGAGGCGCTTGAGGTCACGCTCCACGAGGCAGGCGAGGCCTCCCCAGAGGATGCCGACGGCGCCGGCTGCCGCGAGGAAGGGCGCCACGGATGCGAAGCCGTCAGGGACCGTCGGCATGGCGACGCGGACGATGCCGTACGTCCCCATCTTCAGCAGCACGGCGGCGAGGAGGACCGAGCCGGCCGTTGGCGCGACGGTGTGCGCGGGCGGCAGCCACGTGTGGGCCGGCCAGAGCGGCACCTTGATGCCGAGCCCGGCGACGAGCAGGGTGGCGATGAGGACCTGGGTGTTCCGGGGCAACCCGGCCCCGCGGGCGCTCGCCAGCGCGGTGAGGTCGGACGTGCCTGTCGCGGAGACGAGCGCGATGAGTCCGAGGAGCATGAGGGTCGAGCCCAGGGCCGTGAAGAAGATGAACCGGTAGGACGCGTCGGCGCGGACCGCGTCACTCCGGCGTTCGTCGCCGAACCGGATGATGAGCACCCACATCGGCACCAGGACGAGCTCGAACGCGATGAAGAACCCGATCGCGTCGCGGGTGAGGAACGTTGCGAAAGCGGCGAACTCGACCAGCAGGATGCACGCGTAGAAGGTGCCCGTCGAGCCGCCTGCGGGTTCGCGTCCTCTCGCCTGCACGACGACGGCGACGGTGAGCACTGCGGTCAGCAGGACGAGCGGGACGCTGATCCCGTCGACGGCGAAGTGCCAGCGCACCCCCACCGACGGGACCCAGGCGGTGTTGACCTCCGGGCGGGTCCAGGCGGTCAGCCCGGTGAGGCCGAGGGTCGCCACGCTGGCGGCCAGGGCGATGGTGTTGCCCGCGGCGGGTCTCGTATGGCGGGCGGCTCCCAGCAGCCACAGGGCGGCGACCGCCGGGATGAGCAGCGAGAGGATCAGTGCCACACCGTCACCCCCGCCACGGCGAGGGCGACGACACCGATGACGAGGGCGACCAGACCGGGTGAGGACGCTCCCCGGTGCCTGCGCTCCGCGGCGGTGCCGAGGAGCCCGCTGAGCCGCGCCGCTCCCCGCGGGTAGGCGTCGACGACATCCTCGTCGAGGACGACGACGAGACGCGCCAGGCCCAGGACGGCCCGGCCCACGGCGACGTAGGCACGGTCGACCCCGAACCCCTGGTCCGAGCGGACCCCCCATCGCGGACCGAGGCCCACCGCCGGGTCGGCGCCGGCGGGCGCGACGGCACGGACGGCGGCCGCGGCGCCACCGATCAGCAGGAGGGAGAGCACCGCCGTGGTCAGCCCCAGGTGGAGGGGCCCCTCGAATGCGGGGAGGAAGAGACCGCCGACAACCGTCAGCACGGCGAGCCCGAACACGACGACGGCGCTGGCGCCGCTGACCGACCGGACGTGTCGGGCGGTTGGACGCTCGTCGCCGGCGGGGGCCGCGAGGGCGTCTGACTCGGCCTGACCGGTCGCGCCCTCGACGTCGGCGAGGAGGTCGTCCTCCTCCGTGGGGGAAAGCGGCCTCGCGGAGACCACGAGCCACGCACGGGTGCAGTAGGCGGCGGTGAGGGGGACGGTGAGGACGAGAGCCACCAGGACGACCCAGGCGGCCGCCGGGTCCTTCCCCTGCAGGCCCGCCTCGGCGGCGCCGATGACCGACTCCTTGCTGAAGAAGCCGACGAGGGGCGGCACGCCGGCGAGCGCGAGCAGGCCGACGGCGAGGGAGACCTGCAGCCGGCCATGACCCCGGGCGGTTCCCCGCAGCACCGCGAAGGCGGTGCCCCCGGCGATGACCGAGAGCCACCCGATCGCGAGGAAGAGCAGCGACTTGAACAGGGCGTGGGAGAACAGGTGTGCCAGCCCCGGCGCGGGCCCGTCCGCGGCCGGGACCACCGCGAGCGCCGCGAGCATCATCGCGACCTGGCTGAGCGTCGAGTAGGCCAGCAGGCGCTTGACGTCGGACTGGGCGAACGCGAGGAGTGCCGCCCACACCATGGTCACCCCGGCGAGGACCGCGAGCAGGAGGCGGGCTGCGCCGGACGCGGCATACAGGGGGAAGAACCGGGCGATGACGTAGCTGCCGGCGGCGACCATCGTCGCCGCGTGGATCAGGGCCGAGGCAGGGGTCGGACCCTCCATGGCGTCGGGGAGCCAGTCGTGGAACGGGATGAGGCCCGACTTGCCTGCGATGCCGATGAGCAGCCCCACCAGCGCGGCGGTGAGCCCCGGCGCTGCGTCGCGCAGGCCGGTGGTGGCCTGCTGCTGGGGACCTGCCCAGAACTCGATGACCGACGCGATGTCGGTGGACCGGGCTCCGACGCCGAGGATGACGAGCCCGACGATGAAACCGATGTCGGCGGTGCAGGTCACGAGCAGCGCCTTGTGGGCGGCGCGACGGGCCGACTCCCGGGTGCTGGTGTGTCCGATGAGCAGGTAGGAGCACCAGCCCATGACCTCCCAGCCGATGAGGGTGAGGATGAGGTCACCGCTCTGGACGACCAGCAGCATCGCCGCCAGGAACAGCGAGACCGTCGCGGCGAAAACCGGGTAGCGGGGGTCGTCGCGCAGGTACCAGATGGAGAAGACCTGGACGGCGAGCCCCACCAGCGCGACGGCGAAGGCGATGAGCGCGGCGGCGCGGTCGGTGAGCAGGTGCAGGGGGACGGCCAGCTCGCCGGTGGCGAGCGGGCCGATGGTTGCCACGGTGCGGGCGCCCGGTTCCGTGGTGGCCCATTGCAGCAGCGACAGGAGCACGGTCAGTCCTGAGGCCGCAGCGGCCACGAGGCCCGACAGCGGCCGTCGGGTCCGCAGGAGCAGGCCGGCGAGCGCGGCCGCGGCCGGCACGAGGACCAGCAGCTGGACGCTGAGCGAGCTCACGCGGTCACCTCCTCTGCCGCCGGTCGGTCGGTCCGGGCGTCCGGCCCAGGGGCCGGCTCGCGGCCCGCCACGAGGTCCGGGTCGTCGTCCAGTGGCGAGCTGAGGTCGATGTGACCGTGCAGGCGGAACGCGGCGAGCACCACGGCGAGCGCGACGCAGATCTCGGCGGCCGCGATGGTGATGACGAACAGCGTGAGCACCTGCCCGGCCCGCAGCGCCGAGCGGTCGAGCGCGCCGATGGTCACCAGCAGCAGGTTCGCCGCGTTGAGGATGAGCTCGACGCCGATGAGGACGAGCACAGCGTTGCGCCGGGCGAGCACTCCGTAGGTCCCGGCGCCGGCGAGGACCGCGGCGACGGCCACCGGCAGCCACAGGTGGATCACCGTGGGGCCCTGTCGCGCTGCGCCGCCCTCGGGATGGCACCGGCGACGCGCGAGACGGCCAGCGCGCCGACCAGCGCGGCGAGCAGCAGCAGCGACAGCAGCTCGAAGGGCCACACCCACGAGCCGAAGATCGCGGCCGCGACCGCGTGGGTGTCGCCCTGGTCGGGCGTCGCCGCACCCGTCCCGACGAGGGGGACGAACAGGGCCGCCAGCAGGGCAGCGGTCGCCGCCCCGAGGACGGCCCCCATGCTCCGCTGCAGGGGCGAGGTGCTCAGGTCGGGGTTCGGGCCGATGGGGGCCCGGGTCAGCATGAGGGCGAAGAGCACGAGCACGACGACGGCCCCGACGTAGACGAGCAGCTGGACGAGCGCGACGAGCTCGGCGCCGAGCACGACGTAGCACCCGGCGAGCGTCCCGAGGCAGACGACCAGCCAGAGCGCGGCGTGGACCACGTGCCTCGTCGTCACCGACAGCATGGCGCTGACCGCGGCGATGACGCCGACGATGCCGAAGACGAGGTCACGCGAGGTCATGGCTGCTCGTCGCCAGCGGCCGGGACGTCGCCGGCGACGGTGATGTCCTCGACAGTCGTGGCCCCCCCGGCGCCGGTGGGCTCGGCGCCGGTGGGCTCGGCGCCGGTGGGCTCGGCGCCGGTGAGCTCGGCGACGGGCATCCGCACGGTCCCGGTGGGGGTGGCCGGGCGGACTGCCCGCGCCGGCTTGTTGGCAGCGGCGACCTCGGCCGGCTCGGCGGAGCCTGGGTCGAGGGCGGGCGGCGCCGGCACCGTGGCCATCCACTGTCCGAGCCGGTCCTTTTCGTGGAGCATCTCGTGGATGTCGACCTCGGCGTACTCGAACTCCGGGCTCCAGTGCAGCGCGTCGAACGGGCACACCTCGATGCAGATCCCGCAGTACATGCAGAGGCTGAAGTCGATGGCGAACCGGTCCAGGACGTTGCGCTGCCGCTCCCGCCCCCCGGTCGCCGGGGCGGGCACGGTCTCCTTGTGCGAGTCGATGTAGATGCACCAGTCCGGGCACTCGCGAGCGCACAGCATGCACGAGGTGCAGTTCTCGTCGGTCAGGGCGATGACCCCCCGGGACCTCGGGGGCAGGGACGGCGGGGCGTCCGGGTACTCCGCGGTGTGGCTCGGCCTCGTCAGGGTCCGCGCCGTGGTCGCCAGGCCCTTGACGAGACCCGGCAGTATGCCGTTCACGCGGCGCCGCGGTGCGCGGGCCCCCTCGTCGCTACTCACTGGAACACCACGACCCCGATGCCGGTGAGTGCGAGCTGGGCCAGGGCCACCGGCACGAGCCACACCCAGGCCAGCCGCTGCAGCTGGTCCTCGCGCAGCCGGGGCCACGCGACCCGCAGCCAGATGATGACCACGGCCACAGCGAAGGCCTTGAGCAGGGTCCACAGCCAGCCCAGCTGGTCGGCAAAGGGTCCGTGCCAGCCACCGAGGAACAGGACCGTGAACAGCAGTGACATGACGACGATGCCGGCGTACTCCGCCAGGAGGAAGAACGCGAAGCGCAGACCGGTGTACTCCGTGTAGGCGCCGAAGACGATCTCGGAGTCGGCCACCGGCATGTCGAACGGCGGCCGCTGCAGCTCGGCGAGCGCCGCGACGAGGAAGCACAGCGCGCCGGGCAGCTGCCAGAGGAGCCACCAGGGACGCCACTGAATGGTGATCCCGGTGAGGGACAGGGTGCCCGCGGCCAGCGCGACCGAGGCGACGGACAGCACGATCGGCAGCTCGTAGCTGATCAGCTGCGCAGCGGAGCGCATCGCCCCGAGGAGCGAGTACTTGTTGGCGCTCGCCCACCCGGCCATGAGGGTGCCGAGGATGCCGACCGCGGTGACCGCGACGACGAACAGCGCACCTGCGTCGACGTCGGCGGCGACGACGGACGGCGTGAGCGGGATGACGGCCAGGGCGACGAGGTAGGGGATCAGGGCTACCGCCGGCGCGAGCCGGAAGACCCACGGGTCGGCTCGTGCCGGGGTGATGTCCTCCTTCTGGACGAACTTGACCCCGTCCGCGACCAGCTGTGCCCAGCCGTGGAAGCCCCCGGCATACATCGGGCCGAGCCGTCCCTGCATGTGGGCCATCACCTTGTGCTCCGTCTGCCCGACGAGCAGCGGCAGGACGAGAAAGGCCGACAGCGTGCCGACCGCACGCAGGACCACCTCGAGCACCGGGTTCACCGCGGCCCCCACTCCGGCCCGGGGACCCCCGGGGCCCGGACCCGGCGACGGGTCGCGCCCCGCGCGGTGACCGCCTCGCGGCCCTCTCCCGGTTCCTTGGCCCCGGGCCACGGCTTGGAGGCCCGGGCCGCGAGGACGAAGGACTTGCGCAGCGGGTGCCCCTCGAACCCGTCCGGCAGCAGCAGGGGACGCAGTCCCAGTCCGGTGCCGTCGTCGAAGCCGACGAACTCGATGCCGAACATCTCGAACGTCTCCCGCTCGTGCCACGCCGCGCCGGGGAACACCCCGGTGAGGCTCTGCACGGTGCCGCCCTGGGGCAGGCGCGTCCTCAGCAGGTGCTCGCGCAGCGCCCCCGGCGTCGAGCCGTTGTACAGGTGCAGGACGATCTCGAAGCCCGGCGTCGCGCCGGCATCCTCGGGCGCGTCGGTCTGGTCGACTGCCGTCAGCCAGTCGAAGAAGGTGTAGCCGGAGTCTCGCAGCTCGGTGGCGGCGCGGCTCCACTCCTGCGGGGCGACGTCGAGGCAGGGCTGCTCGCTCACGGGGTGCTTCCCGCAGCCGGTAGCACCGGGGGACGCGTCACCTCGGCTGCGCCGGCACGTCGCCCGCCGGCATACTTGCGCTCGATCGCCTTGCCGGACAACGACTCCGAGGCGATCTTCTCCTGTAGCCGGATGATGCCCTGCAGCAGCGCCTCCGGGCGCGGCGGGCAGCCGGGGACGTAGACGTCGACCGGGATGATCTGGTCCACGCCCTTCATGACCGAGTAGGAGTCCCAGTACGGGCCACCCGAGTTGGAGCAGGCGCCGAAGGAGATGACGTACTTCGGCTCCGGCATCTGGTCGTAGAGCCGGCGCACCGCGGGCGCCATCTTGTCGGTCACCGTCCCCGAGACGACCATCAGGTCGGCCTGACGGGGACCCGGCGCGAAGGGGATGACGCCCAGGCGGATGAAGTCGTGCCGGGCCATCGACGCGGCGATGAACTCGATGGCGCAACACGCGAGTCCGAAGTTGAAGACCCAGAGGCTGTAGCGGCGCCCCCAGTTGAGGACGATCTTCACCACCTGGGGGGCGTGCTCCGACACCGGGCCGACCCGGGGCATGGGCAGGTCAACGGCCACGACGACGTCTCACAGCCATCGGAGCAGGCCGCGGCGGGCGGCGTGGGCGAGCCCGAGGACCAGGACGCCGACGAACAGCCCCATCTCGACGAGGGAGGGGCCGGCCAGGTCGGCGTCGCGGATGACCGTGGCCCAGGGGAACAGGTAGACCGCGTCGACGGCGAAGATGACATAGAGGAAGGCGTAGACGAAGTAGTGCACGTTGGTCTGCGCCCAGTCCGTGCCGACCGGGTCGACGCCCGACTCATAGGTCGTCAGCTTGGCCGGGGTGCTCGCCCGGGGAGCGATCAGCCACCGGGCCGCGGCGGCCGCGACCATGAGCAGAACGCCCGAGATGACCACCGCAGCGACGACGCCGTAACCCGACATGGGGCAACCATAGCCAGCCCCTGGGGCCCGGGGCGGGGATCGTTCTCCACGTCGTCGTCGCGCCGGTCAGTGCCCGACGCCGCTCAACCGGGCAGCAGCCGCCCGGCCGCCGCACGGATCAGCACGATCGACCAGGTGCGAAACGGCCGCCACGGCTCGGCGATGGCCTCGAGCTCCGCCGGCCCCGGGGGTCCGTCCAGGGCGTACAGCCGGCGGACCAGCTCCAGGGCGGTCGGTTCGCTAGTTGGCAGCACGTCCGGGAAACCCGTACCGCGGATGACGATGAGCCCGCTGTAGAACGGTCCGATGCCCGTGATCTGCTGGACGGCGGTCATCGCCTGCTCGGGTCCCAGGGCCTTGAGCCGGTCCACGTCGAGCAGCCCGTCCTGAGCCGCTCGGGCGACCCCGTGCAGCCGCTCCATCTTGACCGCCGGCACCCCGGGGAACGCGTCCACGGCCAGCAGCTGTTCCGGGGTGGGCAGGGCGGCCACCCGCTGTCCGGCGAGGTCGAAGGCCGCGCCGTGCGCCTCGCTGAGGTGCTGGCGCACCTGGGCCATCTGCGCGGCGGGCCGGCGCGCGCTGAGGACCGCCCACGCGGCCGCCTCGTACGGGGAGTAGAACAGCGGCGGCCGCAGCCCTGGCGCCACCTCCTGGAGGCGCCCGATCACCGGGTCGCGCCGGCCGACCTCGGCGAACCCGTGCGCGTCGTGGTCCAGGGAGAGCACCCGCGCCGCCTGGGACCGGACGGCCTCGAGGTCCCCAGCGCCGTGGACCACGCAGTGCACCCCCGCCTGGTCCTGCCGCACCTCGACGCCCACCTGCTGCCGATAGCCGTCGAGGCAGAACGCCAGCCGCATGACGCCGTCGAAGCCGACGGCGTCGTCCGCCCGAGGCTGCACCGAGAGCCGCTGCCCGAACGGCACCCGTTGCCCGAAGCCGAACAGGGCCGACTCGCGCAGCGAGAACGCCCCCTGGGGGACGATGGTGAAGGACCGGGCGGCCATGGGTGGATCCTTTCAGCCACCCCTGACAGCCCGGGACCAGGACCGCAGGACCGCCGCATGCCCGGCCCGGTTGGGCGCGTGCGCTTGCGCTCAGCGGACCCGTTCGGCCAGGCCGGCGAACATCGGCCGCACCGTCGCCTCGTCCATCAGGCCCGCCAGTGCCGCCACCAGGCTCGGCGCCCGGCGGCCCACCCGGTTGATCCGCAGGCGCAGGTGCAGCCTGGTGCCTGATCCGGCCGGGGTGAGTGCGTGTGTCCAGCTGAACCGCAGCGGCTCCCCCGAGCCTCGCGCGCGCTCCGAGACGTAGACGAGCGCGTGCGGCGGCCGGATCTCGGCGACCCGGAGGACCGGGCCCACTCCCGGCCCCCAGTCCGGCACCTCGTCGCCGACGGCCAGCGACTGGTACGCCGGCTCGAGGTGACGCAGCGCGCGCCGTCCCCGGGGGACGAGCCGCTCCAGCCAGGCCGGCAGGTACCAGCCGGCGCGCTCCCTGCCCAGCTGCACGACCCAGGGCCACACCCGCCCGGGAGGAGCCGAGAGCGTCGTGGCCCGGTCGATGACCACCTGCGCCTCCGGCACGAGGTCGTCGCCCGGGAGTGCCCGGGCGCGTTCGGCCGCCGTGACCCCCGAGTGGGTGCCGAGCGTCATCGCGGCCAGGCCGAGGCCGCCGCCCGCGGCAAGCGTCCTCAGCCCGAGGAACCGTCCAGCTCTCATGGGCCCAGTCTGCACCCGGGCGTCGGTGGTCCGGTGGCACTCACGGCGCCCGCATGTGGTTCGTCCCCGTCGGTCCGCTGCCGTCGAGGGCCGCGACCAGCCGCTCGAGGAGGCCGACGAGCGCGACGTGGTCGTCCTGCGGCAGGGCGGCGGCCACCTGCTGGCGCACCCGGTCAACCAGCGGCGCCAGTGCGCCGTGCTCCGTCTCGCCGTCCGGGGTCAGGCGAAGCAGCCCGCCCGACTCCTCGACCCACCCACGCGCGACCAGTCCGGCCACCACCTCACAGACCGCCGCGGGCGGGTCGAAGGAGGCGAGGGAGTCCGCCAGCGCGGACGAGCTCGCAGGCTGCGCCGCGAGCGACGCCAGCACCTGCCAGGCCCGCCGGTCCACCCCCCTGTCCGCCAGGCTCCGGTCGAAGGTCGCGTCGAGGCGGCGGTCCGCCTCCTTCAGCCACCACCCGACCGGACGCCCCCGCTGCTCCTGCCCCATCCCGGGCCCTCCCCCCGCGTCGCGCATCGGATGACCGCA
>JAABUR0100004183.1_pt1 | contig 19491 bp, 28 predicted proteins | sample 5560091 | NCBI WGS metagenome assembly JAABUR01 (sample SAMN10711879, study PRJNA513375) | rock metagenome | isolation source: Antarctica rocks | place: Antarctica: Victoria Land, University Valley sud | reverse complement strand
CCTCGCGATGCTCGACGCCGATGTAATGCCCGTAAGCATCGTGGCGGTTGACCAGGTGGCGGTCGGTCCAAGCGGCCAGGGCCGGGGCGTGGGTTGACCAGGGAGAAACTTTGCGACCACTGGCCGTGTTCATCTGGTCGCCCCCTTCCCGCAAGGGGCGACGGCCCAGCCGAAGCGACGGAGCTGTTTGCGGGCGGCGGTCGCTCCGCGGAAATCACGCTCGCCCGTGCAACGGACCAGGGCCGCGAACGCGGAGACCGGGCCGTGCGCGTCGGGCTCGCCGAAGGGCAGGGCGTCCGCCGGACGCACCGGCGACACGATGTGGGTACGCGAGGGGGCGGACGGCTTGAAGCCGTTGTCAGCGGGGTGTACCATGATGCGAGACCTTGTTCTTAACCGCGCCAAAAGAGAACGGGTCTAGGTCTGTCGGCGACTCGGGAAAGTCTCCGGCGGACCGCCAAGCTTCGGAATCACGCGAGACCCACGGTTTCGCCCCCGTGGGTCTTCGTGTTCCGGAGACCGCAAGATTGTCGCACCGTCGCGATCCGGTCGCAATCGTGAACATCCGGCGCTGGCGAGTCATCGGGTCGCCCCCCCGCCGGCGACCGCGCGGATGACGTCCGCCGGCCAGAGCGAACGCGAACCGATCTGCACCGGGGCGGGGAGGCGCCCTTCCTTCTGCCACCGCTTGACGGTCTCCGTGCTGACCCGGAAGACCTTGGCGACCTGCGACCGATCCCACATCTGGGCGGCCAGGGCGTCGGGCGTCTCGGCGGTCGCGATGCTCATGAACAGGGTCCTCGGTCCGGTTCGAACGAAAAAAGGGCCGCCCGCGGACCATCCCCCAGCCCCGATCTCTCGGGGTCGAAGAGGATAGTTCGCGGGCGGCCCTTGGTATGCGGGGTCCCGTCCTCGATTGCGAACTGCACTTCCAATATAACCGCAAAACGGCGGGGGACAACCCTTGATGTGTGCGAGCGGCCCGGATTCTGCGGGTATAGTGTGTTCATGATCTACTTTCTCAAGCTTGAATTCTCCCCGGACGAGCCCCTCGGACGGGTCGTCATCGGGACGGAGAAGTCCATCCCGCGTCACCTCGACGGCCTGGGTCATCACCGCGAGTCGTTCCTGCGCGACGGCCGGTATCACGGGCCGCGCAACCCCGGTGAGCGGTTGCGCGAGGCCGGTACCTACGCGAGTTCCTTCCATCCCCCTCGGCAGATGGAAGGGGGTCCGGCCGAGTATCGCGCGATCGCCGAAAGGTTCGCGCACCTGAAGGTCGAAGACCACGTCTTCCGGCTGGGCCCCGAGCTGGTCGAGTTCATGGCCGAGCACACGACCGCCTGGACCGGCGAGAACGCCGCGGCCATCGGCGTCGAGAGACCGAGAGGTCGCACGTCCGAAACCCGCCAGGCCCCCGTCTCCCAAGGCCTGGCCGGTCGCCTGAGACGACGCTCCGGTTGACGACCTCGCTTCGGCGGGGGACTCGTCCCGCCGTCTGAATCCGCAACGAGCTGAGCGTGCTGGAGCGGAGCGAACACCTGGAACGACGCCAGCGAATCCATGAGGCCTTGTATCCTCGGTCGAAACATGGAGGGGCACCGGGGAAATCGGGCGGGGGCAAGGTTGCGAAAGATGCAATAATTGCATCTTTCGCGGGAGAGATGGCCGAGAAACTTGGTGTGTCGAAAAGTACGATCCAGCATGAAGTACAGATTGCCAAGGCCATCCCGGCGGCCGTTCGCGAGACGATCCGCGAGACCCCACTCGCCAACAGTAAGACCGATAACACGCGTCGCAAGGTCCGATAATGGCCGTTATGTTATGCTTGTATATTTTACAATGCAAGTGTAGCGGTCGTGCGGGTCGCGGCACATCGGCCGGCTCGGCCAGCGGGATGCCGGCGTGGTTGGCGAGGCCCCGGATGAGTTCCTCCAGGTCGTCGCCCTTGAAGTGCCTGACGATCAGCCGCACCGCCGCCGTGGGATCCACCGGGAGCGTTATCGTGGGCTTGACGATGCCCGCCTCCAGCGCGGCGCGATGAACCGAGACCTCTCCCGCCTTCACCCGGGCGTGCTGCTCGGGGAAGTCGCGGGCGAGACGGTCGAGCTTCTGTTGAGAGCGACGACTAACACCATTTGTGTCTGCTCGCTCCGACTGGCCACCAATATGCAAATTGCGCATTGGTGGTTTCTCGGGCCTGAGTTGTTGATCCCCTCCCTTTGGAAGCACTTGCCCGGTGGTCTTCTCTGCCGCCTTCCGGCTCCTCTCCCTCGCTGTGCTGGCCTCGGTCAGCGTGCCGGCGAGCAGCGTCGGGGCGTGCTCCTGGACGAAGCGATAGGTCTGTTCGAGGTCGAGCCAGGTCGTGAATGGCTTCTGGACGACCCCTTCCCAGTAGGCTTCGAAAGTGGGATAGGTCTTGCGGTCGGCCATGTAGGGTGCTAGTAGGCATCGTCATCGTGCCCCTGGGGAGCCGGCGGGGATCCGCCCTCGCTCCAGTTGGCGCGCCCCTCGGGCCGCTGTCGTCGTCGCGGCGGGGCCTCCCGAGTCGGCTCCGGCGGGGGCTCGGCCCGGCCGAGGGCCTTCTGCAGCGCCGCGATGACGACCGGCAGCTCGGCCATGCGGATGCTGCACCCTTTCGGCGTGGGCCAGCCCCCCGACCACAATCGTACGCTCACATACTCATGGCCTTCGTAGGACTCGACGGCGACGCGCAGGCGCTGCTCGACGCCGTCCGGGCCGCGGCGTAGCAGGGTGGCCAGCGTCTCGCCGGATGGCGCGGGGGCCTCGGCCACGGCGTCGCCGCGGGCCGGCGGCTCCCGCCCCGTCAGCTCGCGATAGCGGGGGTTCGTCCACATCTCACCACCTCCACCCGTGGTCCCTCTGCAGCGCCGTGTTGAATAATGCCCCGCGCTTGCGCACCCCGGGCTTGTTCGCCTGGCGCAGCGCGTCGAGCACGCCGTCGGGCGGGAACTGGCCGCGCCAGACGGCCAGGGCCAGGGCGTGGAAGGCCGGCCAGAGCCGCCGGTCCTCGTCCGCCCCGAAGTGCCGGCACATCATCTCGGCCGCGAGCTGCGGCCAGGTCGCCGGGGCGCCGGGCAGGGCCTCCCACAGCCCCCCGAGCGTGGCCGGCATCGCCCGGACCGTCGCGGCCCCCGGGCGCGGGGCCAGGGCCCGCCTCATCTCGGTCGCGTAGGCCGGGTCCGTGCACACCCGGTGCGTGTGCGGGGCGATCACCTCGCGCCTCCGCCCCGGGGACAGCTCGTCGAACCGGGCCCGCTGCGGACCCGTCAGGCCCGCCAGGAACTCGAGCTGCGCGGCGGTGTAGGCGTCGTCGGCCCCTTGCAAATTTGCAATAGCCCGGGGAGGGGGCGGCGTCGCGGGCGGCACGACGGGGCGGGCCCGGGATTCGGTGGCGGGAATGGTACCAATTGGTGACAGATTTTCGGCCTCCACTTCCGGGCAATTGCTCGGGAGTCCCTCGGCCATCGGGTACACGCGCGGCGCGGGCCTGGCCGCCTCGGCGTCCACGTCGACTCGCTCGGCCCGGTCGCTCGGCCCGGCCATGGATCCGCCGAGGTCCTCCACCATCTCGCGGTGCGGCTCGACGTCGGCCACCGGGAACGCGAGCACCGACGGTCCGGGGTCCGGGTCGTTGTCGTTCGAATGAGGGGTTTGGGGAGGAATTGAATTCTCTCCCCCTTCTACGACAACGACTCTCTGTTGTCGCGCACTAGTGAGCGACTCCAATCGATCAGGTGTGAGCGCCTCGTTCGCGCACTGGTGAGCGACTCCTTTGCTTATGGGTTCGGCGGAAGTGTCGTCCGCGAGCGCTTTTCGGTACTCCGCGAAGTCGGGCAATTTCCAGCACAAAACGATAACGCGACCGGTCGCATTCTCGCGGGTCTTGCGGGCCTGTCGACGGCGGATCCACCCGGCCATCTCCAGTCGCCTCAGCGAACGCTTGACGGTCGCTATGCCGATCCCCGACTGCCGGGCGATTGTGTCATCTGCGACGGTCGTGTGATCGTCCCACTGCGCATAGAACAGCAGCCGACCGGCGACGAAGTAGTCTTTCTTCGCCTTGTCGAGCTTCGGGTCGGTGGCCATCTCTCGCGGTATCGCGTCGAATGGGAGCGGGTTGCCGACCTTGGCTCGGTTGGATATAGTTCCCATGGAAGTCTCGCAGGATGGGCCGGTCGGGGAGTCTTGCCAGGCGCCTCCGACCGGCCTGTTCTCGTTTCAGGCTCACGCTTATCCTCGACCCTCGCCTCTCCTCTCTTCCTCGCCTTCAATCCACCTCAGCACCGCCATGCGGGCGCAGGACGACATGCTCAGTCCGATCCGGCTGGCGCATCGCTCCAGCCGCTCGTGATCGGCCTCGGGTAGGACCAGACGCACGGGCTTGACCACCGGCTCCGCTTTCGTCGTGTTCACCTTGGCCGCTCGTTTCTTCGCCATGTCGCTTGCCCCTCGGCCGTGACTCGGTCCGCCCCGAGAATACCACACGGCCATACAGCACGGACAGGCTACACCCATTGTACAAGCGTTCGCGAGAACGTCAACAAATGCGAGACAATTCGTGTTGACTATGTATACGCAATCGCTACAATGAACGTGTCGGGGTTGTAAACAGCCCCGGAAACGAAGCGGGCCCCGGGAGTGGTGGAACACTCCCGAGGCCCTTGGCAAGCCCCCTGGAACTAGCAGGAGACCTCCCGATGTCCACGATCACGTCCCCCCGCAAATCCGTCCAGCCCAGAAGCCGCAAGCCCGTCGTGGCCGAGCTGTGCCTGACGATCAACGGCGTCGGGTATGTCCTCATCCCCACCGCCCCGGGCTCCGCCTATCGCCTGGTGAAAGACGGCTGCGTGGACAGCGTGTACGATGTCTGCCGGACGCACTCCGGCCTGGTCGAGTGCGACTGCCCCAGCTACGAGGCGACCTACCGCGGCAACGGGCTGGCGACTTGCAAGCACGGGCAGGCGCTGGTGCTGGTCGGCCTGCTCGAAGCGCCGAAGCATGTCGACATGCCGATGGGGCGTAACCGTGACAATATCACGGTTACGGTGCCAGCCGCGGCTGAGGTCAACCGTGACAATGTCACGGTTGAGCCCCCCGCCTTCGTCCACGTCCCCGACGAGTTCGACGAGCCGGCCCCGGTCCAGGATCGGCTTGTGCAACGATTTGCCGAAGCCGATCCCGCCCGCGTCGCCGCCTTCGACCGCGCCCCTTACATCGCCCAGAACGCCGTAGCCGAGGGCCGGGCCCTCTACCTGGCCCATCGCCACCTGCACACGTCCGAGCCGCCGCCCGGGCCCTCTGCCGACCATGCGCGGGATATCGTGATCCTCGACGACGCCGGCCAGCCGCTCGAGACGCCGTCCGAGATGGACGCACGCCACCGGGCCGAGCACGCGGCGAAGGTGGTCGAACTCATGGACGGGAACCCCTTCGTCGGGCTCAACCCCTTCTCCCCCGACGGCTGTTGCCCGGCCGATGAGCCCTCCCCTTGCCAGGCCTGCGTGACGCACGACGGGCCGGCGGACCTCTCCGACGCCGGCTGGCAGGACGAGTTCCGCTGGGCCGTCAACGGGACGATCGCCCGGTCGCTGGCCGAGCAGGTCGACGAACACGCCCGCGGGCTCCGCGCGATGGGCTCGCCGCTGGGAGACCTGCTGGCCGAGCGTGCCGAGGCGCTGGCGGCCGAGGTGCGATTCCTCGACGCCTCGACGGTCGGTCAATACCGCGACAGGCACGAGGCGATGCTCGAGGGCGCGCGGGCCTCGGTCGAGGCCCGCGAGTCGACGTGCCGCTGAGCCACATCCCGGGGGTACGGACTAAACCCGTACCCCCGCCACACCCCGGGGGCCCGGCCGGAGCTGGGTCCCCCGCCCTTCTCCACCACATCACGGACCGGAAGGAATCACATGAGCAATCAGGCCGCCACCCCCATGCCGACGCTCGCCGCGACCCGCGCGGCCATCGCCGACCGCATCGTCCTCGACGCCATCGACGCCTACGAGGACGCCGACCGCCGTTACCGGGAGATCGAGGAGGCCATCGCCGACGACCACGACCTCGACAAGTTCAACGGCCTGTCCCACGAGCGCCTCAAGGCCGCCCGGGCCCACCTGGTGCGGTCCATCCTGGCGCGCCACGTCGACGCGGACTGGGCCGAAGGCCGCGGCCTCGAGCTGACGGTCCACCCGACGTGCGGCGTGTCCCGCGGCGGCCGGCTCTACCAGGCGGCCGTCATCCCCGAGTATGCGAACTCCCGCCCGGGTGACGAGCCCATGCACCTCAACGAGCCGGTCATGCAGCTGGTCGTCGTCGACGTGGCGGACGTCGACGGGCTGGGGTCCGCCGTCCGGGACCTCGCCGCCGCCGCCGCCGTCGCCCCCGGCGCCCCGGGGGGCCTCTCCCCATGCCCGGAGGATGGCCCGTGATGTTCCGGCTGTTGAAGGCGCACCCCGACCGCCCGATCGTGGCCATCCGCTACCACGAGGGCGAGCCGCTCCCCCCGGTGGAGCTGGCCGAGGGGACCCGGCTCGAGGTGATCGACGAGGACGACCCGCGCGAGTCCCCCCTGCCCGACGTCTACCCGCGGACGCACGATGGCCTCGCGCTGACCGGGGCCTTCGAACTGCCACCCGAGCGGTATCCGTGCTTGGTGTACGGCGCCAAGCCCGCGCCGCCGGTGGGGGTGAACTGAGACCTGCCCCTGCCCGGCTTTCGCCCCCGAGCCCCCGGCCTCATCCGCCGGGGGTTCATTTCTTCCCGATGAAATTCTCGTAGTCGTTGTGGCTGCCGATCCAGTACCAGACGTTAGTCCCATCCTCCACCGCATACAGGGCCCGATACTTCGCCGCGACCGTCACCGACCATGTGCCGGCCCGATGGCGGCCCTTGGCATTGTCTACCAGCGAGTGGAGGCGGAGCGCCGGGTAGCGGGGATCGCGGAGGAATATGAGGTAGGTCGGCCCCGCGATCTCCCTGATCTGGCGGGGCAGCTTCGCGAACAGTTCGCGGAATTCACGTGTGCGGACGTTCCTACTGGCCGAGCTCATGGATTTCGACCGTGCGTCCCTCGCGATAGTCGTCGATGGCCCGATCCCGCATCTCGACAATCGCGTCGCCCGTGAAGAAGTCCGAGTCGGCGACAAAGACAGCCTTGGCCTCGCGACAGGCGCGGCGGAACTGGGCTGCCAAGTCCACCTCGAAGCCCGCCGCCTCCATGAGAGCGATGCTCGCCAGCATGCGATCGGACGGCACGAGCCAGGTCCGGTAGAAGCCCATGATTTCCTCCTCGGACGAGGAGGAGTACGGCGTCCGCCCGGCCATCATGGCGTCACGCCAGTGGACGTCGATCAGGTCGATGCTGAAGGATAGCGACACGCCCAGGAGGAGGAGGTCCTCCAGGTTGTGGCACGCCATCGCTTCGGCGTGATCGGCTTGCCACCCTTCGGCGCGGCGAGAGTATTCCTCGACGAGGGGCTTCAGTTCCTCCGAGCAGAGATTTGGCATCGTTATCATCCTAACGACGGAGTCGGCGGACACGTCAAGGAAACCCGCCGGCCCCGATGGCAATCGTTCGCCCGATCATCGTGGCGGAATAGTAGACAGATGTCAACGATCATGGGGTCGGCGATCGCGTCCCAGGTCCCCTCCCCTTCCCCGGCCGGTGGCGCGCCCGTGTCGACGTTACATCCTGCGCAGCTAGAACCGATCCCCGGAATGGGGGGCAAATCGCGCCGGAAAGTCTGCGGAGTCGCCCGGTGCTTGCCCGATCCTCTTCACCAGCGAGGTCGAGTTGACCGTCAGGGTTCGCCCGGCGGGCCCTCGCCCCCCTCGAGGCCTTCGGCCTGGCCGAACAGCTCGCGGCCCCTGCCGTAGCGGCTCAGCCAGCCGAGCAAGACCTCCTCCACCACGCGGCTTTTGTCGGCGTGGACCAGGGAAGCGTGGACGCCAAGCCGCTCCACCGTCTTCTCACCCAGGTGCAATTGCAGCCGGACCGTCTTGGCTCCCGGCCGCCTCGCACCACCCGACGGCCTGGCGCCAAGTCGCCCCGCCGCCCCCCCGCGTGGCCTCTTCGCCGCCGCGCCCTCAGGGCCGTCTTGCTGCATGGCCTACTCCGCGCCTTTCCGTTGTGGCGCAACCCGACACCAAAACACCAGGCCGGCGTGGCGCACCACCGCTCCGCCGTCCTGGTGTCTCATCGGCCCCCCGCCCCGCGCTGATCCACTCCGAGCCGCGGTTCGCGACGGCGACATTCCCTTGCGCACCGGCTAAGTCGCCGCGCCCGGTCGGGCAAGGGCGATCGATGCCGCCGGATCGCGAGGGCAGGGGGGGGTGATCGTCAGCGCCGCCGCCGGATCGCGGGTTCGCCGTGCGTCGCGATGAGTTGCTCGAGCGAAGGCGTCCGGGGCTGGCGGGTCGGGTCGGGTCCCCAGACGCCGATGTTGCTGGGCAGCGTGGCGTGCAAGACACTCATGGCCAGGGCCAGGAGCACGTCGTCATTCTGGCCCTCCCGCGCGTCGTACAACTCATTCGCGCTCTTCGACACCTTGACCCGGAAATTCTCCATCTCGCGCTGCAGCGTGTCGGCCTCGGCCAGCCCCGGCACGATCTTGAGCGTCCCGCTTTGCAAACCCGCCTGGACCGCCCCGACCAGCTCGGCCTTGGCCACCCAGTAGGCTTGCCGGCCCCCCTCGTCCCACTGGTCTTGCCGCCAGCCCAACCCCCCGGTGATGACGATCGGGACGATCTCCGCCGGCATCCCGGCCGCCAGGAAGAGCGCCATCACGCCGCGGCCGACGCCCGTTCCATCAACAAGTAGTGTTGGGTTCCCGACCCGGGCCGACGTCCAGCCGCCCCCGAACTCGCCGTCCGGCGGTTCCTCGAGGATCGGCCGGAGCTTCGGGCTCGAGACCATCTCGGCGACGCCCGCGACGACCCGCGGATAGCTCGTCCCCAGGGGGAAACGCCTCAGGCCCACGACGTCATGGCGGGCCCGGTCGCCCTCGGGTTCGGGCGTCTTCTTGAGGACGCAGACGGCGCTGAAATCCTGCACCTGGCCGAGGTCCACGCCAATATGGAATGAGGGCAGCTTGATCGCCATGCCGGTCTCCTAGAACAGGGGCTCTTCGGCCGAAGTGAACGCGGCCAGGATGCTCTCCGACGAGAACACCTGCCCGACCGCATCCTCGAACGAATTCTCGTAGTCTTGCATGTACCATCTGTCCCCGAGCCGCCTCCGCTCCTCGGCCAGGTACTCGCGGTCGAGCCGGGGATTCTCGCTCGCCTTGTAGGCGATGCGGTGCCAGTCCGCCGACGTGTCGTGCCAGGCGTCGCTGAACCAGCCCCGGCGGCCCAGCGGCGTGGACATCGCTACCAGTTTCCCGCGACTCCTCAGCAGCATGGGCGACACGCTCAGATAGGTCTCGTCGCTCACGCGCGCCGCCTCGTCGAGGATAATGAGGCCCGGGCCGCTGTATCCGACGATTGTCGAAGGGCTGTGGGGGAGGGACACGATTCGGCTGTTGTTCTCGAGCGCCAGCGTGTGGGCGTTGTCCTCGACGGTCGCCATCGGCTCGCCGAGCACCTTGTAGAAGTGCGACAACTTCCGGAAGAGCTCGTCGGCCTGGTTCTGGGACCGCGAGACGATCAGGATCAGCGACCCCGGCTCGCGCAGTGCCGTCCCGATCCCCAGCGCGGCCGTCGCCGTCGATTTTCCGGCTTGCCTATGCGTTAATAAGAGAATGCGTTCGGCCTTCGACCGGAGCAGCTCCACCTGGAACGGCTCGGGGTCGAAGCCGAGGTCCATGAGCAGCAGGCTGGGGTCGAGCCTCAGCAGGGCGTCAGACAGCTCGCTCAGCATGGACGGCCCTCTTGATGACCCCGAGCACGGCGAACCGGACTTCCTCCGAGAACGGCGACAGCGCGGCCCCCAGTGCCGTCGCGAGCTCGGCCGACCGCTCGAGGGGGGAGCCGTCCGGCCCGGAGATTTCGACACCCTGGATCGGCCGGCCCACGACGTTCTCGAGGTAGACCTTCGCCGCGGAGACGTCCCCCGCTTCGGCCAGGTCGAACAGCTTCGCCATGACCCGCGCCACCCGAACCGGCGTCTCGGCCTCGAGGGCGGCGCGGCGCATCTCCGACACCTTGCGGTGCCCGGCGTGGCCGCGACTGTGGGCGTTGCCGGGACCGAAGCGCCCCAGGTCGTCGCGCCCGTTGGGATCGGTCGTTGACGGAGCCCCTGGGAGCCCCGTGGCGCCATCGTCGGCCCCCGGCGCCACCTCGTCCGGCTCGCGCGGCGGCGGCTCGTGAGACGGCGTCCTGTGGCGTCGAGCGGGATTTGCCTTCGACCTGCCGTTCTTGGTCATCGCATCGCTCCCGCCGCGGGCCGCTTGCGTTTCGAGCCCTTGGCCTTGGCCTTGGCCTTGGCCTTGCCGACCCCGCCGGCGAGCGTCGTCTCCGGCGTGTAAGTATATGGCTTCGGTTGCATGTTCTTGGGGATCGGCCTGAACAAATGGTCCGCCCCGCTGCGGTGGCAGATCAAGCAGACCGTCAGCGTCCCAAGTGCGCGGCCCAGACACCCGGGACACGGTTGGTCCGGCCTCCGCTCCACGGGCCATTGGAGGCGCGTCCCGAGCAGGATCGTGGGCACGAGGACGGGGTCCCCCGCGCCGAGGTGGTCGAGTATCGCCTCCCAGCGGTCGAGGGCCCGGTCGGGCAGCCGGTCGAGTCCGCCGGCGGTGGCGGCGCACGAGGTGGCGTGCGGCGCCTTCGCCCGGCCGGGCCGGACCCACCTCCAAAGGTTCGGCTTTTCCTCGTGACCCCCGTCGAGCACCAGGCCGCGGCGGCCGGCCTCTAATGACGTGATCATCGCGGCGGGGCCCCCCGGGGCATCGGCCCATATCTCCACCAAGCCATCGACGACGGCCAGGTCGAGGAGACCGGCAACCTCATCCGGGGGCATGCCGAGGCGCAGGGGAAGGAGGGCCAGCGGCACCACGGCCCGGCGCCGCGCCAGGGTCCGAAGCAACGCGCCGAATGGATCCGCGGCCTCGACGCTCATCGCATCGGCCCCGCTCCCGGCGCCGCGCCGGGATTGCCGACGAGGGACGACGTGACGCCGCCCGGTTCCCGCTGCATGAGGCGATTGTTCTCGCGGAGCAGCCCGTTGTTCTCCTTCATGACATCCACCATATCCCGCATCGGGTCGCCGCCGGCGCCCACGGTCCGGGCCATCGTCTCGTTCATCGCCTCGGTCCGGGCCTCGGTCGAGACGGTCGGGAACAGCCCGCCGAACTCCAGGTCCGGGACCCCCCGGGGCGAGCGGCGGTTGAGGATCTCCGCCGCCCGCGCGTCGACGTTCATCCGATCGAGGTCCGGCAGCATCCCGAAGCTTAGGCTCCCCGAGAGGAACTTCTTGAACTCGCTCCCGGTCGTGTCGAGCTTCCCCTCGCGCCTCAGTTCGTTCGTCGCCTGGACGCGAAGGATGTCCGGCTTGCTCGTCCGCTCGCCCCGCTCGATGTCGACCAGCTCTCCCTCGGCCACGGCCCGACGCCGCATGGACTCGTCGGTCTGCTCGTATCCCGCGACCTTCGCCAGTGCCTGCTCCGGGCCCCGCGCCAGCCGGCCCACGTCCGCCCTTTTCTGGTAGAGGCCCTGGTTCACGCCCTGCTCGATCTGGGTGCCGATGCCTTCGGCCGTGAGGTCGTCCTCGAACGCCTCGTTCAGGACGTCGACCGGCTTCACCCCCTTGGCCGTCGCCTCGGCCTCGACGACGGGTGCCAGCATCCGGATCGCGTCCTGGAACCCGGTCATGGGCGTGATGCCCGCCTTCTGGATCAACGGGTTGTCGAAGTCGCGCACGCCCCGCATGGCCGCCCGCACGCCGGTGAAGGCGCGACCGGGGTTCTTCTGGGCCTGGACGCTGAGGACGCTGGCCATCTCCTCTTCCGAGCTGAACGCCCCCTTGGCCTCGTCCTCGCTGTAGGCGGTCCCCATCAGCATGGAGAACTGACTCGCCAGCATCGCCGCCCGGCCGACGCCCGCGTCGAGGATGGCCAGCGGGGCATTCAAGCGGCCTAGCGCCACCTCCGAGCCGCGCGTGCCGTGCTTCTTGTAATCGGTGAGGCCGAGGACGCGCCCGGCGAGGTCACCCGCCACGTCGGTCGTGAGCCCGCGCGCCAGCGTCAGCTTGGCCGCCTGCGCGGTGTATTCCCGCGACTCGCCCGTGTCCATGTTCGAGCCGGGCCCCTCACCAATGTATTGGGCGCCGGAGTTCAAAAGCTGGGTCTGGAAGTTGACACTCTCCGCGGGGGTCATCCCCGTGGCCACGTTGAACTTCCCAAAATCACGCGAGAAGTCCCCGCCCAGAGATCGCCCCTGGAGGTTGGCCAGCTCGCGGAGCGAACCCTGAGTGCCCGCGTATTTCTCCGAGACGGTCTTCGCCTTGTCCGCGGATGAGTCGATCGCCTGGGACAACGAACCGGCGACCTGCCGGGCCAGGAGCGCCGCCGCCGCCGCCCCGATGGTCGCGGCCTCCTTCGTCGTCTGGCTGAAGAGCGCGGCCTTCGCCTTCTCCATCCGGGCCGTCAGGGCGAGCTTCTCCTTCTCGGCGGCCACCATCCGCCCATGTTCCTGGCTGAGGAACCTATCGCCGATTTTCAGGCGTTGTGCGGCCTCGCGTTCCGAGGCCTTGAGCTTCGCCGCCGCCCGCGTCGCCTCCGCCCGCTCCCCCGCGATCCCCCGCCGGTTCTCGGCCGCCAAAATCCTGTCGGCGATACGCTGCTTCATGGCCGCGTCGCGCTCGCCCGCCTTCATCGCCGCCGCCGAGCCCCTCTCGGCCGCCTTGAGCGCCGCGGCCCCCGCCTTCTCCGCCGCCTTCTCCGCCGCGATCCCGCGCCGGTTCTCGGTCGCCATCATCCTGTCGCCGATCCGTTGCTTCATCGCGGCCTCGCGCTCGCTCGCCTTGAGGGCCGCATCCGCCGTCTTCTGGGAGGCGCGTTCCGCCGCCGCCGCGGCCTTCAGCGCCGCCGCCGCGATCTTCTCCTGATTCGCGACCGTCTTCGCCGCGGCGGCGTCCGCTTGCTGGCTGTTGATCAGTAGGTCGATCCTGAACTGCTTCGCCATGACGACCCCCCCCCCGCTTAAAAGAGGCTCTTCAGCGTATCCGACCTGGCTTGCTCGATCATGTCTTCGACCCATTTGCCCGCCGGCACCGCACGGCCGAGCATCACCGCCATGCCGACCAGGTCATTCGCGTCGTCGAACCCCATCTCGTCGGGGAATCCGCCGGCCAGCCAGAGGCTCAACCTGCGCCAGCGGTGTCGAGTTTTGGGCTGATTCCCAGGACGACCTCCATCAGCTCATGGCGCATCGCGTCGCCGGCCTCTTCCCCGACCACGAAGGTGAGCAGGTCGGAGTATTCGTCGTCGGTGAGGTCATAGTTCCGGGCCAGCAAATCGACGGCCAGGCCGAGCAGGGCGACCGACTGCGCGTTGCCGTCCTCCGCGGCGTGGAACGCCTCGAGCTGGCGGTCATAGCCGTCGCCGAACGTGAATGATCCGGAGACGGCGACAACCTTACCCCCCTCGATCTTGGGCCGGATGCGGACTTGTGGCTTGGGGACCTGCCACTCCTGGCCTCCATTTAATTTGATCGGCACACCCTCGACGAAATCGGGGCGCCGGCGTGATGGCTCGTCGAGCGCGGGGGGGGTTGCGGTCGTCGTCATGGGGTCCCTTTCGGTCCGGGTTCGGGGTGCAGATGGCCGAGGGCCGCGATCTGCCGGCGTCGCCGCTCGGCCGGCCCCCGGGCCCATCGGGCGCGCTCGGCGATCAGCCCGGCGCGGAAGGCCTCGCGCTCGGCCCTCACGAGGTTCACCGGGGGCGCTTCGATGATGGCGGCGAACTCGCGGGTCGGCTTCATGATTGAGGTCCTCGATTCGGGAGATGGGCTGTTCATCGCGGCGCGCTCCACATCCCCTCGATGGGCCGTTCGACCGGGAGCTCGCCCACCGCGTCCCTGGGGTCGAACGGCTGGATCAGATAGCCTCGGCTTTCCGGCCGGGCGAGCCGGGCCCGGACCATAGCGTCGAGCAATTTCACGTCACAGGTGCGGTAGAGGTCCGCCCACTCGACGAGCAGCAGGACGTGGAACGCCCCGGGGCGGAGCTGGTGGCGGTAGCGGGTCAAGACCACCTCGAGGCGGGACCGCCCGGTGGCGGGCTCCCGGCGTTGTTCGGGGGCCCGGCGGATCGGGCGTTCGGATGTTCGTGAACTCATCGGCATATCCTCGGTTGAGTGGCGTTGGTGCCTCGGGGTGAGTCAGAGGCCGCCGCTGTGACGGAATTGCTCGGCGTTTGCCTCCGCCCACGTCGGCTCGGCGGCCGGCCGCTGCTGCTGTTGTGCCTCCGGCCGGCCGCCGCCGGCCCGCGGGGAGCGGGCGTCGGTCGGGTCGAATTCCTCGACCTTCAGGTGCTGGGCGTTGTGGGGGAGCGACAGGCGAACCAGGATGGTCCGCTCGATGTGCAAGTCGGGCATCGCCGGCCGCAGCGGGTCGACCAGGTCGGGCCACGACTCGGCCAGCTCGTGCTCGTCCGTCTTGAGCTGGTGCGCCCACGGCTTCATCAGCGAGGCGACGTGCCTGACCCGCTCGCTCGGCGGGATGGGCGACTTCTGGTAGGCCTTGTATTTCCGGTCGGCCATCGCCCCGGCCACGAACTCGACCGCCGCGGCCTCGTCGCGATGGGAATAAGTCAACGCATGCTCATTGTAGAACTTCTCAAGCAAGGCGGGCGTCTTGAAGTCCGAGGCGAAGAGCGACAGGGCCTGGCGGAGGGCATCCGACCTCGGCTCGGCCGGCTTCGGCGGGCTCGGCGGGCCGGGGACCCGGGCGAGGCCGAGGCCGAGGCCGAAGTCGACGGCCGGCAGCTCGCGCACCGGGACGGTCTCCGGCTTGCGATAGCGGTCCGCGGCCGCGGAGCCCATCCACTCGAAGACCCGCGCGGAGAGCCGGCCCGGGTCGCCCCCGGCGAGATTCCGACCCTCGATTTCGACGATCCGGTCCACGGCCTGGGGGAGTAACTGGGGGGCATATCTCACCACCTCGCGTCTCAGGGCCTCGGTCGCCTTCGCCTTGTTCTGGGCGCGGGCCGCTTCGATCGTCGCGCGGCCTTCGGGGGAATCCGGGTTCGGCATCAGGTCATCCATCGGTCGGTCCTTTGGTTCGGTTCGGTGGGTTGGCGGTTCAAACGGATACAGGATACATGCGGCAGTCAGGGGCTCGGGGCCAGGCGATGCCAGCCGTCGGCATCGACGCAGAGTTTGCCCTGGCACGTCATGCATCCGAGGACGTCCTCGGCGACCAGGAGGTAGGCCCGGTCGCCCTTCGCCCCGTCCTTGCCGGAGAGATGCGACACCCCCTTCATGTGGTCCGCCAGGGTGACGCGGTCGTGGGCCGGGCCCTTGCGGAATGCGTCCCTCACCGCGGATTCGAGCGGGTGCGGGGTCGTCTTCGGTCCCCTCGTCCTCGTCCTCATGATTCGCTCCCTTGGGCTTGCACCAGGTCATAGGCCATGTGATCCGCCGCCCGGATGTCGTCCGCGGTCGGCTCGCCCTCGAGGCCCGCTCGCAGCTCCCCGGACAGGGCCCGCCAGCGCGACCACGTCTCCGGGGGCAGATTCGCGACGTCCCATCGCCAGTCGCGGGGGACGTCGATGCCGGGGGTCGTGTCGCCGACCGCAGGGCCCCAGCGAAGGGCGGACAGCTCCTCCCAGGTCGGCGGACCGGGGGCGGCCGGGACCGGTGGGCGGGGCGCCGGCGCCCTCCTCATCGCGGGCTCGCCCCTCATCCGGCGCCTCCGTCGGTCGAAGAGGATGGGTCGCCGGGGGCGAGCTGGTGGGGCGAAGGCCAGCGGATCGCGTCCAGGGGCTTGCCCCGGTTGGCGATCCACCACGTCGCGTCCTTGACGGAGTACAGCAGCTCGAGGACATCGGGCGGCGCCGATCGGCGCAGGACGGCCAGCATCCCGCGGCGGACCGATTCGCCGTATGCGACCTGCCCCGGGGTCCCCTCGAGCGGGACGGGCGCGGCGCGGGCGGCCGGGGTCGCGGTTTCCTTGGTCATCATCGGGTCAGCTCCCTTCGGCTCGGACCAGGTCATAGGCCAGGTACTTCGTCATGCACTTCTGACATCGCGGCATCGCGGCCTTTGCACCTTCAGGCGTCAAACCCCTGCGAAGTGCTCGCCCGTACTGGCGACGCTCCGCGGCCCACGTCATCCGGTAGCGACAATCGAGGCATCGGTCCCGCGGCGGCGCGGTGCCGACGGGGCGGCCCTCCCTTGCCTCGTCGTCCCTCGAGGCGGTCATCTCATCCACTGTCATGAGGGGTCCTCCACCAGGCGGAACTCGGGCTCGCAATGGCACCGGCGGCCGTGGAAGATGCCACACCAGTCGTCGTGCATCGTCTCCATGTGGACCAGGCGGCCCGGGGTGAGCTGCTGTCGGGCGGCCCACGCGATCATCGCGGGGAGGTAGTTGTGCCCCGCGTCGGGGGTCGGATCGGGGTGGGTCGTCGCGGACGTGCTCATGGTCGGGTCCTCCAGTGCAGCTTCCAGTGCAGCTAGGTTTTGCGATCACAACTTGTTAGTTCACAACAGTTTGTGTGTCACCAGTGCAGCTAGTGCGGGTCCGGGACCCTATGTAACCCCCTATCATTCAATTGCAACTCTTTTTAATAGGGAAAAAAGCTGCACTAGCTGCACTGGAAGGCCACATCCTCTACACCCCCGCGTGGTTGCGACGACTGATTAGCCGCACTAGACCTGCACTAGACCTGCACTGGAGTGCAGCTTGCTCCCGGCGAGGGGCTCAAAAGTCGGCTCCCTTCGCCCCCCGGTGGTCGTACCAGAACGTGGCGTCTCCGCTCCTGGCATTCGGGCCGGTCCAGAGCCATCCTCGGGTGCCGTCCTTCGCGGACCTCCTCAACTCGGGGATTCCCAGGCCCGCGAGGTAGGAATTGGCGCGGCTCGGCGAACGGTTCTCTCGGGTCGCGACCGCCAGCCACTCGGCGGCCAGTCCCGTCGGGAAGAAGACCTTGCCGCCTTCCGCGTCGTGATGGTGGAGCGAGAGCATTTCGCGGAAGTGCTCGGCGACGATCTCTTTCTCCTCGTCGTCCGCGTCCGCGGTCATCATTCGCTCGCGGACGAGCTCCTGGCAGCGTTCCGCCAGGTCCACCTTCGACAAGACGCCCTGCTCCCAGGCGGCCCACCGAGTCTTCGGCGTGAGCGGTCCGGCCTCGGATGTGAGGATCTCCCCGACGTCGGCGATGATCTCCCAGCGGTGTTCCTTCGCGTAGTTGCGGACCTTCTCTTCCCAGTCCGCGGCGAACACGGGGCGCCCGACCTTTATCACCGTGCATCGCTGGGCCATGTCCTTGCTGAGACTCGCCCCGTTGAGGGTCAGCCCCCAGACGAGCGTGTTGGGCCGCGTCCCCTCCCCCTCCCACAAGGCCCGTCCGCTGATCGAGGCGGACGTGATGAGCCCCTCCAGGTCGGCCCACGACAGCTTCAGCGTCTTGATGTTGTCGATCTTCGCGGCGCGGATACGGCACGCCCCCGGCGAGAGCAATCGGGTCTTCACCACGTTCATGTCCGCCATGGGAGAGACGTCGATCGACCCCCCGGCCAGTTCGTCGAAGACCACCTCCAACAGCGTCGTCTTGCCGACCCCCCGCCCGGACTCGGGGTCGTGATCCGGCCCCGTCACCAGGACGGCCGGCCTCCGTCCCGGCATCCCTCCCCAGAACATCGTCAGCACGAACGCACGGATCAGCTCGCGGTCCTCGTCGGTGGCGGGCGTGAAGAAATCGAGGAACCCGTCGAGCTTGCCGCTCGGCCTAGGCATGGGCCGGTGCATGTAATAGATGCCCGCGATGGGCGGCCAGTGGGGTATGGACTCGATCGCCTCGTATCGTTCGGCCGTCATCCTCAGGTGTTCGTAGAATTGCTCCTGGGTGACGAACCGGGCCCCCTTCGTCCAGTCGACCTGGGCCAGCCGGCTGGTCCACGCGAGCAGTCGGGCCGAGGAACTCAGGTAGATCGGCTCGTGATCTCGCGTCTCGCAGAAGAGCGTCTCGACGACCCGCCTGGGCCAGGGCCCGGACAATCGGCGGAGCGACTCTTCGATCTCGACGATGGACATCGGTTTCTTGACGAATTTCACCTCCCCCTCGTCCGTCACCTTCTCCTCCCATGTCCAATTGCTGAATCGCGGGAGGTCTTCCCGCTTGCCCCCTCGCTCGCCGGGATGGCCGTCCGGCTTGACGTCGCCTTCCGGTGTCTCGCCCTCGCCGACCGGGGTTGCACCCGGGGTGACGGCGCGGGTCCCGGGGTGACCGTTGCTCGTCCCGTTGTTCTGGACCTTGCCGTTAGACCGCGGCGGCCCGGCCCATCCCCGGTGCTTGGCCAGGTGGAAGAGACTGCCGAGGGTCCGGCCGCCGGTCCGGTTGAACGATCGCCATTTGCGGTCGCAAAACCCTTCGCGGTATTCCCCTTCGCTCCCCTCGCTCCATTCGTCCCAGAGCCTTAAGCCCTCGTCGCCGAGAGGTGTGAGACTCATGCCGATCTCGAGCCACTGGTCATAGCCGCAACCCGGGTCGAGATACCCGAGGGCATCCTTCGCGAGCCGTGCGTCGTCGGCCAGTTCGCGGGCCGCCTTGTCTCGCTTCGGCCGGATCGGAGTCGGTGGGGTCAGGGCCTCGGCGGGGATGAGATCAGCCGAGACCCCGACCGTCCCGACGATCGCCTTGACGGCGGCCGTACCCCCGAGCCACGCGGACCCATTCCAGACCAGCGAGAAGTGGTCGCGCGTGTGATGCCGGCCGGGGAGCCGTAGCCAGTTGCCGTACCCGCCGGCCTTGATGCTTTCCTGCTTCGGGAATATCTCGGGGGCCTCGGAGAGGCCGAGGGCCTTCCAGTCGCGGGTGAGCCACTTGCCGAACGCGAAGACCCGCTCCGTCGAGACCGGCCCGTCGAAGACCAGGAGCAGGTGATACCCTCCGCTCCCATTCGAGTCGAACAGGAGCACGCGGAATCTCAGGCCTACGGCGATGGCATACCACGCGAGACCGGCCCTGAGCGTCGTCTCGGGATCAACCGAGTCGTCGTGGCGGTCGATGTCGACGGCGAGCCATCGCGACCAGCAAGCGGCCGTCTCGCCGTCGCCCTTGGCCTCATCCCGCGCCGTCGAGTGCAGGCCGACGATATCGCCCGTGCTCCGGCCCTCGAAATGGGTCTGGAGGACCTCGAGGGTGAGGGGCCGCTTGTCGGTGTAGGCGGTCTGGTCGGGGTCCTCGCGATGCTCGACGCCGATGTAATGCCCGTAAGCATCGTGGCGGTTGACCAGGTGGCGGTCGGTCCAAGCGGCCAGGGCCGGGGCGTGGGTTGACCAGGGAGAAACTTTGCGACCACTGGCCGT
>JAABUR0100004182.1_pt1 | contig 19493 bp, 16 predicted proteins | sample 5560091 | NCBI WGS metagenome assembly JAABUR01 (sample SAMN10711879, study PRJNA513375) | rock metagenome | isolation source: Antarctica rocks | place: Antarctica: Victoria Land, University Valley sud | reverse complement strand
CGAGAACGAACGCAAGCAACGGTACGGACGAACCAGCGTTACGAGCGGCTCTCTTGGGCGTTCGCACAACTACGGGCGTTCATCGCCTACAAGTGTGAAGCGGCAGGCGTGGGCCTGCTCATCATTGGCCCGCGCAATACAAGTCGGACTTGTCTTGCTTGTGGTCATTGCGCCAAAGAGAACCGCCGTAGCCAAAGCGAGTTCCTTTGCAAACAGTGTGGCTTCCAGGCCAACGCGGATATTGTTGGTGCGTCCAACATCAGACGAAAAGGCTTGGAGGCACGGGCGAATGTCATGTCGCCTATGGTCTCAGCCATCGCTTACGCCTAGTGCGTGGGCGGCTATGCTAGGGACAAGCTCCTGCCTTTAGGCATGGAGTCCATGACTCTCTCGCCAATTCCCCTGGAAGCCGTTCTGTTCTTACCGACTGATGTTTCGCAGCAGTCTCCCCGGATTGAACTTTGGATTGAACTTTGGATTGAACTTTGGATTGAATTCCGGGGGCAGACGATGCGTAACATCAACGACCGATCTTGCCCTTCAGGTCTTTCAGGAAGTTTCTCCTGACACTGGAACGCCGCTCAATGATTGCTTTCGATAGGAAAGGCTTCCGCGCTTTTCGCTAAATCCACCAGCCATATGTTTTTGTTCCCTGCAAGTGTAAATCATTATGAGTACTACCGTCAGTCTTCGGGATGAAACATCTTTGAACGTATCAAACGGCAACAAAGACAGGCCATGCCGAACGATCCTCTACCTGGATCATACGGCCAAGATGGGCGGGGGCGAGATCGCCCTGCTCAATCTGGTCTGCGCGCTCGACAAGACGCACTACCGCCCGGTCGTCGTGCTGGCCGCCGACGGGCCGCTCGTGGGCAGGCTGCGGGCCGCCGGCATTGAGACGCATGTGGAACCGCTCGCCCCCTCCGTGCTGGAAACGCGCAAAGACAGCATCGGCCCGAAGTCGCTGCTGCGAATCGGGCAGGCGGGGGCGTGCGCCCGGTACGTCTTCCGGCTGGCCCGGCTGGCCCGGCGGCTCGGGGCCGACCTGATCCACACCAACTCGCTCAAGGCTGACCTTTACGGCGGTCTGGCCGGGCGGCTGGCCGGCATCCCCGTGCTCTGGCACATCCGGGACAGCATTGACGGGCATTACTTGCCCCCCCGAGTCGCCGCCGCCTTCCGGGGCCTGTCCCGCATTCTTCCCCACGCGGTAGTCGCGAACTCCGAAAGCACGCTTCGGACGCTCCGCCCGATGCAGAGGCAGCTCGCGGCGACGGTCTACAGCGGCATCGCAGGGCGCTCTTCCCAGCCGGCCCTGGACCTTGTCCCAAGCTCAATCTCGGAGGAGGGGGACAGTCGGCAGCATGTTGTCCATGACGGTTATGACGGTCAGATGTTCAGGGCGACGCCGGCCGCTCCGGCCTCGGAAAAAAGCGCTGCGCTTCCCGCGCCTGAGACTGCGATCCTCGCCCTCGTGGGCCGCATCGCCGGCTGGAAAGGGCAGCACATTTTCATTCAGGCGGCCGCCCTCGTTCGGGACAAGTTCCCCCCGGCCCGGTTCCAGATCATCGGCGCGCCCCTGTTCGGCGAGCACGAGTACGAGCAGTCCCTGCACGAGATGGTGCGTGAGCTGGGGCTGACGGATCGGGTGGAGTTCCTGGGCTTCCGCGAAGACGTGCCGGCGCTTCTGGCCGAGGTGGACATCGTGGTCCACGCCAGCACGCTGGGGGAGCCGTTCGGCCAGGTCGTCATCGAGGGGATGGCGGCCGGCAAACCTGTCATTGCGACGAACGGCGGAGCGCTGCCGGAGATCGTGATCCCCGGCGAGACGGGACTACTGGTTCCGATGGGGGATGCGCCCGCGATGGCGGAGGCCATGCTGGCGCTCCTGTCGGACCCGGTTCAGGCGGCGGCAATGGGAGCCGCCGGGCGGCAGCGCGTCCAGGAGCGGTTCACGATCACGCACACGGTCCGCAAGATGGAAGGCATCTACGGACACCTTTTGCAGTAGCTTCTCAGCCCTCCGATTGTCAACGACCGCTCCCTAAAGGAAGCGGCTTGTCCCTGGCGCGTTGACCTGCACTCCGTAGCACAGGAGGCCGAGACATTCCAGCACAGACCATGCTTTACGTCCTACCCGTGCTTGCAACGGGAGGCTGGTTGACATAAGTTCCGCGAGTAGTGGAACACTCCTAACCGCCTGGCTTGCCTCTGCGCTTGTAGCCGCCTCTACCGCAGGGCGACCGTTCCCGTCGGGGGACGCTTTCAATGACGAACAACCACAGAAATTATACCCGAAAGGGTGTTCGCAGTGATTACTCCCCATGCGTAAACGCAGGGGCTTCTACAGGTGTTACCTGACACACTGTAATCCCAGTGTGACTTGTTCCTATCACTAGGATCAAGATATTTATGGCGGCGTTGGTGTCTCTGTCTAAAGAGGCGGTACACATGGGGCAGTTATGCCAACGCTCGCTCAGTTTCTTCTTTGCCCGATAGCCGCAAGCATGGCAATCTTGCGAAGTGTAGGCGGGGTTGACGGCGTGTATCTCGCGCCCGGCACTTTCAGCCTTGTGCGTGAGAACGGAACGGAACATTGACCAGGAAGCATCACTGATTGACTTCGCTAGGTTATGGTTCTTAGGATTTCTTTTGACCATGCTCTTGACGTTCAACTTCTCAACCGCAATGACGCCGAAGCGATTGACCAGGCGGCGTGCAGTCTGGTGAACGAAGTCATGCCGTCTGTTCCTAATACGCTCATGGATACGGGAAAGTACCCGGTTAGCCTTGCGCCGCTCTTTGGAACGCTTGACGGTTTTGGCTTGCCGCCTGCCCACCTTCGCTAATGCCTTTTCGTCTTTGCGGAAGAAGCGCGGGTTGGCGATGAACTCGCCGTTGGACAAAGCCAGAAAGGAGTTCAGCCCGGCGTCAAGCCCAATAGATTCGGAAGACGGCGGGAGGAAGGCGTTTTCTTGCTCCACCGAGAAGCAAGCGAACCATTTGTTACCGTAGCGGCGAACGGTGCAGGTCTTGACTTTGCCGATAACGGGGCGGTGTATCTTTGCCTTGACCTGTATCAGTCTGCCAAACATGGAAAGTGACACGGTACTGTCGCCAATCTTGAAGCCCGTCCCCGGATAAGTGATACTGTCATACTGCCTGTCGCCCTTCATGCGCGGGTATCCGGGCGTTTCTCCCGACTTGACGCGCCGGAAGAAGGCGGCAAACGCAAGGTCAACACGCACGGCGACATTCTGCAAGACTTGACTGTGAACGGTTTTGAGTTCCGGGTGTACCAGGGCGAGAGCATCTTAATTGTTGGGCTGGCCTTCCTGAGTAGTTTGGAGCAGTATTTGGAGCAAGTAGTCGTTGTCCCAGGCAGCCATCTTGCTCTTGGCCTTCAGCCCGCGCTTGCTTCTCTTCTCCTGACGCAGCAGGTTCAGCGCGATCTTGCGTAGCGTTGCCAGGTTCTCCGGGGCATGATCCTGCCAGATACCGCACTCATCTTCCTCAAAGGCCATGTCCAGCGTCCAGTGGAGGCAGTTCTCGATCCCCCAATGCGCTCGCACCGCCCGCGCGAACTTCTTAACGCTCCCCCGCAGGCTGCTGATGAAGTAGCGCGTCTCCACGCTCACCCTGGCACCGATCCGACGCTCACATTCCACCGCCCCAATGCTGGACAAGCCCGGCCACTCGGACCTCTGCCACAGCCAGTCGAGCGGCGCCCCCTGCACCATCCAGCACCGGCGCGTCTCGATGCGCCCATGATCCTTCTCCACCGTCTCGTAGTAGCCGTGCGTGATCCGCCGCTCCTGGTCCTTCGGGTAGAAATCATGCGCCCGTGCGTCCTCAAAGAACAGCTTCACGTCTTCATGCAGGGTGCTCTGGTTGCCTTTGAGCGAGAACACATAGTCGCCCTTCTTGTCTACGATCTGCTTGGCGATGGCCCTCTGGCAGCCCATCGCATCTATGGTGATCACGCAGCCTGCGATGTCCAACAGCTTCAAGAGAGCTGGAATGGCGGTGATCTCGTTGCTCTTGCTGTCCACCTTCACTTGCCCCAGCGCCAGACCACTCTCGGTCGCCCACGCCGAAACGAGATGGATGGCGGCTTGTCCGGTCGCGGCATCGAAGCTGTGGCGGACGGCCTTCCCATCCAGCGCAATGACTTCGCCTTTGGTGTGGGTATGCAGACTTTGGGCGAAACTCAGAAAGCAGCGCCCGAACTGTTCGGGATCGAGCCGGGCAAACAGGCGACGGAAGGTATCATCAGAAGGGATGCCGTGGGCAAGTTCCAGGCCAAGCCGCTCTTGGAGCCAGTCTTGTTTGGCCTTCCCGAAGTCTTCCATGTCCTCCCAGCCTTCGGCTCCGCACAGAACGGCGCAGAAGGCGATCACCACGATGTCCAGCAGTGCGTGCTGCTTAGTGCGATCAAGGCGCGGGTCTTGGAGGAGGGTGAAATGTGAGACGAGTGGCACTGAAGACATGGGCTAGCTCCTGGACGCAGACGATGAGCCAAGTTCTGCCAGACGATCCCCGATACCTCCTCAAATTAGATGCTCTCGCCCTGCCGGGTGTACCTTCTTCCATTGTGTAATTGCGGGGGCTTGGGTATAATAGGTCGGCGACTTCATGCCCTGTTCATGCAATGCGGTTCGCTCATGCAAAAGGCTGTTATAAACAAGACGGCAGACGGCAAGCGTTTCGTTCAATGCCGTCTCCTGCGCCTTGCTAGGATAAAGCCTGTATTTAAGAGCAACGACATTCACACGTAGATTATACCCGGAAACCACTTAAAACAAACGACGCCCCAATATCTCGTCTTAGGAAAGACGACGCGCTTATATCCCCATATCTAAAGAAAGGGGTCTTACGCGCATTTCGATAACACACGGAGCAGAAACGCAACGCCGAAGAAAATCTTTAATAGCGTGTCTTCGTTCATTCTTCACTTCGGAACTAGTTCCTGCTTCGCAGGAAAGACACGGAGCAATTGAAAATCTTTGATTCCCCTGTCGCCTAAAGATTAATCCTAAAGGCGAACAGCCCCCTTGCTCATTTCTTGTGGAGATCGGAAATGGCGGCAGCCCCTCCTCTCCGAATCGCACTCCGCAACTTCGGGTTAGGAATCCGCGCCCCGATGAACTGTCGCCTCATTCTACCCGCCCTGCTGCTTGCTGCGAGCCTTTCCACCGCCCGCGCCCAGCCGCCCAAGCCGCCGGTCATCACCTGCGTGGACACCATGAAGGAGAGCCGGGACACGGTCACGAACCCGCTTTCGGACGCGCAGATGGACCAGGACGTGCGGCTGACGGCGACGCTGCACGTTACACATATTGCCGTGGACACGCCCTATGACTACCCAGCCTATCTGGAACGCTGGGTGCGGGCCGTCCGCCGCACGGGAAAACACGTTTGGTTCCGCTGCGCCTTCAACGCCTGGGAGGGCAGCTACAACGTCCCGGCGACGCTGACCCCCGCCGACTACCTCCTCCGCCTCAAGGCGTTCCTTGGGGCGCACCCCGCCCTCTTCCAACCCGGCGACATCCTGGACCCGCTGCCCGAACCCGAAAACGGCCCGTACTGGGCCAGGACCTCGCCCCAGGGCAGTTCGTGGACCTGGAAGGATGCGCCGAACGCGACCACGGACGAGTACAACCGCTTCTTCCTGCAAGCCTCGCAGACCGCGCAGGACGCTCTGAAGGCGGCGGGCGTTCGGGGAGTCCTGACCAGCATTCGCTCCACGAACGGCTACATCGCCGCCCGCCCGGCCACGCTGTACCCGGCGACGGTGGCGAAGATGGGACGGGTCACGACCGACACCTACGTCGGCCAGGACCCGAACGTCACGCCCCCGGCGGCCCTGCAAGCCTTCCAGGCCGAGATCGCGGGCATCGAGAAGGTCCGTCGCCTGCCCCTCATCCTGGGCGAGTTCGGCTATAGCACGCAGGGGCTGGTGTCCGACGCCCAGCAGCAGGCCGTCCTCCGCCCGGAACTGGACTGGCTCCGCACACTTCCTTATCTCGCCGGCCTGAACTACTGGCACGGCGCGGGCTACCCGGCTCCCGACCACTACAACGGCGCGCGCCTGTTCGGCGGCACGCGCGGGGCATGGACCCTGCGCCCGGCAGCCCGCGACGTGGCGCGTCTGTATGCCGATCTGACCAATCCATCCGCCAGGAAAGCCGCCCATGCCCGTTGACCCACGCCCCTTCCGCGCCGTCCTGTTCGACCTGGACAACACGCTTTACGACCGTGAAGCCGCCTTCGGGCGCTGGGCCGACACCTACCTGCGGGATACGCTGCGGCTGACCGACCCCGCAGAAACGGCGCGCGTCCACGCCCTCCTCTGCGCGATGGACGCGAACGGCTACGGCTCCAAAGCGGCCATCTTCGAGCGGCTTCACGCCCTGTACCCCAATCTGCCCGGCGTCCCTGCGCGCTCGGTGGAGGTCTTCTTCGACGAGTTCCTCGCCCACATCATGCCCGAAGCCGAGACCGAGGCGCTGCTCGACGCCCTGGCCGCCGCCGGCCTGCCCTTCGGCGTCATCACCAACGGGTCGGCCCGCCAGTGGCGCAAGATCGGAAACCTGGGCCTGGCCCGCCGGACTGACTGCCTGTTCGTCTCCGAAACCTTCGGCGGCAAGAAGCCCGACCGCGCCATTTTCGAGGCCGCCACCGCACATCTGGGCGTTCGACCGGGCGACATCCTGTTCGTCGGCGACAACCCCGCCGTGGACGTGCTCGGTGCACAGGCCGCAGGCATGAAAGCCGCCTGGCTGCACCGGGGTCAGCCCTGGTCGGGGGGGCTGGAGGGGAAGCCGGATTTCGTGATTGAAGCGTTAGCAGATGTGGTCAATCTTCTAGGATTTCGTGTATAATCTAGAGTAGAAGGCAGAGGAACGAAGCAACTATGAGCGTATTAGCACAGCATCTAGAGGAAGAAAGTAGCCGCTTAACCGAGAGCTTCGCCCAGGGGCTTCTTGGTAGTTTAATCCAAGAAACTCAGTATGTTGGCGAAGTCTACTCTCTAGGCTACGAAAGTGCCCTGGTCCAAATCCACGACTTCTACAGGCAGAAGGTAGGCGGTATCCCTAGCCTCAGCCTCCTAATAGCTACCCGCCTTGCCCCCGAAGGCGCGGTCAAGTTTGAAGAAGAGAACGCTTCGATCATCCTCTTGCGTGTCATGGACGCCGCTGCCCTTCCTAATGATCAAGAAGCAAACCGCATCCGCGTTGAAAGCGCGCAACGTGTTTCAGGAGAGTTAGACACCCATTGGGACACAGCCGCCGCGATGGACGAACAAACCGCGAACTTGTTGTCTTTCGCCGGGGTAAAATGCCGCGTCATCGGCACTTTCTTCTTGGAGCAGTCTAAAGCAGAAGCCGATGTGCCTCTTACGCTTAAGTTCGGCAGTGATATATCCAACTACTACCCGAACCTGGGCTTGAAGGTTTACAAGCCTAACGCCGACGCCTTGCGCCGGATTGTGAACTACCGCGATCTGGACAGGGTTGAGCCGGATTCCCATCCTGTCAATGTCGGCCATGTCCGATATGCCTCCACCAACCGCTCGTTCCAGGGCATTTCAGAAGTTCCGGTAGACATGGTTCCCGAAGACCTACTTGGGCAAAAGACAGCACTGTTCGGGATGACCAGAACAGGCAAGTCCAACACTACTAAAATCATTCTGCAATCGGTCTTCAACCTGCGCTTCGCGGAGAACAAGTCACGCCGCATCGGGCAGATCGTTTTCGACCCGAACGGGGAGTATGCCAACGAAAACACCCAAGATGGAGACAAGTCAAATCCCAACGCGATCAAAAATGTATGGAAATCCACCCGCACAGGTGTTAGGGATGATGTCATTACTTACGGCATCACCAGTCATCCTAACGATCCTGGTCGGCGCTTGATGTTGTTGAACTTCTTTGAAGACAGAAATCTTCAGGTTGGCAAAGAAATAATAGACGCCGCTTTAGCGGCGGACAACTCGATTTACATCCGCAACTTTAGGCAGGTCTCCTTTGACACGCCGAGCGGCAGTAATCCGTCTGCCATGCGGCGCTGTCTACGACGCGCTCTAGTCTATAGAACCCTTTTGGTCAAAGCGGGCTTTGCCCCGCCAAGCAATCTCCGACCAAGCATGAGTAGCCAATTCAACCAGCAACTCCTTCAGTCTCTTGCAAACAGCAGTGCCCCAGACCCGACCGATCATATATCTGCATCAAGAGTCCTGGGAAACAGAGGGGCCACATGGGAGCAATTAGGCACTGCTTTCGTTGCGCTCGCTGATTTCATTAATCATCCCGATTATGGATATTCAGCCTTCAACCAAGTCTATATCAGTCGCCCTGGTGGATCAGGAGACTCATGGGCGGATGAGGACCTGAAAAAGTTACTGGAGATGTTCCGATACTCAAATGGCCCTCGTCTAATTGGGCAAGTGAGAGATCAGCATACTGATAGCACCACGACTGATTATGTGGTTGACATTTACGAAGCTTTAGCAGAAGGAAAGCTAGTTGTCATCGATCAAAGCAGCGGCGACGCCCTTATTAACCAAGGCGCAGCAGACAGAGTCATGTGGTATATCTTCCGCGAAAACCAAAGCCTATTTCGGAATGGGCGTGATATGCCCGAAATCCTAGTCTATATAGAAGAAGCACACAATGTTCTCCCATCGGATGCAGAGAAGGACATGCAGAACATTTGGGTGCGTACCGCAAAAGAGGGTGCAAAGTATCACATCGGCATGGTCTACGCAACCCAAGAGGTCAGCACAATTCAGAAGAATATTCTGAAAAACACTTCCAACTGGTTCATCGGTCATCTCAACAATACCGATGAAACAAAGGAGTTGTGCAAATACTACGACTTCGCCGACTTTGAGGCTTCTATCCGTCGTGCTCAGGATCGTGGTTTCGTGAGAGTAAAAACTCTCAGCAACTTATTTGTCGTTCCCGTACAAGTCCGCAAGTTCGAGGTGCCAGCCAATGCCATATGAAGGTGAATTTGCACAGTTCCGTTCAATCAAGCGGCTTACGGAAAGTGAACGGGTAAAAAAACTGCTGGGAAGCTATGAAATCTGTGGGGCGAGTACAGAACAACGCCCTCTTTCCTCTGTTTTGGCACCTGACATACGTCCCAGTGGCTGGTTGCCCAAAATCATCCTCGCTGTTGATGGCAGTCATGTGGAAATTCCAGTACGAAACGGCTTTCCTGGTGCGGAAGCCTCATATGTGACAGTTGCGTCCGTGCTAGTGGATTTGGCTAAGGTACACGAACTTGGCACTGCTAGACCTGTTGACCCAAAAGAGTTCCGAAAGACGGAAAAGGCTGACTCCATTGATTGCGCTCTTCCCGGCTGCAATGTGATTGGAGAAGGAGATGGGTCCGCGAAAGAATCACTTAGGCACAAGGTTTTTGAAGTGTTCAACGACGTTCGCATGATTGATGATTGTGAGACACTGGCAGAAACATATGAAGTTTTGCTCGCCCATAAACCTACGGCTAGTGAAGAACCTGACTGCCCTTATAATGACTGTCAGTTAGCTGGTAAAAAATATAAACGTGACAATGGAGCCTACATTTGTACCTGTGCAAATAAGAAGCCTTTGTTCTCGACAGATGCACTTCGGTTTCATGAGGGAATGAATGATTTCGGGACCAATGGAGCAATGTTTGCGGAGATCATGCAAGTTTTGGAGCGCGTCTGGATCATTCACCTATTGCGAATGATGGAAAGCAAAGGGTGGCTCGGCATTTTAAGAAACATGGCTATTGTTCTTGATGGTCCGCTGGCTGTCTTCGGTCATCCCGCTTGGTTGAGCCAGGCGATATATCAGGAGTTGAAGCGACTAAATCAAGTCGCGAAACCAAAGATAGACAATCAAGACATTCTTCTGGTCGGTGTCGAGAAGTCAGGAATGTTTGTGGAACATCTAAACCAACTTGACACAAACAAAACAGGAGAAACGGGACAATATCCTACCCAAACTGCCGCTCTGATAGATGATGACTACATCAAGAAAAACATTATCTTCTCTGACAGCAAAAAACAATACGGAGACCAATCCTATTTCGGTCGCAAGTTCTTCTACAAAACACGTTCTGGAGCGAAGATTGTAGCTACCCTGCCGTTCTTAACTGAGGCACAAAGCAATCTAAAAGTAGCAGGACCAGATCAATATCCGCGTTTAAGTGATGCGATGTCCCTGCTTGACCAAGTGGTTTCCTCAAGATATCCCAATGCGCTGACACCTCTTGTTTCAGCACATGCTGAGGCAGCAATTCCGCTCAATTTAGGCAAGAGGGTCCTAGAGCAGCTTGCGCGCGAACTGATGAGCGAGGGAAATCTTTGAGCGGACGTCCGGCGAAGACATTCAAAACAGCCGTAGATCGTTGGTCGGGGCTTGGACCATACTATGCTATGTTTCCCGTTGATTTTGCCTTTGAGGTTGTCAACGAGTTCTCAGAACCGGGTGATAAAGTCTTAGACCCATTTGCAGGAAGAGCGTCCAGCATTTTTGCGGCTCATGCTCTTGGCAGAACCGGCAGCGGCATAGAAATCAACCCGGTCGGCTGGCTGTACGGCAGAACCAAGATGCACCCGGCATCTGACAACCACGTTCTCGCAAGGCTTGAAGAGATTGGGAGAAATGCCCATACCATAACGGAAGAAGAAATAGCGGTTATGCCGCAATTCTTTCATTGCTGTTATTCAAAGAACGTCTTGCGCTTTCTGCTGTATGCTAGACGGCATCTTAAATGGCAAGATAGTAGAGTAGATGGAACGCTGATGGCGATAATTTTGGTAGACCTTCACGGCAAAGAAGGTTCTGCTTTATCCAACCAGATGCGGCAAGGCAAGGCCATGAGTCCCGAATACTCTATTGAATGGTGGAAAGCAAAGCAGAAGACTCCCCCTGATCTTGAACCAATGACCTTCTTGAAAAAGAAGGTCGTGTGGCGCTACTCCAAAGGCATCCCCAGGTTCAACAGCAAGGCTATCATCTACGGCGATAGCCTTAGACACCTGCCCATGCTCAACCGCCGAGCCGGAAGCGTGAAATATAAGCTGTTATTCACTTCCCCTCCCTACTACTCAATCACCAACTATTTCTACGACCAATGGCTCCGTATCTGGATGTTAGGCGGCCCGGAATACCCCACTTATGATGGCCGTAGCAGGTGGCAAAAAAAGTTTGCCTCAAAGGAAGGCTACAAAACTTTATTGGAAGCGGTTTTTTCTCGCAGCAAAAAATTGTTATCAAAAGACGCCATTCTATATATAAGAACGGACGCTAGAGCATTCACGCTAAATACTACTCTTGATGTTCTTACTGATCTATATCCAGAGAAGAGCATCGAACGTATAGACAGACCTACAAGTAAACCAAGCCAAACAGCTTTGTTTGGTGACAAATCGAGTAAACCAGGGGAAGTCGATATAATCCTGCGTTAATGATGGTTCTTGCTGGGAGCCGTGCAAGCATAGCTGCGGTAAAGGAGAGGTACAACGAATGAGCTTCATCATTGAGATACCACCAGAGTTAGAAGCGCTTCTGCTGGAAGAAGCGAAGAAAGCGGGCATGACGCCAAGCGAATATGTCGTGCAGCTTGTTAGTGAACGTATAGACCGGGCGCAGAAAGCACGCGAAGCACGCGCCTAATTTTCGACGAAAGACACCTCACTTATGCCCACCGAAACACCGGCCAGGCCGGTCGCCGCGCCCCTGTCGTCCTCCCATCTGTCATCCTCCCATCTGCTGTCGCCCGAAGAGATTGACGCCGAGATCTGCCGGCACATGCGGTACGCGCTGGGGCGCGACTGCGAGCGCTTGTCCGACCGGGAACTGTTCTGGTCCCTCGCGCTGATGGCGCGGGACAAGATGGTGGACGGGATGTTCGCCACGGAGCAGCGCTACACGGAAGCGAAGGCCAAGCGGCTGTATTACCTCTCGATGGAGTTTTTGATGGGGCGGACGCTGGGGAACACGCTCATCAATCTGGGGCTTTGGGACGCCTGCCGGGAAGCTTTAGAGAGGCGCGGGGCCGATCTCGACGAGGTGCGGGAGCGGGAGCCGGACGCGGCCCTGGGCAACGGCGGGCTGGGGCGGCTGGCGGCGTGTTTTCTGGACTCGCTGGCGACATTGGGAATGCCCGGCTACGGGTACGGGATCAACTACGAGTACGGGCTGTTCCGGCAGGAGATTCGCGACGGCTATCAAACGGAGCAGCCGGATAACTGGCTTTCCCACGGGACGCCCTGGCAGATCGAACGGGCCGACGAGGCCGTCTTGGTGCCGGTCTACGGGTGCGTCGAGGCCCGCGAGGAGAACGGGCGGTTCACGCCGGTCTGGCGGGATGCGAAGCACCTCATCGGCGTCCCGCACGACATGCCCATCGTCGGCTACGGCGGCCACACGGTCAATTTCCTGCGGCTGTACACGGCCCGCTCGGCGCAGGAGCTGGACATGCAGGTCTTCAATGAGGGCGATTACCAGCGGGCGGTGAACGATCAGATCGCGACTGAAACGATCTCCAAAGTGCTGTACCCGTCGGACATCCAGGCGGCGGGGAAGGAGCTGCGGCTGCTGCAAGAGTATTTCCTGGTGGCCTGCGCCGTGCATGACATCGTGCGTCGCTACCGCAAGACGCACGCGGCGTGGGACGAGTTCCCTGATCAGGTCGCGATGCAGATGAACGACACGCACCCCGCCCTGGCCGTGGCCGAACTGATGCGCGTCTTCGTGGACGACCACAAGCTGGACTGGGACGAGGCCTGGGGGATCACGACGGCGGCACTGGGGTACACCAACCACACGCTGCTGTCGGAAGCGCTGGAAAAGTGGTCGGTGGGCCTGTTCGAGTACGTCCTGCCGCGCCACTTGCAGATCATCTACGAGATCAACCGGCGCTTTTTGGAGCAGGTCGCCCTCGTCTGGCCCAACGACGGCGGGCGGCAGATTCGGATGTCGGTGATTGAAGAAGGCGCGGACAAAAAAGTGCGGATGGCGCACCTCGCCATCGTCGGCAGCCACTCGGTCAACGGCGTCTCGGCCCTGCACACCGACCTGATCGAAAGCTCGCTGGTGCCCGATTTCTATCAGTTATGGCCGCAGAAGTTCAACAACAAGACCAATGGCGTCACGCCCCGCCGCTGGCTGCTCAAGGCCAATCCCGGCCTGGCCTCGCTGATCACGCGCTCGGTCGGGGACGGCTGGATCACCGATTTAGACAAGCTGCGCGCGCTGGAGCCGTTCGCAGACGATAAAGGCTTCCAATCGGAGTTCACGCGGGTCAAGCAGGCCAACAAAGCCGAACTGGCCCGGTTCATCGGGCAGACGCAGGGCATCGCGGTTGACCCCCATTCACTGTTCGACGTGCAGGTCAAGCGCATCCACGAGTACAAGCGGCAGCTTCTGAACGTCATGCACATCCTGCACGAGTACCTGAGCCTGACCGAAGACGGGACCGATCCCGTTGTTCCCCGCACCTATATCTTCGCGGGCAAGGCTGCGCCGGGGTATTGGGCAGCCAAGCAGATCATCAAGCTGATCAACAGCGTGGCGACCGTCATCAACGCCGACCCGCGCGCGGCGGGCAAACTGGCCGTGGTCTTTGTCCCCGACTACCGCGTCTCGGTCGCCGAGAAGATCATCCCCGCCGCCAACCTCAGCGAGCAGATCTCGACAGCGGGCAAGGAGGCGTCAGGGACCGGCAACATGAAGTTCGCCATGAACGGCGCGCTGACGATGGGGACGCTGGACGGGGCGAACATCGAGATCAAAGAAGAAGTGGGGGACGACAACATCTTCATTTTCGGCCTGACGGCGGACCAAATCGCCGAGATGCGCCTGCGCGGGACATACCACCCCAGCGACTACTACAGCGACCCCGCGACGCGGCGCGTTCTGGACGCTCTGAACTCGGACCGCTTCTGCCTCGATGAGCCGGGCCTGTTCCGCCCCATCTACGAGTCGTTGCTGCACGGCGGCGATGAGTATTTCCACCTCGCCGACCTGCCGAGCTACATCAAGGCGCAGCGCGAGGCGGGGCAGGAATATCACGACCAGGCGGTCTGGGCGCGCAAAGCCATCCTGAACGTCGCCCGGACCGGCAAGTTCTCCAGCGACCGGACGATCTCCGAATACGCGCGCGACATCTGGGGCATCCGGGGGTATTAGGCTTTACGGTCCCCCGGTCCCCAATTCTGCGGGGATCGGGACTGTAGGGGCAACCCCCCCGTAGTTGCCCCCACAATGGAGTGAATAATCCCTACGAGATGGCGCGCAGCTATGGGATTCGGGCGCCTCTTGACGCTCGGCGCGGTTTCTGATATACTCGCGCCATGAACAGCCGCCTTCGCCCGTCCATCAGCCTCCCCGTGCCAGCCGTGTCCCTGGTCCTCTTTTTGGCCGGGTGCTGCGGAGGCGTCCACGCTCAGATCAAAACGATGACAGCGCCGTCCCCGCTGAACCCAGAGGGCATCAGCCGGGCGATCCGCATTTTGGAAGACCCGGCCTCTCTATCGGCGGACCGCGCCCAGGCCGTCGGCGACCTGATCAACACCGGCCCGGCGGCGGTGCGGGCGGCACCGGCCCTGGTGAATGCGCTCAATGACCCGGACCAGGACCTCCGGGCGAACGCCGCGTATGCCTTCGGGCGGATCGGCCCCTCCGCGATCCCAACCCTGGTCATGGCCCTTCGGAACAAGAACCCAGCCATCCGCCTCGGCGCGGCGACCTCCCTGGTATGGATCAAATCGGGAACAGGCCCCGCCGTGTCCGCGCTGGCCGCCGCGCTGGAAGACCCGGACCTGGCGGTCCGGTCGAAGGCGGCGGAGGCCCTGGCAGGCTTCGGGGCGGCGGCGTCCCCCGCCGCGCCCGCGCTGGCCGCCGCCCTGCGGAAACCGCCCCTGAGTTCGCAGAGCCGGGCCGCTCTTGCCCTGGGGAGCATCGGCCTGCCGGGGCTGCCTGCCCTGCGCGCGGCCCTGAACGATCCTGACCCCAACATCCGGTCCTCGGCCATCTTCGGCCTGGGCATCCTCGGCGCCCCGGCGGCGCCCGCCGTGCCCGCGCTCATCGCCGCGCTCCACGATGGGGATTACGAAATCCGGTCCGGCGCCGCCGTCTCGCTGGGGAACATCGGTGCCCCGGCGGCCTCGGCCGTGCCTGCGCTCCTCGCCGTGCTCCAGGACAAGCGATCGGACAACCGGATGATGGCCGCGCTCGGCCTGGGGGAGATCGGCCCCGCAGCGGCCTCGGCCGTGCCCGCGCTCCAGGCCGCGCTGGCGGACCCGCTGCCCGGCGTTCGAGCCGATGCTGCCGATGCGCTGGGCGGGATCGGCGCTCCGGCGGTTCCCGCCGTCCCCGCGCTTATCGCCGCCCTGCATGACCCGGACCGCGACGTCCGCCGCCTGTCCGCCTTCGCCCTGGGGGAACTCGGCGCGCTCGCGCCCGCCGCCGTCCCTGCCCTGACCGCCGCTCTGGAGGACCCGGTCCGCGATGTCCGCGGTACGGCCGAGGCGGCCCTACGAATGATCAAGGCCATGTCCGCCCCGCCTCCGACCGCGCCGAAGTGACAGAAGCCGAAGTGACAGAAGCCGAAGTGACAGGACTGGGACACAACGCCATGCCCCAACCCATCATGCCCCAAGACGCCCTGCCCCTGCTCCAAGTCCAAGACCTGACCAAGCATTTCCCGCTGGCCCGCGCCACCGGCCCGTTCACGCGGGCCACCGACCAGGTGCGCGCCGTAGACGGCGTGGACCTGACGCTGGACGCCGGGGAGACATTGGGGCTGGTCGGGGAATCCGGCTGCGGCAAATCCACGCTGGGCCGGTGCCTCCTGCGCCTCCTCGAGCCGACGGGCGGCCGGGTCACGTTCGGCGGACGCGACCTGCTGACCCTGCCCGCCGAAGCCCTGCGGCGGGCGCGGCGCGAGATGCAGATCGTCTTCCAGGACCCCTTCGCCTCGCTCAACCCGCGCATGAGCATCGGGACTATCTTAGAGGAGCCGCTGCGGGTCCATAAGATCGTCCCCCCCGGCCAGGCGCGGGCCGAAGTGGCGCGGTTGCTGGACCAGGTCGGCCTGCCCCAAACAGCGGCGGCGCGGTTTCCACACGAGTTTTCGGGCGGCCAGCGCCAGCGGGTCGGCATCGCCCGCGCCCTGGCCCTGCGGCCCAAGTTCATCGTCGCCGACGAACCCGTGTCCGCGCTCGACGTTTCGATCCGCGCCCAGATTTTGAACCTGTTCCGCCAGGTGCAGTCCGAGACGGACGTCGCGCTGCTGTTCGTCGCGCACGATCTCGGCGCGGTCCGCCAGATCAGCCACCGCGTCGCGGTCATGTACCTGGGCAAGATCGTCGAAACCGCGCCTGCCGACGAGCTTTACGATAACCCCCGCCACCCCTACACCCGCGCCCTGCTGGCCGCCGTGCCGAGCGTGGACGGAACGCGGACATTGTCGGAGAAGGTGGAAGGCGACGTTCCCTCCCCCATTGATATCCCTTCCGGCTGCCGCTTCCACACCCGCTGCCCCTTCGCCCAGGAGATTTGCGCCCAGCAAGAGCCGCCGCTAGCTCCCTTCGAGGGCAGCCCGCCCGCGCATCTCTCCGCCTGCCACTTCGCGGCGGCGCTGCCCACACTGGACGTAAACCTGCCGCCAATGTGATATACTAGCAGTATTCAAAGAGGAAGCAAATGCCGACCAGGGAAGAGGAAGTCACAAGGTGGCGGGCGATTAGCCTGAACAGCCGAAAAGCGGCTCAACATTTGCTGGAAGTGGAGTGCTACCGCAGCAGCGCCAGCCGGGCTTATTATGCGGCCTATGCGGCTATCACATCGGCACTTGTACAACAAGGGATTACCCTCGGATACGGCGGCAACAATCCAGGACATACCAGGACATACCGGGTTGCCGGTCTACGTCTTGAACAACTTGACTGCCTTGCCAATCGCTTCACGCTTTGAGATCAACAAGGCGCTGCGCCGCTTGTATCGGGCACGGGTGGAAGCGGATTATGTGACTGCCGCCGTTGTAGACCGAGCGGCGGCCAAAAGATCGGTTCGTGACCTGGGTCGCGTGCTGCAACTATTGGATTTGGAACACAGTGGAGGAGGCTAATATGGCGACAATGACGGTGAAGATCGAGCCGGACAGCATCGCACGGGAGATTGTGGCGCGCATCCGCCCCTATTTGGAGCGCACCCCGATTGAGGGCAACGTCCTGGAAATAGTCGAGGAGGCGTTGCATCTGGAAGAAGACTGGTGGTACGTCCCCGTCCGGGTGCAGCCTGGGGAGATTCGGACCTACCAGTATTACGACATGCTCACCGACATTGAGGACGAGATCAAGGAGCGGGAGAATCTCAAAGTGCTGTTCGTCCCCGCCAATTAGCGGCAAGAGCGAGGCCATGAACAGCCTCGCTCTTTTGCCGTCTCGGCCCTCACTTCCCCGGCAGCGTCACGCCCGGCGCAACGGCCCAGCGGTAGGTGTCACTGACGTTCTGGGGCGTCAGCGTGTAAGCGACTCCGGGCGCGAGCTTGGGCTTGTCTTCGGGGACAATCCGGGCGCCGAACGCCTGGAAGGTGCCGTCGCCGTTGCTGTCCATCGTGCCGTTCAGCCGCACCTTGACATCCGGCCGGCCCGGCGCGGTCAGGAGGAACCCGTGTCCGGCCCGCTTCCCGAACGCGCGCATCTGGAGGTACGAGCCGGGCACCCATTCTTTGTAGACAAGGAAGAAGTCGAGCGCGCTGTTCCCTGTGGCGTCGTCTTTGATCCACTTCGGCAGGGCGGGCGAGTTTTTTGGAAGCAGCGCAGTGATTGTCGCCGTCCGCAGCTCGGCGACTGGAACGGCGGGGTTGTCAAGGCGGGCGTTCTTGCCGAAATGGTCGCGGACGGAGAGCAGCATGTACGGGTTGACCGAGGAGAGTTTGGGCTGCCCCGGCGCGTCACCGGCATAGCGCAGCCCCCAGGTCTGCGCCAGCGGCACGCGGCTCAGGTCGGCGCAGGTGTAGATGTGCGTCAGCAGGCCGAAGTAGTGGGCGTCAAGGATCGGCTGCCCCAGCGTGTCATAATTCAGCCGCACCCAGTGATGCCCGACATAGACCTCGTTGAAGAGGTGGTTCGCGAAGCCGGTCATGCCGTCGAGCGCGGCGCGGACGGTTTCGCGCACTTGGTTGTGATGAACGGCAGCGTAGAACTTGGCGGCCTGCGCGTCGTCGTTCGGGTCGAACGGCGGGATGCAGAAGACGATGCGGGTGGGGATGCCCAGCGCTCGGAAGATCGTCGTCAGGTAGACCGAGGACGACGTGCAGGAGCCATGCACCTTGCCGTAGAACATGGCCTTGCCGAGCGCTTCCTGCTCGAACATCTGCTGGTCCGTCCAGGTCTTGTCCGACTTCTGCCCGTCGAATGCTTCCCGCAGCGCAGGGTATACGGCGGGTTTGCCGCCAGGGTAATAGATGTCCCAGATCGCGAAGGCATTCGTCGTGCGCGCCCGGCGCATGGCCCAGCGCGAGACCTGCTGCACAAGCTGCTTGTCCGTCAGCTTATCCGGCTCAATGCCGTCCTGCTTGAGATGGGCGAGGAGATCGCGCCGCATGGCGGCGTCCCAGTTCTCGGTCGGCGTCGGCTGGAGATACGCCGTCATGCCTGCGTCGTCCTTGCGCCAGTCCGCGTCCTCGCCGACCGTTTGCTGATACAGTGGATAGTAGGTCACTTCCACCGTCACCGAATCCTTGTCTTGGCCCAGCACGCGCGCGTCCTGAGAGTCGTCGGTCATCACGGCGGGACTGACGGGCTTGAGGACGCGGAGGACGGACGTGATGGTGTAGGTATCTTCTTTGGCCGGGTGGCGCTCCAAGGTTGCCTGGGCGCGCGCGAGGCCCGGCAGAAACAGAAGGCAGGCGGCCCCCAGCGTGGCGAGGAGATGTGTGCGTGATAGATACATGGGCTTCCTCTAGCGCGGCAAAGGCGGATAGTGTGGCTGGAATGGTATGGTATAGTTTGAAGCGGAGACCTGCTTTTGTGCCGCAATACCGGCCTCAAACGTGCCCATGATTATTTTGGACCGCTCCGCTCCACGAATATGATGTTTGTTACAATGTGCTGCTGCTAGTTTTGTCTGATCATGAATGGATTGAAACATCATGTCTATCGTCTGTCCCGCGTGCCTCATGTCCCTGCCGTCCCGACCATACGGGTACATCGGATCGAACTTGGTTTGCGCCTGCTTCTCTTGCCGTTCCTTAGTGATAACCGTTGCCACGACTGCACACAGAACGACGGCAGCAGCCGCCACGACCAGGCCAATGTTTCTTGTTCTCACGGATAATCGCCCCCCTACTTATAGACCTATCATCTAGACATTTCACATAACGCTTGGTAGCCATGCTTGTCCAAAAGTGAACAAGGGAACTGCGTCGTGTTCAGATGCGCCTCGAAGGCATCGGCTGGCAGTTTCGCAAACCCATGG
>JAABUR0100004180.1_pt1 | contig 19509 bp, 17 predicted proteins | sample 5560091 | NCBI WGS metagenome assembly JAABUR01 (sample SAMN10711879, study PRJNA513375) | rock metagenome | isolation source: Antarctica rocks | place: Antarctica: Victoria Land, University Valley sud | reverse complement strand
CGGCCCGGATCGGGACTGGCAGGGCTCTGCGACCGCGTCGCCGCCTGCGGTGGGTCGCTGCGGGTGACCAGTCCCAACGGCCAGGGCACGATCGTCGAAGCGCTGCTGCCATGCGCCTCGTGATCGGAGAGGACTCCGCTCTCTTCCGCGAAGGACTTGCACGGCTCCTCGTCGACGCCGGGCACGAGATCGTCGCCAAGGCCGCAAACGCCGACGCGCTGCTCGCCGCGGTCCGGGCCACCTCACCCGACGTCGCGTTGATCGACATCCGGATGCCTCCCGACTTCACCGACGACGGCGCCCGCGCGGCGCGAGAACTGCGCGCCGAGTTTCCGGAGCTGGGAGTCGTGCTGCTCTCCCAGCACATCGAGACCCATCACTCAGTGCAGCTGGTGGCGACCGGAGGCTTCGGGTACCTGCTCAAGGACCGAGTCCTCGACGTCGACGACTTCCTGGATGCGCTCCGCCGCGTCGCCGCCGGCGGAAGCGCCCTCGACCCGGAAGTCGTAGCCCGGCTCCTCGGACCCGGACGGCGCGGCGACCCGCTCAGCACTCTCACCCCACGAGAGAACGAGGTCCTGGCCTTCATGGCCGAAGGCCGAACCAACGTCGGCATCGCGCGCAAGCTCTGGCTGACTGAACGCACCGTCGAGACCCACGTCGGCAGCATCCTCACCAAACTCGGCATCGCGGCCCGCGACGAAGACCACCGACGAGTGTTGGCAGTACTCACGTATCTCGGCAACCGGCTCAACTCCGCCTGACCCCCCACGCCCTGTCCGGGCGCAACCCGCGATCCTGCCGGCGGACGATTATCCGCGTCTGCAAGTGGTCGCCGCTTCGCTCCCGACGGGAGTCGCTCGACCACTCGTGCCGCGACCGATTGGTGCGTCATTCCGCGAGAGACGTGGAACGCTGCAACGGGTCCCCGTGGGCCACATAAGTCCGTTCATCAGCGTCAGGCGTTTACCGCACATAGCGCAATGAGGGCGGCTACTTTCGCCTGGAACTGTCCTGATGGGGGCGTTCGTGGGGGTCCCGAATATGCAGGGCCTGCGGAACTGCAGGATCCCCTCTGCTTCCTGGCCTGCGGGCGTTCCGACCAGGCGGCCTCTTCGTTGCGGACGAAGGATCACAGTGCCCTGACGGTCCCTGTTGTGTGGCGGGGTCAGCTATGCCGTGCGGCGAGGCGGGGTGCCCTTCTCCCTGTCGGGGCGGGCCATGGCTTTCCCTGGAATTCCCTCGTGTTCCTTTTTGTTCCCTTGCGGCGTCTGTGGTGTGTGCGGGGGAGGAGGACACTGTGCGCAGGCCACGGCATTCGCGCAGGTCAGAGACCTGTGGCACTGGTCGGGGTGACAGGATTTGAACCTGCGGCCTCTTCGTCCCGAACTTGACGGGGGCGCTATGAATCGCTCCCGTGAGCACAGTGGTGAGGTCATCGTGACCAACCATGGAGTAGGACAGACGGCGTTGTTGCTGTACTTATCTGCTTGCACCACCCGGTCCAAATTTCGGGCTCTCGTCTCCTCGGCAAGGGAGGCGACGTCGAGACCAACCAGCTGGTCCGCGGCGAGACACCGAGCTTGCCTCTTCGACAGCCGAGGAATGTCTGTCATGCGCAGAGGTCACCGAACGTGGGTTCGAGTCCGCAGCCAAGGCGGCCAGGTGCCCAGCTGGCATGCGCACGGGCTAGGACGCTGTGGCCGTCGGGACCACGCGGGTCTGCGCAGGGACTCGAAGCTAGGTGGCGGGGAGGTGTCCCGCTGCGATGCGGGTGCGGCAGCCCACCGAGCGCGTCTGAAACGACGATTGGGCTGGAAGCAGACGGCCGGGGCTTACGCAAGGCACCGCGCGCCCACCCCGTCCGTCGCCAGCGTCGTAGAAGCCGACCCCACCCAGACTTTCAGCCGCCATCGATCTGGTCGCGTTCTCTCCCTTCTGGCTGTTTCGGGGTTAACCACTGCCCGTGCACGACATGCTTGCGACTGCTGCCCTTCGTGGGTGGACGTCCAGTCACCACCGCCCGCTTCGATGGTGTCCACGGAAGGGGCCAATCTCGAGCCTGGGGAGGGAGCATGGCCGCACAAGGGGTCGCCGGCCGGCTGATCCGTTTGCGATATGCCGGAACGTGCCGGAGTTGCGACGCGCCGCTCGATGTGGGGACGAAGGCGGAGTTCGACGCAGCAACGAAGACGGTGCGCTGCACCAGTTGCCTCGACCAGGCGGCGCCTGGCGCACCGACTGTGCAGTCGGTCGAACCCATTGATGCACTTCAAGCCCCCTCGACCGCCGACCACGCGGCGCAGGAGCTGGAGCGCGGAATCGCCGGTCATTCCGCCCGGCGCGAGCACGAGCGCCGGCGCACCAAGCGGGAGGGCGCAATCCGGTCCGCGCATCCACGCTTGGGGCGGCTGATCCTTGCGGTGAGCGAGGAGCCGCAGTCGACGACGGCGTGGGCAAGAGGGGCCGTCGGGGAGGAGAAGCTCGGTGCACGGCTCGATAGCTTGCTCTCTCCGGAGATCCGGGTACTTCATGATCGGAGGATCCCCAGGACCCCCGCGAACATCGATCACATCGTCGTCTGCTCGTCCGGCGTTGTCGTCATTGACGCCAAGAGGTACCAAGGCCGGCCGACGCTGCAGACCCATGGGGGCCTCTTCTCGCCGCGGGTGGAGACGTTGATCGTCGGGCGACGGGACTGCACCAAGTTGGTGGATGGCGTTCTCAAGCAGGTCAACCTCGTCCAGCTCGCCGTCCAGGCAGGCCTGCACCCGGAGGTGTGCGTGCGCGGGATGCTGTGCTTCATCGACGCGGACTGGCCCCTGATCGGCGGATCCTTCACCACCGGAGGTGTCGACGTCTTGTGGCCCAAGAAGGCCGCCGAGATCCTGCTGCGGACCGGGCCGCTCACGGAGTCCGTGATTTCCACCGTGGTCGACCATCTCGCGGGCCAGTTTCCTCCTGCCTGAGATATCGACGGGACCTGCCCGGCTTGGCGGTGAGCCAGGTTTGCGCCTCGTTCCGGAGCACAGACAGAGGAATGGAATCTATGACGCGGGGCACTACTGCCATGGGGAGAACGGCGCGCGCGCGTCGCGATCCCAAGCGCTTGGTGCTTGAACAGGTAGGTCCCTAGCGCGGACGATGCCTCGGCGGCCGAGCCTTGACAGCCGGGGCTTCGTTCTGCGAAGACGGTGTGAGCGCGAGGCCCACGGTTGAGACTGTCGCGCGGTACCGCTTGAACGGTCAGAGCGGTGCGTGGCGGCGGGGGCTTCCGAGCAGGTGGCCAGCCGTTCATGTGTAGAATCCGGATCGGACCGGTCAAGGGGTCAAACAGACTGGCCCCAGTGCGGCAGGCCATGCATAAAGTTGGCGAAGGATGAGCAGCGAAGACGGCGCCGCCGACGCACCATGGTCGGCGGAAGAAGCACCCGCAGTGAATTTGGCAGGTTCCGACTCAGCGCAGGCACGTCCGGAGGTCGATGCCGCATCCGGAGAGATCGAGAATCTGCGCATCGCTCTGCGCAGTAACCGGCGAATCGGTATCGCGATTGGTCTGATCATGGCCCAATGCCACGCCACCGATCACGAGGCGTTTGAGCTGCTGCGTCAGCGGAGCATGGACACCAACCGGAAGATGGCCGACCTTGCGGAGCGGGTCGTTCAGGTGGGCCGCCTCGAGAGCGCCGAGCCGCCCCCCGGGTGATCTCAGGTGGTCAGGACCTCTGCAGGGGCGGTGGCGGGTGGCAAGCAGTTGCTGTGGAGCGCGGGGCGGGAGGGACCGGCCGCCAGGCCGCACGCCCGACCGCCCCGCGCGCCGCCGGCGAAGCCGGCGGCTTTAACGAAGAACAGAAACTTCTCACAGCCCAGGGTCGGATGGTAATTGTCTCAGACGGGTGATGCGCGACAGTCGAGCACACTCATCGCGGCAGAAGCGGAAGCACTCGTCCGGCAGCGTCGGACGACCGACCCCGGCACGAGCGCTCATTCGACCTGCGGCATGTGGGTGCATTGTTTCGAGCCCGGTGACGGCCGGGTTAGCAGCTCCAGGGGTTTTCTGGTCGTCGTCCTGGTCGGAATCCGAAGTGTTCAACCATGGCGACCGCTTCGGGGAAGTGATCGGCTAGTGCTTCGGGCACATGGGCGTCGCTGCCGAAAGTGATCGTGCGTCCGCCTTCCTCGCTCCACCACTGAGGGATCCACGGCTGGAGCCGGCGCGTGTTCATCTCCAGGGAGAGTCCCGCGGAGGCGATGGTGCGCATGGCCTCGCGAAAGCCGCCCTCGAATCGTCTGGGATCGAAGGGGCCGGCGTCCTCTGTCGGCCAGGAACGGATCGCGTAGTCGATGTGGGTGAACGTCTCGAAGGCGTCCGAACCAGCCAGCATGCGCGGGATCTCGGCCAGGTACGCCCAGATGACCTTGTCGGGTGGCCAGAGACGGTACAACGTGGTCGGTTCGCTGCGGTCCTCACCGTTGGGCAGGGTGTGCAGTGACCCGTTGACCCGGTCCAGCTCGGACAGGTCGAGCAACAGCGCCGCGTGCGCGTCCCACAGGTGGGGTTGGCCGTATTCCACGCCAGTGAGGATGCGCAGGCCTGGGAAGGTATGTCGGCACCGCCCTATGCAGTCCAGATACCCGGCTACGTCCAAGCGTGGGGGTCGAAGGATCCCGTCCGGGCCGATGAGTGGGCGGAGGTGATCAAGCACGTCCCGTGGTTCGGCACGCCACCGGTCCTCGAAGTCCAGGTGTTCGGTGAAGACCAAGGCTGCTAGCCCGATCTTCTCAGCACGAGCGCAGGTCCGTTCCATCGTCCCCTGAGCGGCGGAGGTCGGGCCGCCGGTGTCCCACGACCATTCGCTGTGCACGTGACAGTCAGCAGGAAGAGTCACCTGCCGATGGTCCCACCCTCCGCTCGAACGCCCAACCAGCCCACTCCCTGGGCTCACGACGACGCCGCGGCCGCGCTCAACAGCTCGCCCTCCGAGCAGCAGAAGTGAAAGCACTCGTCCCGCAGAGTCGGACGATCGACCCCCGGCAAATCCGGACGTGTGCCACTCCAGTCGCGGGCCCGCCCGGCTACCGACATCGGAAACCGGGGCTGGGCCGTCCGACCGGTGTTCCCTCCCGTTCTCGCCTCCGGGGCTGGCGAGGGGCGGCGCTACGCTGGTAACGTGGCACGTAGCGTTTTGCAGCAGATCCATAACCCGCGGAATCGTGAGTGTGGCTGCGACCCAGATTGCTGGTGCCGTCGAACCTCTCTCGGTCGATTGGTCAAGTGGTGGTTCCCTGTCAGGCTGATCGGGCTGCACCACAAGAACGACGCCGTGGCCGCCGGGAAGCAGGATCGCGACCCAGGCCGGTAGCCGTCCCCCTCGCGGCAGATGCGGACGTTGCCGATGCGGCGAATAGTGACGGCTCTGTTTGCCGTGTGCGGCCACGGTGACCGCAACGGCGGGCTGTCTTCCCTGATCCGCCCCGCAGTCGCCCGCTGCATGTCAGCATGTGGTCCGTGACTTCACTGCCTTCACCCCTTCTCCATGCCGTGGGTGAGCGGAAGCGGCGGATCGCTCTGGTCCTTGGGGCGGGCTGCTCGTTGGAGCACCCGACGAACCTGAAACTGGCCAGTGTCTACTCGCAGGAAGCGCACGACATGCTCGTGCGGGACGGCGACCTCTCAAGTGGCGACTGCGCGACTCCCGGAGACCTTTCGGCGCTCGCATCGGCCGTGAAGGCGAAGAAGGGCGGCCAGTCCGCGCTTGTGAAGTGCCTTCCCCGGCCGGACTTCAGAATGGCCCAAGCGAACGACGGGTATCTCGTCGCCGCGGTGTTGCTGCGTGAAGGCGTCATCGAAACCGTGATGACCTTAAACTTCGACCTGGCCATGAGCCACGCACTTGGCTCCATAAGCGCCACAGACGTGTCTGTCGTGCCCGGCCCGATGTCGGCTGACGAGCTTGGCGGCGCCACGGTTATCTACTTGCATCGGAACGTGGAAGAGCAGGACCTCGAACAGTGGATCCTGACCGTCGAGGCACTCGACTCCCAGTGGCAGGAGGGCTGGGAGGGCGTGGTCGCCGCACGCGTGATCGCTTCGCCGGTGGTGGTTTTTGCCGGACTGGGATCGCCGGCAGCGGTGTTGACCAAGACCGTCGAGAAAGTGCGTAAGGGCGTCCTCGCAACTCACAAGGTCTACGTCGTAGACCCTTCACCGACCTCGGCCTTCGAGGCTGCGCTCGATGTGCCGGACGAGGCGCACATACAGATGCCCTGGTGCCCGTTCGCACACGAACTCGCCGACCGGCTGCTCGCGGAGTTTCGCGTCGAGCTGGTCCGGCGTGGTCTCGATCTATGCGCTGATCACGGCTGGCATTCCGAGGCAGCCACGCTCCCCGACCTAGTGGACCGGTTTCATGCCGGAGGTCTTGTTACTGTCGGCAGGATTAGGGCTCGCTGGCTGCTTGATGATCAGCAGTACCTCCCGGAGGAGGCTCCGCGGGCATTCGTCGCGGACCTGTTGCTTGGCGTGGGAGTGGCGGAGCGGGGGTCAGGCACCGAGGCGCGCTTTCGCGACGACGGCGTCGTGGAGTTGATCAACAACGGATCCGTAGCTACCACCGTTTTCCCAGTATCGGGGCGCGGAACACAACGTTGGCTCGCGCTTGAGGCCCGAGCGCTGCAGCACGTCAAGCGCCTAGATGCCGCTCTACGACCCGAGCACGTGCTGGTCTGCGGTACCCCCGGGTCTGCCGGTGGCGCGGTGTCACCGCCAGAGGACCTGGTTCGCGGAACGGTGACGGACGACATCATCGAAGGGTTCGGCCGACCCCGATTCGTGTCGGCAGACTCACTCCGAACCAACCCGAGGGCCGCGACGGGCCTGGTCGCACGATGACCATTGAGTTGAGCGGGACGCAACTGCTGGCGGCGGCGTCCCAAGTCCTTGCCAGCAGTGGCTATGCGGTCGCGCCAATGCCGAGCGACGACTCGGCGCAGGCGTATGCCTCGCGGGTCTTCGAGGACCGCTATGGCATAGTCGCGGTTTGCGTCTTCGACAGTTGGGGCTCGCTCGTACGGGACTGGCCCGTCGCTCAGGGACAGCTCGTCGCCCTCATGTCCGAGACATTGCGACGGCCGGAGCCGAAGGCTTGGGAGGGCTACCTCGTCGTGATGACGTCCGGCCTCATGCCTGTGGGAGACCGCACGCTCATCAACCGCATGCGGGCCGACACCAACCGGGTCAGAAAACTCGTCGCCGCCGGGGACGAGTTGGGGACGCTTGCCGACATCCGGACCTTCCTGCTTCCCCTCGTCCCCCTAGAGATGGACGAGGCGCTCTCCGGGCAAGGAGACCTCCTCGAGTCGCTGCCCGAATTGCTGCAAGAGCACGGAGTGATGCCACAAGTTACAGAGATTGTTCTCCAGGCATTCGCCGCGAATGAATCGATATTCCAACGTCTCTACGACTCACGATCCACGTCATGAAGCTCAAGTCCCTCGATGTTGCGGGGTTCCGCGGATTCCCACAGGCGGTCTCGTTCGATTTGGATGCCGATGCAGTGATCGTGGCTGGAGTCAACGGCTCCGGCAAGACCTCGTTCTTCGACGCTGTGCTGTGGGCGCTCTGCGGCTACGTCGATCGCCTGGACCAGGGTTCCTCGGTTCTCGTAAGCCGCTACTCTTCGTCGGGAGAGGCCCGCGTGGGAGTGACACTGCAGTCCAGTGACGGTGTCCTCTCGACGATTGTCCGGCGCTTCGACGACAGAATGCATCTCAGCGTCCAAACAGGCGCGGGTGAGGCAATAAGCGGCGCGGCTGCTGACGCTGCTCTGATCGACCTACTCTGGCCTGATGCGAACGCGGCGACGAATCCGGTCGAGGCACTCACGCGATCGTTGACGCACGCGTCGTATCTCCAGCAGGACGCGGTCCGTACCTTCGTCGAGGCGGATGATGACCAGACGCGCTTCGACGTCGTCGGCGAACTAGTCGGCGCGGGGCGAATCCGCGAGCTTCAGGCGGCCATCGAGTCCAGTCGGCAGTCCTGGACTCGTGCGACGACTGCTCTGACGAAGGATCTGGAGCCGCTCGAGCAGCAGAGGGCTGCACTTGTAGAGCGGCTTGGCCGCCTTGGTGCCGCGGATGACAACTCTGAGGCTACGGACGCCTTCGAACAATGGCGCCTAGCCGTGGCTGGCCTTGTCGGAGATACGCCTCCGATGGAACCCACCCCTGCAGGCCTGGATCGCGCTCTGTCGACATTGCAGGCTCGCGAACAAGCTGAGGCGCGGCGCGTTGCCTCGCTCAGAAGGTTGGCAATTTATCTGCAAGCACGGCCGCCGCCAGCTCCGGACGTCGCAGTGCTTCAGGCCGCAGTCACGGTGGCAGACGGCGCCCGGGCACAGGCATCGCAGGCGCTAGCGCTGGCCCAAGAGGAGGCAGCGGCGGCCAGAAGGCTTCAGGTGGAGCTGTCGGAGCGTACGGAAAGCCTGAGAGCGCTGGCCCAACTAGCGCTACAACATCTGGATGATGTGTGTCCGGTCTGCGCTCAAACCTACGACCAGGCCGCCACTCGTCGGCGGCTGCAGGGCCTGCTAGATGACGCATCTGCCGCCCCCGCAGATGCGGGTCCCGACGTTCATGCCGCGGCAGCGGCTTACGAGATCGCCGAAAGGGACGCAACCACCGCAGCACACGTGCTAGCCGACGGTCGACGAGCTGCCCAAGAGGCGGCGGACTGGCAGGCCGCCCTTGAGCCTCTTCTATCCGAAGCGGGCCTTGCTCACTCGGAGTTCGTGCCTTCCGGGATAGCAGCCCAGATTGAGGGGCTTGCCGCACGCGCGACGAGCATGCGCCAACTTCGCCAACAGGGAGAGCGGCTCTCTTTGGGCCTGGCCCGGGCCGCGGAGACAAGTCTGCGCGTCGAGCTGAATGAGCGGCTAGTGCAGATTTCCGGTGACATCGATCAGCGCCGCAAGACGATAGATGCCCGGCAGGCCACGCGTGAGATGGGTTCGTCAGTGCTCGGCGCCCTGCGCAACGCGAGTAACACGGTCGTGACCCATCAGGTCGAGCGGATCGAGCCGCTTCTGCAGCGCATCTTCGCAACGGTGGATCCGCACCCGAGCCTCCGTGTGGCAAGTTTTCTGACGAAGACCCAGGGTGGTCACGGCCGGTTGTGGACCGAGTTGGACGATCCGACCGGAGACGTGAACGTGCGCGACCCGGCGCTCGTCCTCTCCAGCTCACAACTGAACGTCCTCGCCGTCGCGATCTTCCTCTCCCTCAACTTAGCGATACCCACCCTGCCGCTGCAGCTCGTAGCGCTCGACGACCCGCTGCAGAGTCTGGACAACGTAAACCTTCTAGGGCTAGCGGACCTTCTGCGGCGAGTGAAGGCAACGCGTCAGGTGATCGTTTCGACTCACGACGACCGTTTGGCCGAGCTGCTCGAACGCAAGCTTCGTCCGGTCGGTCCCAGGGAACGGACGATTCGGATCGATCTTGAGGGATGGACCCCGGACGGGCCTTCGGTGTCCAGCGCCGATGTCACACCCGACGTTGCGCCTCTTCGCCTGGTCGCGGATGCGTAGCTCTGCGGCGCAACCTGATGCCACCTTTCGACCGCGAGCGATCCTTGGATTGACGGTCGAACATCGAACGAACGAGGCTGCATGCGTTGGCGCGGGCGAAGAAGATGCGTCGCGTAGTGCCAGTTCCCGAACGGCCGCTCACCGGCATGTCCGGGCGTCTCACTGACGCACATCGGGTGCGAGCATGTGTCACAGATCGGTTGTCGGACTACAACACCCAAACCTCGAGAACACGTGCCGTCGGAGCGCAGCTGGAACCCTCCACTTCAGGGTTGCTCGATGAGGCGAGCTTCGAGCGCGGAGGCGACGGCTTCAAACTCAGCTAAAGCTGCCGTCAGGTCTTCGACGATCTGGCGGGCGATGACGTCGGGTGAGGGAAGGTTGTCGAGGTCCTCGAGGGAGTCGTCCTTGAGCCAAGTGATGTCCAGGTTGGCCTTGTCGCGGGCGACGATCTCGTCGAAGCCGAACGAACGGTACCGCTCGCTTTCCACTCGCTCGCTACGCGGCATACCGGCTTTGTATACCGCGACGAAGTCGTCGAGGTCGGCGCGCCGCAGGGGGTTCTGCTTGAGGGTAAAGTGCATGTTGGTCCGCAGGTCGTAGACCCAGAGCCGCTCGGTCCACGGTTGGTCGGGGCGGGCGACCTTCTTGTCGAAGAAGAGGACGTTGGCCTTTACGCCCTGGGCGTAGAAGATGCCGGTCGGCAGCCGCAGCATGGTGTGCAGGTCGAAGTCGGTCAGCAGCTTGCGACGGATCGTCTCGCCGGCGCCGCCCTCGAACAGGACGTTGTCCGGCAGCACCACCGCCGCGCGACCGTTCGTGTCGAGGATCGTCGCGATGTGCTGAACGAAGTTGAGCTGCTTGTTGCTCGTCGTCGCGGCGAAGTCCTGCCGCTCGATCTCCCGGTCCTCGCGAACCTCCCGCCCGTCGGCCCCGACCATGGTCACCGTGGACTTGCGTCCGAACGGCGGGTTGGACAGGACCACCGACCAGCGCTCACCCGGGTCGGCGATAAGCGAGTCGCGGACCTCGATCAGCGAGTCGCCGTTCGCGGTACCCATTCCGTGCAGGAGCAGGTTCATCGCGGCCAGGCGGGCGGTGCCGTCGACCAGCTCGAAGCCGCGGACCAAGCCGTCCCGCAGCTTGTCCCGCTGGCTCGGGTTCATCGACTCGGCGCCTCGAGAGGCGTGCTCGTGGGCGACGAGCAGGAATCCAGCGGTGCCGCAGGCCGGGTCGACGACGGTGTCATGTATGGTCGGGCGGATCACGTCGATGATGGCCTGGATCAGCGCCCGCGGGGTGAAGTACTGGCCGGCGCCGGAGCCCTTGTCCGAGGCGCCCTTCGACAGCAGCTCCTCGTAGGCGTCGCCCTTGATGTCGGTCCCCGACTGGGACCAGTTCTCCTTGTCGATCAGGTCGACGATGAGTCGCTTGAGCTTGGCCGGGTCCTGAATTCTGTTCTGCGCCTTGCGGAAGATCGTGCCGATCACGCCGGGCTCACGGGCCAGTCCGACGAGGATCCGCGTGTAGGTCAGCTCCAGCTGGTCACCTTGGACATCCATAAGCCGCTGCCACGAGAACTCGTCCCGGACGATCTGTTCGGCCGCTAGTTTCCGGGTTGCCCGCTCGTGCGCCATCTTCAGGAACAGCAGGTAGGTCAGCTGCTCGGTGTACTCGATGACGCCGACGCCGTCGTCGCGCAGCACATCGCAGTAGGACCACAGCTTGTCGACCAGTCGACGTGCGTCACTCATATGCGGGGGCCTTCCGGTCGGAGAGGGTTGGAACTCATCCATGAGCTTGGTGTGGGGTCTTCAAGGAGCGGACGCTTGAGCGCATCTGCGGGCGAGGGTCATGAACTCCGTCTCCCGTGCAGTATCGGGCGCGGATTGCGGCGGGCCGCAAGCAGGCCGGTCTCCATGAGGCGTTGGAGGTCGTGCGCGGTAGTGGGCTCCGAAGCAGGCACATCGTCTGCTCAGGCATCGAACAACTCCAGGCCCGGCACTCCTCGGAAGATCCCGTCGAGGGTGAGCAGCGGCACGCCCTTCGCAACGGCGCATGCGGCGATCCACCTGTCTCCGGTGTGCTTCTTGTCCTGCAGTGCGTGGCCCCGGCCACGGCAATCCGCAGTCAGCTGGGCGAAAGCGTCGATAACTTCATCATCGACGCCAATCGTTGCGGTCGCGTCGAGTTGGGCACGAAGTGGGGCCACCCGTCGGTCGCCCCAAGACGCCTGCAACGCGCCGCTGAGCGCCTCGGCGCGCGTCTGAAACGCGATCACGACTCGGGCACCCACCAATCGGCCAGCGAGACCATCCAGGGTCGGATCCTTCACACGCCTCGCGCGGATGTACAGCCGGCTGTAGACATCGGTGTCCAAGAGGATCGCCGGGGCGTCGCCGGTCACGACCGGATGGCCTCGAGGAAGGAGTAAAACTCGTCGTCGGTCAGTTCAACGGCCCCATCAGGATCCGGGCCAGGGACGGCCGCGAGGATCGCGGACAGTGGGACGTCCTCGAGGACCTTCGTGTGTGTCAGCGGATTGTCGTCGAGCCGCAGGGCGGGTGCGGTCAGCCCGACCACGCGGCGCGAACGATTGAGTAAGGCTATTCCCCGGGCAATGACCTGACGCCCGATCAAGCTTGCTACCGCCTGATCGTCTGCGACGTCGTTGAGTTCGATGCTGTTGCCCACGTCGTCTCGGATCCGGAAGTCGTGACTGCGCAGGTCGACCTTCTCGAGCCGACCAGTCACGGTGACGAGATCGCCTGCACTCGTCCGCGGACTGGTCCACGTCTCTCGATGAATCTCCTTGGTCTGGATGCGAATCGGCTCACGGGCACCCGTGCGTAGCTCGACTACCGGAGCAGCAGCCTTGAGCGCCCGCAGGACTTCGGCGACGCTGTCGGCAATTGAGTCGCTGACCCACTCGGGGCGTCGGTCCTCTCCCATCGCGTGGATGATCTCGTCGAACCTTCGGTCCACCGTGGCCTGGACCGGGAGATCGAAATCCAGGGCCTCCGCCGGTCCTCGCGAAAGGAGCAGGCGAGTGCTGCCATCCGAGATGCCGCGCAGGCGCATCTGACTGAGCTCGTCGAGGACGCGCGTGGGGCGCCCCAGTGGAGATGCGTCGACGCAGTCACGCGTGATCCTGAGACTGAGCTCTTGAAGGCTCTGGCCGATGGCGACGAGATCTGCAAGGGCGATCTCACCGGCCGGCGCGTCAGCGTCCACGAGCCTGAGTTCCAGTTCCTCCGAGATCTCAACCACCTCCCCTCTCCGTCTCTGCTCCCAGTTTGTCAGCCTGCGCTGACCTCAGCATCTCACTTGGCTCTGGCCAACTCCTCGACTACTTCGTCGTCCGTACGACGTCCAGTCAGCTTCCCCGAGAACGCGGCCGCGAGCAGCGCCTGACGGAGCGCAGCAGCGCGTCGGGCCTGCCCTTGAAGGCTCGCCGCCAATGCAGCGCTGGTAGCGCGTATACCGTCCAGGCGGTCAATGATCGCACGCTGCTCGTCGAGCTTGGGTAGCGGAACTTTCATGTCGGCCACAGCGGCTTGATCGATCTTGGGCATGGACCCCGCCAACCCCTTCGCCCTGGCTCGCAAGGCGCGGTGCGACCTTTCTGACCGAAGGACAGCGACCATGAACCGACTGTCGACCATGCTCTCATCAGGCCGAACTCGGATCAGCAGATCCGGGAAGATGGCCCAGTCCTCAGGCCCATCGAAACGGGCCGACGTTCCCACCAGGTCGGGTGTGTTTGCCCGCTGGACAAAGATATCGCCAGGTTCGAGCCACAAGCCGCGGGCAACAGTGGACGAAGTGGTCGTGAGCTTGGTGTTGGCGTCGGTGAACTCGTTTCGTGTCACTGCTGTCAATGTCAGGGCGCGGATACCTGGGTTCGTTCCGGTCGCGGCCCGATCTGATCGACCGTTGCGCATTGGCTCTCGGAGCAGAGTGCCCAGCTCGCGTGATGGAGATCTGGGTCCCCATATCAGCAGGTCCGCCATCCCCGCTGCCCAGCGTTGTGTGCGCTGGAGAGCTGTGTCGAGGTAGCACGCCGCGGCGTCGAGGCGGGAGAGGTGGTCTTCGAGGATGTCGACAATCCGCCGCTGCTCGACGAGCGCCGGCACTGGCAGTTCGAACGAATAGAAGCGTGGCATCTCGATGGACGCGACTGTTGTGCCTGCCTTGCGGGTGTCACGCAAGAGTTTTCGCTCAAATGCACGCAGCCCCCACGCAATCCATCGAACATCGACGCCTTCATGCGGAACGATAGCCTTCATGTCTTGATTGAGCGTCGTCTCGAAGGGAACCAAGGCGACAGGCAAAATGCGATCGAGGATGCCCGAACGAACTACGACCGCGACTGAGCCCGCGGGTACCGCTCTAACTGATGATCCAGTTACCGCCGCCCGAGTGATGTGGTCTTGCGTGGCGACGAGCGTGGTCGGTCCCATGTCTTTAGGGCTAAGCCATGGGATCGAGCCCCCCTCCCAGAAGGCTGAGTTACCCTTTGATGGAGTGCCGCCCCCGTACCACTGCCCAAGATCTCTGAGCGGAACGCCTGGCCAGGTCACGCGGTGAGCTCCGTATTGAGTTGGTCGAGAAGGGTTCCGGCGCGGTCGCCGAGGTCGCGGAGGGCGCCGTCGACGCCGCCCTTCTCGGTGAAGGGTGCTTCGTCGAGGTCGTGGGCGGTGATGCCGGCGGATGCCCCGATCACTTCCACCACGCGGTCGAGCCACCACCTTTCGAGGGGACTGAACGACGTCCCGGCTTGCTCCTGCTGGGCGAGCCACGCGGCATACCGCTCACGCACGCGGTCGACATAGGGGACCAGCTCCTGATCGACCCCGACCGTATAGCGCAGCAGTGACACGAGGTCGGTGAGGGTGTGGCGATCGCTTCGTCGGACCCGGTCGACGTCGACGGCGGCATACGCGTCCCAGATCAGGTCGGGGGTCCAGTTGTAGGGCGGTCGGGAGATCCGGTCGGCGAGCTCCTGGATGTCGGCGAACCCGACGCGCCGTTCCTTGGCCTCCGTGGCCAGCTGGATCGCGGTGATCTCGTCGCGGTGCTCGATGAGATAGGCGGCCCACGACTCGACGACGGACCTCGCGCGGCTCGTGTCGACGACGCCGTGAGCGTCGATGAGGGTGTCCTTGTTGACCTCGTCTATGACCCGGTCGTGAGTAGCGCGCAGCTCGAGGATGCGACCGCGCAGTTCAGGGTTGGCGGCGATCGGCTTGGTTGCTGCGCCGAGCATGTCCTGGATCGCGACGGCCCGGTCGACGGCCCCCTCGGTGGCTCTTGCCTGGGTGTCGGGGTCGACCGCATCAACGAGGCCGCGGACGATATCTCGCACCGGCATACCGGCAACGCCGTCGAGCTCGCCGCGCTCGTCCGGAGTGAGCTCGAGCTCCAGTTTGGCCAGCCGCGACGCGAGGGTCGCGGTCTCGTCCTCGGTCAGCAACAAAGAGGCGGCCTTGTCGAGGAGCTTCTTGAGGGAGACACCCTTGTCGCGGTTCAGCGGTGGCTCGACGAAGTCGTGCTCGGTTACACCGACGGCGTCGACGATGACAAACCGGGTCTTCGCGGTCGCGTCGGGGGTGACCGACTGGAAGTCGGCCGGCGCGATGGTGCGGGCGCCGCGGCCCTTCATCTGCTCGAAGTACTGCGCGGAGCGGACGTCGCGCATGAAGAACACGCATTCGAGGGGTTTGACGTCGGTGCCGGTGGCGATCATGTCGACGGTGACCGCGATCCTTAACGACGGGGAGGTGCGGAAGGCCTGCAGCTGGCCCTTGGGGTCGCGGGCGGCGTAGGTGATCTTCGCGGCGAAGTCGTTGCCTTTGCCGAAGACCTCGCGCACGGTGATGACGATCTCCTCGGCGTGGGCGTCGTCTTTGGCGAAGATCAGCGTTTTCGGGACGGTGGATCGGTCGGGGAAGATCTCGGTGAAGAGGCGGTCGCGGAACGTTTCGAGGACGAGCCGGATCTGGGACTTGGCGGTGACGGCGCGGTCGAGCTGCTTGTGGGTGTACTCGTAGTCCTCCTCGAGCTGCTCGAGGCGCTGAAGGCGGGTCCGGCGGTCGACCTTGGGGACGAAGAGGCCTGCGTCGATCGTGCCGCCCTCCTCGGAGATCTCGGTGCGGATCCGGTAGAGGTCGAAGTCGACGTTGACGCGGTCGGCGACGGACTGCGGGTAGGTGTACTCGGAGACGAGGTTCTGGCGGAAGAAGGCGAACGTCTGCTTGCCCGGGGTCGCGGTCAGCCCGACCACGTGCGCGTCGAAGTACTCCAGCACGCCGCGCCAGACCCCATAGATGGAGCGGTGGGCCTCGTCGACGATGACCAGGTCGAACGTCTCCGGCGGCAGCTGCGGGTTGTAGGCCACCGTGACGGGGGCGTTAGGGACGAAGTCATCCAGGCCGGGGTCGTCCTCGCCGGTGACCTCCTCGTTCTTGAGGGCCTTGAAGACGCGCTGGATCGTGGAGACGACGACGTTGCTCGAGCCGAGCATCCCGGCGCTGGTGAGCTTGTCGACGTTGTAGATCTCGGTGAATCGCCGCCCATCGCCGGGGGCGCGGTAGTTCTGGAACTCGGCCAGGGTCTGGTCGGCGAGGTTGTTGCGGTCGACGAGAAAGAGGATGCGGGTAAACCCGCCGAACCGCAGCAGCCGGTATGCCGTGGTGACGGCCGTGAAGGTCTTGCCGGCTCCGGTGGCCATCTGGACCAGGGAACGGTCGAAGTGTTGGTGGCTCAGGCTGTTCTCGATGCCGTTGATCGCGGTGATCTGCGCCGGGCGCAGCGCCGCGATGTCGAGCTCTGGAAGGCTGCGAACCTTGGCCCGCCACGTCGGTCGGTCGGGGTCGGCGTCGACGTTGCGCACGATTCGAGCGAGGGTGCTGGCCTTGGCAAAGTTGAAGACCCGCCGGGCGCGGGCGTCGGGGTCGTAACCGTTCGTGAAGTGGGTCTCGGTGCCGCTTGCCTCAAACACAAAGGGCAGCCGGCCCTCGACTGTCAGCGCCCGGAGACGGACCGCGGCAGGCAAACCCTCGGCATACATGGCCGACTGCCACTCCACCCCGGACAGGCTCGTGCCCGCCGGCTTGGCCTCGATGACGCCAACGGCCTTCTGGTCGACGTAGAGCAGGTAGTCCGCCCGGCCATGCCCTTCCTTCATGACGACCTCGCGACAGGCCACGCCCTGCGAGGCAAAGAGGTTGAGGTCCTTCTTGTCCTGCACCGACCACCCGGCGTCAGCAAGCTGGCGGTCGATGAGCACGCGCGCACGCTGCTCCGCCGCCAGCCGCTCAACACCGGGACCTTGGCTCATCGTGCACAGGATACGTACATCTGCCTCGGCGACCCCCGTTTTGCATGTCTGGCGCAAGAGGCGGGGCGTTGATCGTGGCTGGAGTTTGGCCCGACCACCTGAGCGTCGAACAGCCACAGTCAGCCTCGCCCTTGCGGCGCACCAGGTTGGTCCAAGGTAAGCGCAAGTAAACTTTGTCTAACGCTAGACAACAGGCCTAAACGCTTCTAGTTTGGTAGGGCACGCATCCGCCCAAACACCGTGAAGGGGACACAATGCTTCAGGACCTCACGACCGTACTGCCAGCCGAGGTAACAACAGCTGGACTGCAGGCATGGATTCGGTCAAACCTCATCCCGCTTCTGCTTCTGGTCATCGCGACGATGCTCTTCGTGGTCGCCCAGAAGGGTGACAACGCCAAGGCGATGCGGGTTGTCGCCGGCGTCGTGGTCGCGCTAGGCGTCCTTGGGCTGGCGACCAGTGGCCGCGCGGACAGCGTTGGCGCGTGGATGTCCAGCCTGATCACCGGCTGACGTCGTGCGCCTTCCGGTCGATGATGAGATCTACAACGTCAACGCCGTCTGGCTTGGCCCGCCGGGCAAGACTTTGCCGTGGCGTGCCCGCTACGTCGCCTACGCCGTCGGCCTCGTCGTGTTCGTGCTTCTGCAGGTCTTGGAGCGACGCCTCGGGATCGGCCTCGGCTTCTTCAGCCTCGCCTACAGCATCCTCGCAACGGTCGGCCTGACCCGGCTGATCTTGGGCGTCGTCGACCACGACCGGCCGCTCGGCTCGGTACTAACCGGGTTCGTCCACGAGGTCGGCGCCCCCCGTGAGAACACGAAGGAGGCCGGCCACACCTACCGCCCGGCTCGGGTCCGAGCTGTCCCCCTGCGGCCGAGCCGGGCCCAACGCCGCGCCGACAAGAAGGGACGACACGCCTGATGGGCTCCACCTCAGGACTTGCCCTGCGCCGCATCTCGGGCCACTGCACCGTCACCGCGGAGAAGATCCAGGCCTGGTACCTCCTCGACCCCCAGGGCTGGTCCTTCCGGCCCAACGCCGTACGCGAGCAGCTGATCATCGACGGCGCCGACGCCTACGCCCAGCTCTGCGGCCGACAGATCCACCTGCGCGTCAGCACCCGCCCGTACCCGGTCAGCCGCTGGGCCCAGGCCCACGACGCCAACGCCCCCGCCCCGCTGGAGGGCTGGCGCGAGTATTTGATGAAGGACCAGCACCACCTGGCCAGCCGCTCGATGGCGGACAAGGAGGTCTACGTCGGCGTGGAGATCCCCGCCCGAAAGGGCCTGTTCCGGGCCCTGGGCGGACTCGCGGGCTCGATCTCCGACCGAGAGGTCGCCGCCCTGACCGGGCGGATTGACGAGACCGACCAGATCATGGCCGCACCCGGCCTCGAAGGCGCCCCGGCCACCCCGCGGCAGCTCGAGTGGCTCCTGCACCGCTCCTGCTCCCTCGGCCTGCCCGCCCCGCTAACCCTCGCCGCGGCCGAGGACGGCGAGTGGGAGACCGAGGACCTCGCCGAGTTCACCGACCGGGTCCACTGGTACTCCATCCCCTACGGCCGCACCCTGCGGGTGGTCGGCGAACGCGAGGACCAGCGCGTCGAACGCCACGTCTGCGTCCTGTCCGTGGGCCGGATGACCGACCTGGAGATCCCCGGCGGCGTGCCGTGGATGCAACGCACCGACCAGCTCGGCTTCCCGGTCGAGTGGTCCGGCCGGGTGCAGGTCGAGGAGTCCGCCAAGGTCGGCGCCGCGATGCGCCGCAACATCCAGAAGATCCGCGCCCAGAAGAACCACTACGAGCTCGAGCACGCCGAACCCGCCCCCGGAGCGCTGGACCGTCAGGCCGACAAGGCCCTGGCCGTCGAGGACGAGATCTCGATGGGCCTGTCCGGGCTGTCCACCCGCACCCGCGGCTGGTACCGCCTCGCCGTCTCCGCCCCCACCGAGGAGGAGGCGCTCGAGCGGGCCAGCCAGGTCCGCCAGCTCTTCGCCCCCCAGATCAGCATCGCCCGCCCCGCCGACCAGTACGCCGTCGCCCGCGAGTTCATCCCCGGAGAACGCCTGGGCACCACGGCATACAAGCGCCGTATGCCGGTCACCACCCTCGCCGCGGCCGTCCCCGCCGCGACCGCCAAGGTCGGCGACCGCGTCGGCATCCACCTAGTAGACTGTCGCTTCTAAAGAGCGGGGTATAGGTGCCGGAGTTTGATGCGGGCGTCGCTGGTGGTGAACCTCCAGTCGACCTGGCGCTCGTCAGCGTTCGTGGCGCGGGCCCAGGCGGTGAGTTCTTCGTTGAGGACATCGAGTTCGGCGATGCGCCGGCCGAGGCATTGCTTGGTCAGGGCGGACAGTTCGATCTCGGCGATGTTGAGCCAGGATCCGTGCTTGGGGGTGTGGTGGATCTCCAGCCTGCCGGCCAGGGCGTAGGCCTTCTCCGGTGGGAATGCCTGGTAGAGGGAGGCGATCGTGTGGGTGTTGAGGTTGTCCATCACCAGCACGACCTTCTCGGCATCGGGGTAGACGACGTTCAGCAGGTGCTCGACGCCGTGGGCCCAGTCGATTCGGGTGCGGG
>JAABUR0100004179.1_pt1 | contig 19513 bp, 18 predicted proteins | sample 5560091 | NCBI WGS metagenome assembly JAABUR01 (sample SAMN10711879, study PRJNA513375) | rock metagenome | isolation source: Antarctica rocks | place: Antarctica: Victoria Land, University Valley sud | reverse complement strand
CTAGATCTGCAAGAGCTGCTTCAATTGAAGTCATATTGAATTTGTAGTTGATTTTTGAAGAAAGATGAAAGTAGTAAAGTGGGGTGTGCACGGGACCGGAACGTGCATCGGGCCGGGCATACTCCTACGCAATCAGCACTTTCAAAGACTTAGCTCCGAAGAAGAAGCAGCTATATGTGACTGAATTCTACGTCTTCAGGCAGCAGGTCAATGATCTACTACGTCTAGGCTCTGAGCTCTTCACTTCGGCATCAATGACAGCAAGCTCTAGACAAAAGAAGAAGAAGCAGCTGATAGTTAAGCTACGGGTCAGGCAGCTGAAGCTGAACCGGAAGCAGGACCAGGACCAGGACCAGGACCAGGATCAGGATCAGAAGCAGAGGAATAACGTGATATCTATAACTGGCCAATCAGGGCGAGGCATGCGTATCAGAAGGGCCCCAAAGAGGTCCTATTAGCTACGTAGTTCACCTAAAACGAATCGTTTGAAGCAATAAAATATGAAATGTGGATTATCAGCCCTATAGGGCTGGACGACTGCTAGGTTTAGACGAGTGCTAGGTGAACCCTTCTAGCTGTAACCACAATAATATATTCCACAATGTCAAGGTGAAGACCCAATTCAGCTTCAAAATCTGCCACAGTAAGTAGTTGAACGTGAACTCGAATCTCTATCCTAAACATACCTTCATACGCAGGTACTTGAACTTTTATGCCCGATGAGATCACGCATGCGAGGTCCAAATCGTACAAGCGTACCTCCGTACTAGCAGCTAGAAGCATCTCAAGCATGATAAAATGGGAGGAATCAACCTTTGATACTCAGCATTATAGGACGGCTATGCCACGTCGTATATCTAATGTCCACAGTTCGAATCAATTCAAGGGAGAAAATAAAAGTTGTCTGAACGACTGTATAGCCGCTGAAAGGCGACATTGAATATCAGAAGACAGCGAAGTTATGGCACTGTGATCAGAATCTTATCATAATTCTGCATGTAAACATGGAGCAAATCTAGGAAATTTAGATACTACCAGCAATAGCGGACACATCTTCGTTTTGTTTTCTTTTATGTCAGCATAATCTCTCGTGGCGGCATAATGTTACGTTCTATTGACCTAAAGGCTCAAACTGAGGAGGCAAAAGAAAGAACTGTAATAGCTCTGTGAACACCAGCAATGCCTGGTCATGGGAGAGATTTCTAGCGTTCAGGCAGGCAAATTTTGGGAAATGAAGAACGTCTCAAGTTTGAGCTGGGACAGTTTGCTAAATTGAAGGCCTGATGGCCCCTCAACTTATGGAGAGCATTGACGATCGCGGTGGGTTGGACGAAGGGAATTTGACTGTTGTACCGAAAGATATTCCGTTCGGGTTTCTTGAAAAACATATTGAAGGCTCTCTGATCGAAGCCCGTTCCCGAGTGGTAAATCCGACGATCTTTTGAGATATCATAACACCCTTTGACCCGATAGCTGATATGAACTTGAACAACGGAAGACTTTCGATTGATATGCAAATTGACCACAATTGCGTTAAATGACCATGTCCTCTATGTATTTTTCCAAACATTGATGAAAGATCTGTGAAGAAACTCGTCGGCTAACTCAAAAGCTAGTCGTCTGCTCAAAGGCTCAAAGAGAAGCATGCCACGATATGGTTAGCTCAGGAGGCACGTTCAAGCAGATTAGGATTCAAGACAATCAACAAATGTTCAAGGCACTCCTGATTTCCATGAGTATGCGCAACATGTACGTAACCGGGATTACGAACAAGTAGACGTTGTCATCGGCCCGGTCCATTCAGTCAGCAAACCTCAATGGCCTCGATGGTCAGCCTACGCCCGTAGGACCCGCGCCTGACAAGCGAGGTCAGCGCCATCTGATCACTTCTGGCTTTCGTCTCCTCGATATGCCCCTACACCCATGATCAGATAAATCGAAGGATTGCGACCACCGTGTTTGGGGCTTTCAAAGGCAATTTCGGTGTTCGGACACCGAAGCGTACTGGGACATCCCCGATCCCAAAAGTAAGGCTGTTATCCATGAGCCGCGACCGGCGCTTGGTACTCTGAGGCAACGTACGGCTGCTGTCGTCTAGAGGCCTTATTGGGTATGGCTTACTTCTATGAGGTGTCTGTTTGGGCTGTGAGTGCCTGGCCGACTTCTCCAAACCGCTTGATCTGCTCTCCGAGAGACTGCCGGGAGTTCATACCTTCGTACATAATTTGGAGTTGCGGGTCTAGCTTGCAGCTCTTGCTCCTTTGCAGGAGAGTCTAGCTTGGGGCCCTGGTGATAGTATGATAGACGCCCTTGTCTATGGATTACGAGCATGTCGCTAGGCCACGGCTGATATCTTCGACTTGCATTACAAGCGGCTACGGCCGGGATCGAAAACATGGTGTGAAAGGACTCGCCATTGATAAATGGTGAGAGAAGACATGGGATTGCCAAACAAAGCCTCTAGAGCGGATAAATGTAGACCATGATCTTGCCTGACATGCTCAGACTAACAGATTATACCCGTAAACACTCATCCATCGAAGAAGATGATATAGGGGTGAAAGGTCTATTATTTGATATAAGTAAGGGCTGAGGAGATGTTTAGTAGCCTGATATTGCAGATTTTCCACAAACAAAGATTTATATTATTATCGCTCAGAACGCCGCAAGGAACATGAGCTGCGAGAAGATACCACAGTAAGACCAAACAGATTGATGCAGTGATGTTGAAACTTTTGGGTTACATAGGAAGGTGACGACGAAAATCAGACTGACAACCAGAACAGAGAACTGTGTGGTTGTGCCACGTAAATGCCTCGACTTTTATATGCCGTCGCCGGCTATGCAACATCTCAATTAAGGCCATACTCCAGCGTGACCGTAGTGTTGAACCCGACCGCCGACAGCGATAGTTTTAGTAAGATCGGGCATTATCGGCTTCGGCCGTAATTATCCGGTGCGTATCTTCTTCGCTGCTGCACCTGCACAGGGCGATTTATGTACATGTCCTCGTCGACGCCACTGCCGCTTATGATCATTCGCTCCGCGGCTTGCTGCTCGTACTGTCTGGAGAGATTCTGAAGATCTTCTATCTGGCTCTGGGGAGAGATTAGAAGGTGTCATGTTGGAGCCTCTGTCGAAGGCTAACCTTGGTAAGAGGAAGGCCGGGGGCAGTGACCAGGTAGCCTTCGCGTCCTTGGTAAGAGTATGGCCGGACCGATGCGTATGGCCCGAGATAGAAATGGATGTGGCTGAAGATGATATGCCGAGATATGCCAAAGCCAGGGACGAAATACCGTTTGTAGTCGCTACTTTGGACGGAAGGCATCTTGGAGAGTTGGAAGAGGGCAAAGATTGGGCAAGGCTTTTCGAAAAGTTAAGAAAGAGTTGCTGTTGAGACTGGCCTCTATAGGGACCTTTGATACCTCCCTTATACCCATTACAGCCTCGGAAACTTCAAGCTATGCTATTGGGCAATATGTAGTAATGGCCTCTACCGCCAGTTTTTACGCAGGAATGAAGATTCCAGACGAAGATGTCGTCGGCGTTTCTGAATCCGAATCCGAATATTATACCGTGGACGAAGTACGCGTTCCTGGCTACGGAAGTTCGCTGGATCCTATTGGCCGCTTCACTTTCACTACTTTTGCACCAGGGAGCCTCATTATTGCGATACAATAATTGTCCCTGTGTGCGTGGGTGATCAAATTGGTTAATCAATCATATAATGTGGGCTGCCACCACCCAGATCATACGGCGCCCTGTTTTCTAACGTTCCTGATTGAACCTAGAGCCTCGAGAGCCTAGGTCCGCCTTTTGGCTGCCTTGTACACCAAATATACATAATAAAATGGGTTCATGCTGATCTTCGTTATCAGAGGACGTAGCTAGCATAATGACAACATCTGTTTGTCGGAGCTCTATGGGTGATGATGCGCAAAGCGCCTTCGCCTTGAACTGGACTTGAGGAGTAATCCCCCACGCCCAACAAAAAGAAGCATTCGTACAATGCTTGTAGCCGAGTTAACAGGTTGCACTTCTTGTTGGAAGAAACAAAGATCCCTAACAGGGCTGGTTTTCAGCCCTTCCATTTCGCACCCAGACTTGTCCAAGATGTGTTGAGGAGGAATTAAAGAGCTAGAGTGGCGACACAAAAGATTCAATTACCAAAACCTGAGAGATAGGCCAGTGATGATTCAAAGAATAATCCGCCCACGGGGGCACGGTGGATCAACCCCAGAGCCCGTACAACCTACCTAAGACGCGGACTCCAATCGGAATAGCGAAGGGTGCTGGACTCTAGAACCGAATTTTGTTGCTCGAACACCGTTCCTCAGCTTGTGGTGTGGTATCCAACATACGGATGCAAGGTTTTCTATAGACTAGGGAACTTGCTGGCCTGGCTGGAATTGCAGAATCGCCCTATAATCGAGATTGATAGGAGGTTAAGGGAACTGGAGAAAATAAACGTTTGCTCTTGCCTGGGCTTATCTTCATCGGCATCAGTTCAAAATCCAGTGAAATCTGGACAGCACCAAGATATGCACGCAATCTAATCCTGGGACTTGTGCTCCTGAACTTCCAAGCCCTGAGATTCCAGCATATCATCGTGTCCAAAACCATGCATGCAGCAGTGCACTGACCGATGAGAATCGCCACGCTGGAAGTATTGAACTTACAGGAGGCGTTATGTTGACAAGACAGCCAACAGACCTGGCGAATACCCCAGTTGTTCTCATTGCTAGATGTCTGAACAGTACAGCGTGAGTTATGTTGAGTTCATCGCCAAGCCCTCGCACGACCTAAACCATACTCATCCATGGGGCATTTCTCACAGGAATTTCTACTGGAATTCAGCTGCTTTGAAGAATATCCCTCAAAATGAGTCAGCGAGACCTGGCAGGAAGTTTTCTTTTGCTGTTGAATATTAATATACTGCCAACGGTCTCATCTTATAACAGTGGATCTTTCTAGTTTATTGCAGTTTCTATGATACTCTTAGGCTCACAATCGATGGAATGCCTGGATGGCTGCTCCATAAGATCAAGGAATAGGTGTGTACCATAACGGCCAAGTGCTTCTACACTGCAAGACGTCAACAATAAGAGACTCCTTCACGTCGTTAATCTAGCAGCCTCTTTGCCCAGACCCACCCGAACTACTCTGGCGGCTCGTAAGGATGTACAAGCATCTCACTAAAGCTAAAGTGGATGCTATAGTTAGCTAACAAAGACGGTAAGTACTTGGCTATAAACACTGACCTCTCCAGCTTTTCCTTGCCCCTCACTTCTTCCACCAAAAGCGGCATCTTGACAACGTTGAATTCATCATAGAGCTCCTCGATTTGGTCTAGATACTTTTTCTGCATCTTTCTTCTCGCATTACATTGCTCACAGACATTGCTCTTTTTCGGGAACAATAACTGATTCACCACAATGGAATGCGTGTCGATCTCGTACGAATTCAACTCCTGAATCATTCTCTCCGTTTCGTACAATGACAGAAATTCTGGAATACAGACACACACGAATGTTGTCATATCAGCGTTCTTGAACTGGGTGTTGACTTCTCCTATAGTTTCTCGAAGAGACTCCATCTTCTGCAGGACTTCGTCGAGGTTCTGCCCACCAGGAAGCCCACCTCGTGCACCAATAACCGAGTTCAGCATGGGTCCGAATTGAGTTGATAATTGCGAGAGCTTGGCAAGCGCCTTCTCCATGACAGTAGGGAATTGGAGGAACCGAAGAGTGTGGCCTGTGGGGGCTGTATCGAAGATGATGGTCTCGTAGGAAAGCGATTTGACCTGCTTTAGTACTTCGGCGAAAGACATCGCTTCGTCGACACCAGGTATCTATATCCTCATATATTAGTATTGTAGCTCGTAGTCTTCCAGCTAAAGATCCGGAGACGCACACTGAACGCCAGATCCTGCATCATGCCTCCCATACCCCCTAGGCCTGCCATAGCCTCTTCCGCACCCTCTCCCCCTTCCTTCAATAAATCTTGGATGCTTCCATTGGGATCGATTTCCATTGCGCTTAGGTTCGTAAAGCCATCGATCAGCCTTGCTTCTTTACCAAACTTCTGGCTAAACGCATCACTAAGATTATGCGCAGGGTCGGTCGAGATAAGCAAGACGGATTTGCGAACACGGGCAAGTTGGATAGCGAGTGAGCAGGAAGTTGTGGTTTTTCCTACTCCACCTTTACCTCCAACAAAAATCCAGCGGAGTGACTTCTGGTCGAGGATGTTCTGTAAGGTAGGCTCAAGTGTATCGGAACCAGCGTCAACAGCTGCAGCAGACATTATGAAGTAAGAATTATCGCAAGCCTGTTACTCTCGTTGTTGTTTCGTCTAGGTTAGATTGACGGTACTGCCTTGAAATGTGGAGTCAAATATGGGTCGTGCACAAACCGAGGATATAGTAGTCTTGGTTGTTCTAGTCTTTTCGATTGGAATACTTGGTAACGAAGGTATTGCTCTACCTCAGACAATATAAAGTGGTAAGACACCTTCACTACTATCAAGAGTACCTTAAGTGCGACACATCAAGGCCACTCGCGGCTTCTGTGACGTAGAGCCTGGGCTCGTCCTTGTATTACACTTGGCCGATAACCTTATCGGAGCGACGGCCTTTTTAGAACCTTATCGTCGCTGTGAGGCACCTCGGACGTCTGGACATTCAACTACTTAAGTGCTCTCTAGCTTCACGAAGACACAAAATAACGACGACATAATGAACACAACGACCGCTGCAGTCCTTACTCCCCATCCAGCTCCAAATCCACAGCGTGACCCTATAACCTGCCATGTCCTTGACCTTACTACCGGACGCCCTGCGCCGTTCCTCAATGTCTCCCTTACTCTAATCCGCCCACTGGGACCGTCAAATCCCTTCCGAGCCACCACCACGTCCGACGGACGCATTTCCACCTGGAACGTACAAGAAGGTCCTAGCCTCTCAGAAATCTTCGCTAATCTGGCCGAACACGAAGACGGGAAGATGGTGTGGAGTCTGAAATTTGAAACGGGCGCATACTACGGAGAGGGCAACACATTCTTTCCTGAGGTGGAAATCAGATTCTTTGTGCACCCACACAGCGGGCACTATCATGTTCCCTTGTTGCTGGGCCCTTGGAGTTACACAACGTACCGAGGGAGTTGATGAGCATCGAGATGCTTGACTCCACTCTGGAGCGAATGAATTGCGGTGGTCAATGTGTGTGCTTCATCATTTGTTACCTCGAACAAGAAGATCGGCATACTGTCTACTGTTTGGGGAGGTTATGGGCACTTTCGCAAACCCAAGCTACAGTCGCCCTGAGAAGATCTCTACAGTCGCCATCGCCGAAGTCCGGAACCATCGATATAGATAAACTCACAAGGATTACGGCTTGCTCAAAAAACCGAGGTAGCGGTTTTCCCAATTCCAAATAAGCAGCTGGATATGATTCTACTGATCCAGACAGCGTCATTCCTTTAAGGCGGAACAGGCTCTATGTTCCTCAATGTGAGGGTACAGTACCACGTCCAAGTCCGAGCTCATCCACTTGCCGAGCCCATGACAAGAGGGCATCTAAGGCAAGAATAACGCGAGTGCAAAAATTATCTGTCACCATCCCAGCGTTGGGTACGGAGAAACGCAATTTTTTTGGCTATGTGCAGACTCCTACAGCTACTCGCGCATTTCTTGCGGATCCAGGAAGCTGGTCATCTGCTGATGGTGTCATATCTGCATGGGACGAGAACAACGTTCTGCACTGCACCTGCTTGGATTGCTTATCAGAAATGCGCGATTGATCAGTCGTTGGTAGGGAGGGTAGGCATCGACCACAAACCCATGCAGCCAGCATTTATGCATGATGTTTTTGAAAGTCAATCACAAAGATCTAGATCAATGAGATGGTGGCGCTATCTGAAACTCCCTGCTCGACTGCACTCCACTTAACCTTCACCACTAAGGGCATGGCATGTTTAGCCGGGCCAATCGATGTTATGCAAGATAGGGCCGAACCCTTGTTTAGTCTTGACTGACGGGTTCCTGGGTCAAGAGCAACGGCTTTAGGACAGGAACAAGTGCATAAGGTAGTGATCCGTGCTCAATGTGGTCTGTTCAATCACAGTGGCACAATTTTACCCGATCTGCATATCTATCATCTATCACTTACGACATGCAGCTCTCGGCCGCGGGGCATCAAGGGAAAAAAAGGAGCATTACGACGACAGCAAATCCGATGGGACTTAGGAACCAGGATGGGGCATGGCGTGGTACTGTCATTCATGTGAGCTCAGGCCGTTGGAGAGGGGAACTCTTAGCACAAGGGCGTCTCACACCATCTCCGTCCCTGTACCGATGGGAACCGCCGTTACCTTTTGATGTATATATACCTGTACCTCTGTCTCCTCAAGACCCACACCCTTCACATTGATCACCCTGGGCCAAGAGTTTCTATTCAACTGCCACCCTTCTTTCCTTCAATAGCTGCGAGGTCTGCGACTTCTACCCACTTCCTGCTCCTATATTATATTCCTTCTACAAAAAAGCTTCATTCATTCATCTTGTTGTCGTTGGCAATTATTCAAGCCACACCGATATTCGGCTCTCGAAACCTAATCCTTCAAAATCCGTGTCAAAGTACCTTCATCCATCTCGTTCTATATTCCCGTCATCATGCGCTTCTCTGGAGGAGGCATATTAGCCCTTGCGCTTGCGATGTGTCCGGCTCCAGTTACACCAGGGCACGCCGGGTCGTTCACTGTCATTGGGTTCGGAAACCCTGTCGTTGTTGGGCGTGAAGACCCTGTCATCAGCCCGGGGACGGTATCAGCGCAGTATGTTCCCAGACTTACATTCTCATCATTTCCCCTCACATTTCCCCTCACATTTCCCTCCTTTGAGCCTCATCCCGAATCTCTCGACGTCTTTCGGAGCACATCGAGCTTTTATTTCCCTCTTCTCTCTCTTGATCTACTATAAAGCTTGATCCTGTAACCCGATACGGTAATACTGACTCCGAATATTATGACAGTGTCCATACGGTCATTGGCGGCAATGCTTTTTTGCCAACCATGTCCGACACTCAAGCCATGAAGTCAACGTGCACATCTAGTCAGGTCAAGAACGACCTCAGCAACTATTGGATACCGAGCTTATTCTTCCATGCATCAAATGGTAGCTTTGTCCCAGTACAGGCGACCCAGTTCAATGTTTATTATATGTTCGTCCCATTAGCTGTTTACTTTCGATTATTTGCATGTTGACTTTACACCAGCTTCGAACAAACTGATGACAATATGGTGCCTTTCGATCAAGGTCTTCGAATTGTGGTTGGTGATCCATTCATGCGTTCTCAACCACAGAACACCAATTATAATATCGATCCTGCACGTGGCGCGATTCAACCGATTCAAATTAGTTGTCCTGGTTCTGGTGCTTATGCTTCACAAAACCCGAATTCTCCGGATACAGGCGTCGGTTTCCCCGATAAAGACTGTACCGCTACCGGGACGGGATTGCGATACGATATCTACTTTCCATCATGTTACAACCCGTCAGCTGGTCTGTCGAATTACCGGAACAATATGCAATACTCGAGCAGTGTGGGCGCCTCAGGAGGCAGCAAGAATTGCCCAGCTGGGTGGAAACACCATCCACAATTGCATGTTGAGGTCTACTGGGATGTCCACGCATTTGCTGGCGAATGGACAGAGGGTACTGGTTCAACCCCATGGGTTCTGGCGCAAGGAGATCCTACTGGATATGGTCTCCACGGTGATTTTGTAAGAGTCTCATCTTGGAAAACCCCGAAATCATAATAAGCGGGGCTAACATTTTGCTAGTTCAGTGGTTGGGATACAAATACGTTGGCGACCTTGATCAACACCTGTAATTCTGGGGATGCACGCGTGGACAAGTGTCCTTCGGTACCAGGAGGCATCAACTCCAACTCTGAGATGAACGGTTGCTCCATTGCTCCGTCTGTCGATGAGCCAATCTGGGGAATGCTGGATAAATTACCTGGATGCAACGACATCCAGTATGGCCCTGGAGAAGCTCATTCACAAACAGGATGTGGCGCCACAACTTCGTTGAGCACGCCAGTAACTCAGCATACTGATATGACTCCCGAAAAATGGCAATATGTTGGCTGCTTCACCGATATGGTGAATGGAGTACGAGTCTTCACCAAAGCGAGCAAGAATGCTTACACATCAAATATCGTCCCTATGTCAGTCGAATCGTGCATAACATTCTGCGGTGGCTTGGGCTTTTCCATGGCTGGCCTAGAAGATGGTAACCAGTGCTGGTGCGACAATGCCATGAATGTCGCGAATGGTGCTGGAGTCGCGTCTGGGCTTTGCGATATGCCCTGTTCGGGCAATGGCAAGCAAGTCTGTGGCGGCGCTCTGGGCTCGATGGGCTACATCTCCATATATCAGAAGTGTTCCGGAACCTGCGCTAATCCTGTTGCGGAATCCGGAACGAAAACATCGAGAAGATCCAGGAAGCGACGATCGCATAGGCACCTGGCACACGAGGCGCTGGTAATATCTTAAGCTATCGCTTTTACTCCCTCCAAAAGTCAGTCTCCATATCGCTGAGAGCTGGCCATTCGAGACACCGGCAAGCTCTTCCGTTCATGACCTCATACTTACATCTCTCTGGAAGGAACCATAGATCTGTTTGGGAGGGTTCCCAACGGTTCTGCACATATGGCCTAAGGATTGTGTTTCCCACGCTCTTCGTCTTAAAACCGTATATAAAATTCTCTTCTTTCCTTATGTCGATTTAGAGGCCGACGTTTGTGGAGATCAAGGGTTAGATGGTTTCATTCACGAACAATATGACTATATAACTATATGATTACCTTTGCAGAGCATCTCGATTTCTGTACTTGGTTGCTGTTCGCTTTGGTGTTGAACCTTCTCTGATTGTGGAGCTAACTCATGCCTACGCCTACACCGGTTGCATCGTCTCTATTCCTTTTCGTGTCATATTGCGAGCCCAGAGTAAATTGCTGAGGATGTGAGACATGTGTAGCGTCCTTGCCATTCTATAATTATACGTACCGTTGTGCCCAAATACGTTAGGGACGCGAGCTTCGCCAGGAACTACATGCCTGCGAGGGCAAGGACATCGGCTCGACGGTCGGCATATTAGACCTATATGCAAATATTCGTCTTCTCCCTTAGATAAGTGCAAGCAAGATATCGATGGACGTCTCGCTTAATTGCCTCTTTCAACTAGGTCATCGATAAGCTTACAACACTCACCTCATCCGCTTCCAGAATTCAAACCTTACGCCTGTCATACAATGTTATTTCATGTCATACAAACCGTTCATCGTAATCTCTACGGCTTACTTGCTGCATTCGAGCTAAGATGCGATAAACGCCACGATGGGAACCTGATCAGCCCCAGCTCTGTTGGCGCAACCGTGTAAATCTTGATAATATATCTGGCCGCGCTGCATTTCGGACCTGGACACCCTTAGGTTTTGTTTTCAGACTTCTGCGAATCATTGAACTGTCAAATCAACGCGATCATATCCAAAATGGCAGGGCTCTTTCCCGCGTTAATAGGCCCCCTTGTCGGATCTATATTAACAGGCGTCCTGGGTGGAAGTCCTCCAGCTCCAGCTCCAGCTCCTCCACCACCACCACCACCCGCTCCAGCTGGTCCGATCAACGTGAGCGTCAGCTATGTCCAAGCACCAGCTGCCCCCACAGCACCTGCTCAGCCGCCGGCTCCCCAAGCACCGCCTTCGCAGGCACCGCCAGGAACTACAACCGCACAAGTAAGCGCACAGTTCACCCCCCGGATCGGGACCGTTGTCCCTCCCAACGGAGATCGGAATGGACAGAATGGATATGGGCAGAACCAGGGAGATCAGCAAAGTCAAGGAGGCCAAGACGGCTACAGCACAGATCTGTCACAAGGGGACCAAGGCAGCTTCGATCAGTCCCAGGGCAACCAAGATGACTTTGGCGACCAATCGCAAGAAGGCCAGAATGGCTCCGGCCAGCAGTCTTCGGGAAGCCAAGGCAACTATGGCCAACAGCATGGAAGCCAAAATCAAGCTGGCTTCGGCCAACCCCAAGGGAACCAAGGGCGCGCTGGCCAATCCCAGGGCGGATCTAGCAATCAGGTGCAGAAAGGCCAAAGTGCCTTCCCCCAACAGTCACAACCGAAAGCGCAAGGCACTCAAGGCGGCTCTCGTCAACCGCAAACGCACCCCAAGGTAAGGGGCAACCGGTAGATCTAGCTGGTAAATCTCCCATTAATTGAACATGTCCCTTAAGGGGGGATTAGCTTATTTAGTAACTAGGAAGGGCACTAGTCCCAGCAGTCCCTGTCCGGGTCAAGGCTCCTGTAGTGCACCGGAAGTAGTTTTCGCGGGAGGTGGGAAGTCGGGGTCATGGTGAGGCCAGGAGCCGGCGGTGTTGATGGAATGGTATTTTTGGGTAGAAGGAAATCAGAATCTTTACAAATTCAGCCTCTCGCGCTTAGAACTGATGTACGAGCACAGTAAGCTATAAGCGCAGACCTAAGGTAATGAGGTCGCTGCACAGTCAGCGCGGAGAAATCCGTTTTGATGTCAGGTAAGAACTTGTGGGGATCTTGGGTTTTGTGGATTAGAAAAAAGTGAGATTTGCTGGATGAGAGGCGTTGTGGGAGTGAAGGATGTTATGTGAGATGGCTTTTTGGTTTGGCGAGGGGGGTTTTGGAAAGGTAGGCTGGTGATGAGCATCACGGGGTTCAAGGCGATAGTTGGACTGTACGGGGTATGTGGGGTTATAGGTGAGTTCACGGATTTTTTGAAGTTATCAGCTTTCTTTCAAATTCCTATGATTGCACAAAAATGTAAATTAATGTAATATTTTAGATTTGGAATCGGCTGAGATATTGAATATTCTACTTTTCTATCTGCGCTTTTTCAGGATCGTCGGACGGATGTACAACGCAGCGAGCAAAAGGAGCAGAAATACGTGAAACATGAACAACAGGAAAACCAACGACAAGAGCGCTATAGCCAAGCACAGAACAGCAAGCCCCCAGCCCAGCACGATATGGCGCGTCGTCCAGCTCTCAAAATATACCAGTATCTGCACCAAAGCCCGGGGCCGTCATTGCATAGGTTCTTCTTCTGCGTTTCCAGGGTGGGGAGCTTCGGGGGCTAGGCTGTGGGTGTTGGCCAAGGTGCCCAAGCCGTACATTCCCAGTTTGACAATGGCGTCCATGTGTTGTGAAGTGAAACCCTTCTCTGTGGTGGGAATTTGTTAGTTGATCGAGTCTCTACTGCGGATAGGGTGATACTTACTAGCGAGCTTTCCGGCATGATGAACGGCGTCGTGGTGTTCTGGGGTGTAATCAGCGTGCTTGGCAGACACGGCTTGTCGTCCTTGCTGTCCCTGTCTTCCCTGCTGCCCTTGTGTCATTGCGCCGTTGACACCTTGTTGCTTGGTAGTCACCGCGCCATAACCGTTCTTCTGGGAGTTGAGGTTTTGTTGACCATAGGCGGAAGGGTCGCCGCCTGCTTGGCTGGGATCTTCTTGCCCATACGCACCAGCAGATGGGTTTTGTTGAGCATCCTGATCTTGTCCATAATCGTTGGTATCTTGTTGACCGTAACTCCCAGCAGATGGGTCTTGCTGGCTTGGGTCTTGCTGGCTTTGGTCTTGGGCACCTTGGCCGTATTGTTGATTGCCGTATTGAGACATTCTCTTGGAGAGTTGGGACTGAAGTATGAGGTGACGAGCTAGTGAATTTCTTGAAGTGGAACGTCTATGAGAGTTTGTTCTAGGGATAGGAAGTTGATTGGAGGAATCCGTGATGAATTGTGTGAAACTGTTGAGCTTGTGGAATGGGAGAATAAAAACAGGCTTGAGAGTCTTGCTATATATGCTATAAGGGCGAAAGAGAGCACACAATTACCAATGAAATAAAATAAGCCGAAGTTTGGTCAATTACACTATCATGAGTGCAAGGCACATTTCGCTCGAGAACAAACTACAGTCTCACTTCTCCTCTCCTCTCTCCTCGCTAAGGTATGCGGACTGCTTACTCTTCGTGCTGCGTTCTTATATCCCACATCATCCCATCAGTGCTGAGTGGCTGGTAAGATTGCATGGTATTCTAAGACTCTGTGGCGCAATCTAGGTTCACTACATAGGTGACATGCGCAACGCTGAAGTTTATGGACATAGTGAGAAAGGTCAACTTTCAGTCAGCTCGCTTAGTCTGATTGGCGCGTGTTATGCTTCCAGCTTCCTCTGCTCTCATCTCTCGTTATAGTTATTATTAACGCTTTTTAATGGCGATGTAAGCTGAGATGGCGTCCAGAGTCTCATACAGTAGTGTTGAACATGCTGAAGGTATTGACATGGAAATAGCAGGTCTGAAAGAACAAGTGCTGATGGAGTGGCGCATTGCTTGGGATTGAGAATACTGCTTCCAAGACTAAAAAGCGCCGTACCAAGCAACCCCCGACAGTCTCGGTCTCGTTTTCTCTCAGGAATTATTCGGCAGCTGTTGAAGCAAGGAGCAAGTCGCCCTTTACGATGGATGATCAGACCTTTACGGAAACAAGGTCTTTTGGCTCAACATTTAATGCTGGTTCACATATCAATTCTTCGGAAGAAATAGCATCTGAGAATAGCCAGAACACGGTCGAGATGCCCAACGAGGACTTCTACAAGCCGAATGCAGGGCTAGTCAGTACCTTTGCGAACTCTGATCGCCCTGGGGATCCAGCCGATACAACACGCTATATGGATCAATCGTCATTGCAGTCTTCGCTAAACGGCCAACTGATAGGTTCGCAGCAACCAGGTACGGGGCGGAATCAAGACTCCGGTCGACCCACTGAAGCTGTCGACGTGTCTCATTCTGATTATTCGTCGGAGCTCTACGGCATTAATGACCAAAGCACGAACTCGCAGTTGCAGGAGTCCGGTCGGAAAGTAGCGTTTGAGAACATTACTTCTTCTATCGAAGTGAGAAGGACCCCAAAGCCTGTGGTTAGTGCCGAAGCACGCTCGCGATGGGCCATGTTAGCCGTGCTGGCAGGTGTCTCTAAGACAGAAAACTCGGAGGAAATAGAAGAGAGCATAGAAGGATCAATCCAAAACCAGCAATATACTACAGGTTCGAATTATCGAGCCGATGAGGGGCAGCCATTAGGCGATCGAAGTTTCCAAGAATCTCGGCATTCCAAACCTACTCGTTTTTCCGGCGCGCTGTCTGATGTCGTCGATAGAGAAAGACTGTCCGTGCTTCATGATGAAGTACAAGATCCTCCATCGGAAATTTCCACAGAATATACGTCTAGCATGAAGAGATATCTGCAAACCCTTGGAGACAACCCTCTAATCGATAATCGCGGTTTGAAGGAAGGCTTTCAATTATATAATATTAATGAAGAGCAGAGTATCCAGAGTAAAAAGCATGTGGTAGAAGAAGACTTTGGAACACAACATGGCCTTTCTGATGGGCACTCTTTGGATCAGAACTCCCGCGGCGAAGAAAACTCCCGTGGCAGTCTCAGTCGGGATGAAAGACGATTCGAAGGCGAAGTCCTGAGGGACGGTCGCTTCGTCGAAAACTATTCGAACGATAGTGGCCACCGTGTGGGAGAGGACTTCGGAAGTGGCAGAGATACGATGGAACAAGGATTTCAGTATGGAGCCCAGGCTCTGAAAGAATCCTACGAAGATGGTCGGCGCCATTTTAGGGCAGAAGTACAATCGAGTGAGCATGGTTCAGAAAGAATAATTGAGTCTGGTTTGGAAGGCCTGGGAGATAAATTCAAACCTCCTGGAATTCTCGCAGAAGGAGAATGTCATTCAAGTAAAAGCGAGCTAGATGGTGAATTTAATTCTGGGAAGCATGGCCTAGAAAGGAATGTTCTCTCTGGCGTCGAAGCTTTAGAAAGAGGCTTTGAAACCGGTGAGATTGTCGTCAAGCAAGGTTTTCGATCTACAGGGCAAGGTCTGAAAATGGGATTGGGATTTGGAGAGCATATCTTGGAGAAAGAATTCCAAGCTGGTGCGAGAAATGTAGAGAAGGAGCTCCAGGGCAGCAATATAGCCCAAGACTTTCGGAGACGTGATCACGACCTCGGAAGTGTTCTGCAATCAGGTAAGCAGGAAGTGGAGCGGCTATTGGACGGAAAGGTCTCACAAGATGTACATTACGGCGAAACGAAATTGGAACACGATCTTCAGTCAGGTGCACGAGAAATCGAACATGCCTTGGCCGGTCACGGATTGGAGAAGAATCTTGCAAAAGGTGAGCATGAGCTGCAGGGTATTAAAACTAGTCTGCAACAACGTTCCCGAGAGGGCGAACACTATTCGAAGCAGGCATTTCACAATGGCATCCAGGGGCTGGACAACGCGTTGGGGAGGCAAAGTACATCAGGAAACCAAACACAAGGCCCTGTTCGAGGTGGGCCGAGCCGAGCTTCACCCAACATTGTTCTTGCCGGTAATGGCCACGCCAATATGCCAGCCGTACATCAAGCAGGATCTAGTGCTCCCACGCGAGCTGGTGTAATACCTGGTGGACTAGCCCCAAATCCACGAGTAATTAGGCCGAGTCCCAATCAACCAACAGCAAGTCCTCATGGATCGGTTCCAAGTTCTCATGGCCCGGCCGGAGCCCCTTACAATGCTCGGCCTGGTGAGCGAAAAGACCAATTTCAAGGCGGACTTGCCAACAGCCCATCTATGGCACCGCACAACAGCGGAATGCATGGTATGTCATCACAGGTTCTGGGAGCACGCCCTCCATTATCAAACCAGAAGCTAGGACCTAACTCAAATATTCCGGATTTGAGACCAAATCAAAACCTCATAAATCAGCCTCATCAACCACCACCCCTGCAGACACGGCAAGGGCCAAATGTGCAGCAGAATCGATCTAGACCTACTGCGAATATATTTCCTACGGCTGCCATGGCCCAAGCCGGATCCCAAATGCATCAGCAACCTCATCCGACAAATGTGGACCACATGAATCAAGGGAACCGACAGCAGACACAACAACAGCAGCAGCAGCCAATGTCGAATATGCAACAAAACCAGTCTGGGCCCACTGTGAATGCAGTCCAGGTAGGCAATAGGACACAAAGTGATCGCCCTCAAATTCAGCCATCTCATCTGCAGAACTTCGATCAGAGGAAGCAAGGTAATCGACCGCTTCAACCGAATCAGGAACATAGCTCTCGAAAACCGGAGAATTCTGTATCTCCTCAAGGAGCTGCGGTTCACTCTGGGGCTCAGCAAACTTCAGCACAACCCCATGCTGCTATAGGCACGTCGAGTAAATCAAAAGGGCAGCAAGAGCCCGTTTCATGCAACCATGGAGGCCATCAGCCGCAATCATGCCCCCACAAGCAGAGAGAGCAGTCGTGCCATCATCAGGGACATGAAGCTCACTTATGCCCACACAAGGCAAATGCGCAAATTTGTTCCCACCAGCCGCACGATCCTCGGGCCTGTCTTCATCAAGAAAGTAAGAGCCAAGGGAGTGAGCAAGTTTGCAGTCACCGGGGGCATGATGATTCTTCATGTCCACATAAGCAGAAAGCACGATCATGTAATCACAGTGGGCATGAGGCTCACACATGTCCTCACATGAAGAACGCTCAGACGTGCAGTCATAGGCCGCACGAACCTCGCGAATGTCCCCACAAAGCAATTCATCAACAGCCATGCAGTCATCAGGGTCATGAACCTCATTTGTGCCCTCACGAGGTTTCTGATAGTGCTTCTTCCAATGATCAAGGCAAAATCCCGCCACAACAAGCTCCCCAGCAAGGACTACGTCAGCAACATGTAGGTCCCCAACAGCCGATGCAGGCCCAGCAGCTCGATGGACCCCATCAGCTAATGAATCATGAACGGATGACAAACACTCAACAGCAATCGAATTCCCGACCGCCAGCGACAGGCCAGCAACGGATGCAGCGTCAGCAGCAACCCAACTCTCAGCAGCAAATGAGTACCCAGCAAAATGAAGGTTCGCAGGAGCGAATATCAGCCCAGCAGCAAAGCAACATTCAGCCAAAGAGCACTTACAAGCAGCCGGCGAACTCCCAGCAATCGTACTCCCAGCAATCCAACTCCCAGCAATCCAACTCCCAGCAATCCAACTCCCAGCAATCCAACTCCCAGCAGTCAGATTCCCAAGAACTTACCAAATCCAGGCACCAAGCAGATCAGCAGCAGCAAACAGCAATCCTAAAATCCTCAGAATCCCTGCAAAAGTCGAGCCATCAGCAATACACATCTTCGTCTTCCCAGACAACCTCTCAGCACCCAGATCCCGACGCCCCCTTCAACCCCTTCCAAGCCCTTCTCACCACATTCACAGCCCAGCACCAAGCATCCATCACCCCCAACCCAGGCTTTATCGAACGTAAGTCCCCTTTTCCCTTCACCCCCCCCCACCAAAATACCCCTCCTCCCCCCCTTTCCCTCCCCCTCCCCTCATGCCAAACCCTTCAAACCAACACCCAACTTACAAATAACACATACATGCAGAGGTGCTAACGGCCTTCCTTTGAACCACACGCGTAGAAATGATTCAGCTGCTCCTGAAGATCGCGGAAGATGCAATGCCCGAGGTCAATCGAAGGTTGGCTGCTAATGCGGCAATGGAGGAGGATGAGGAGGGTGGTGGTGGGGAGGGGAATAGGGCGTGGTATGAGGCGGTTTGATGGGTATCGGGGTGGGAGGGGTTGATTGGGGCCGGGCAGGCTTGGTGGATGTGATGAGGTAAAGAGGGGCGGAGGGGGATGACGGTACGAGGGAGATTTGAATGATTTCGAAAAGGAGGTGTGAGAGAGATGCGAGTTTTTTGCCTGTTCCTTTGAGTCGTAAACAGTAATATATACATATGAATGGGATAAACGCTAGTAAATTTTCGAAAATCTTCTCCTGCTGCGGTTTTTTTTAAAAAAAAGAAACATAACATCTCCAAGCCAATGTACATATGCTCATCAAAAAGCGCAACGACTCCAAAAATCCCATTTCAGTCTTTTCTTTGAAAGACAAAAATACCCAGGAGCTATGGAATCAGAAAACTACAGTACATGCTACGTCCCTGTGTTTAGTCCCGGAGTCTTTGATTTCTCATCTCTTCTCTTCTCATATACCCCCTTTCCCCTGCCTGCGCTATACGCCTCATAGCGCCTCATAACCAACCCCCCACCCCCACCCCCACCCCCACCCCCACAAAAACCAAAACAACCGTACAACCCATCTTCGCACCACCCGCGCATCCCCTCCTCGGCCGTCGTTGTGTACGCTCGGGGAAGTAATACGTTTTGCGCCTGTCCCACTTTCTTAAACACCCTGCCAAACACCACCCCAAACACCCCCCCCCCCCACCCCCCCCCACCGCAACCCCCCCCCCGCCCCCCCCCCCCCCGGGGGGCCCAGGCGCCCCCCCCCCCCCCCCCCCCCCCCCACCAACCCCCCCCCCCGCCCCCCCCGCCCCCCCGGG
>JAABUR0100004178.1_pt1 | contig 19519 bp, 24 predicted proteins | sample 5560091 | NCBI WGS metagenome assembly JAABUR01 (sample SAMN10711879, study PRJNA513375) | rock metagenome | isolation source: Antarctica rocks | place: Antarctica: Victoria Land, University Valley sud | reverse complement strand
CGCATGGAACTTCACCCGCCAAGACCTCGCCGAACTACTCGACCGCCTCGACCACAACCGCGCCCAAGATCCGCCGCTCGCGATCGCCGCCTGATCCACCACCGTACTTGCGGCGGGCACCACTTAGGGTGACTCGGCGCATCGGCTTCTCCTCGTTCTCGCGGACGGACCGCCCATCCGCTGTTGAGCAAGAGCATGCCCGCAAAGCGCCCCGGCCAACCCAGCAGCGGCGGCGCGTGCGTCGGCCCTCGTGGCGGATGGCTCTGCCAAGCTCAGGTCGTGAACGGGGCCCAGGCCAAGCTGTGGCTGCAGAAGTGGCGCTGGTATGAGCGCAACTCACTGCTCTGGAACCGCCTGGCCATCCACCGGGAGATGGCGCGTCGCGGCGCCTTCGCGCGGTGGCCGATCCAGGGCAACGTGCTGGAGGCCTTCCGGGAGAGCCGGCTCGAGGTGGGGGAGGGAACCCTGTTCGAGCCCGACGTGTGGCTCACCGCTCCCGAGGACGCCCGGATCCGGATCGGCCAGGGCACCTTTCTCAACATCGGCGTGATGGTGGCGGCGGTGGAGCTGGTGGAGATCGGCGACCACTGCATGTTCGCCAACGGCTGCTTCGTCACCGACGGCTCGCACCGCTTCGACGACCCCGCCAAGCCGGTCCCCTGGCAGGGTTTCACCACCAAGGGGCCGACCCGGATCGGCGACAACGTCTGGTGCGGGGCCAACGTGATCATCACCTCCGGGGTGACCGTCGGGGAGCGCTGTGTGATCGGCGCCAACAGCGTGGTCACGGAGGATCTCCCGCCGCGGTCCATCGCGGCGGGAGCCCCTGCGAAGGTGCTCCGCGAGATCGAGTACGACGACTAGGCATATCGATGAAACCATTCGTACGCTTTGACGCATGCGCATTACGTTGAACATCGACGACGACCTGCTGAGGGATACCGAGGCGAGTGCGGTCCGTACCGGCCGGACCCTGACGGCCGCGGTCGAGGACGCGCTGCGCGCATCGCTCGCCCGGAGGCACCTCTCAGACATCGCCCACCCGGTCGAATTGCCGACCTTCCGGGGTGAGGGTGGGCTCATGCCCGGCCTGAACCTGGACGACAATGCCGGTCTGCGCGCTCTGCTCGACGAAGGCGCTCCGCTGGAGAAGCGGCGGTGATCCTTTTCGATGAGTTCGGCGGCCCGCAGGACCTCCCGCCGCGGTCCAGTGCGGCGGGAGTCCCTGCGAACGTGCTGCGCGAGATCGGGCTCAGCAGCTCACGATCAGGTTGAAGCCACGGTTGGCCGGCGTGCCGTCACCCTCTGCGGTGCGCACCTGTACGGCGTTGCCGTTGGTGGCGAGGCCGGCGGTGGTGGCCTGGCCGGCGGGCGGGCCCGCCGCGCTCGGATCGCCCACCGAGGCCACGGTGACGCAGCCCTGGATGTTGCGGTTGAAGGTGACCTGGTAGCGGCCCTCGGCGACCCTCACCGCGCCGGTGACGCCCTTGCCCCGGACGAACTGACCCGCGGCGGCCACGACGGCGGAGTGGCTCAGCGACTCGGCGGAGGGCACGGTGCCCAGGCGCGACTCCTTGATGGTCACGCCGCCGACGCCGTCCTTCTTGATGTCCTTGCCGGTGAGCGAGAAGTTCTTGACCTCGCGGCCGTTGATCGAGCCGGTAGCGACGGCGTACGCGGATCCGCCCATGGCCACGAACAGGGCGATGCACGCGATCACGAGTGCGGGTGAGGGGATGAGTCTCTTCACTTCGGGGACCTCCACAGGTTGGGGTAGCGTTTCTCGCGCTAACCCGGGCCTTCGCCCGAAGTAGCTGTCTCCGCTACGCCGGGGGCAGGAACGTCGCCGGCGTCGAAGGAATGCGCGCTCTCAGCAGCTCCCGCAAGCGTTCGCGCTCGTCCGGGGCCATCGTGTAGCCGTGCCGGGGCTCGGGGTAGCGCCGCGCGCGCACGTCCTCCGCGTAGGCGGCGACCCCCTCGATCATGCTCTTGCGCACGTCGGCGTAGCGCTTCACGAAGCGGGCGGCGTGGCCGTCGTAGATGCCGAGCAGGTCGTGGAACACGAGCACCTGGCCATCCGTGTCCGGCCCGGCGCCGATCCCGATCACCGGGACCTCGAGCCGGGGCATCAGCTCGGCGGTCAGGTCGCTGGGGATGGCCTCGAAGACGATCGCGAAGCACCCGGCCTCCTGGAGCGCCAAGGCGTCGTGGGCCACCTCCAGCGCCCGCTCGGCCGTGCGGCCCTGGGAGCGGTACCCGCCGAGTGCGGTCGCCGTCTGGGGCGTCAGGCCCACATGACCCATCACCGGTATCCCTGCGCCCACGATCGCCTTGGCCCGGGCCACGGAGGTGCCGCCGCGCTCCAGCTTGACGGCGTCGCAGCCGGCCTCCTTGACGAAGCGCTGGGCGGTCGCCACGGCCTGCTCGTCGGAGACCTCGTAGGAGCCGAAGGGCAGGTCTCCCACGAGCATCGGGGTCTGCAGGCCCCGGCGCACGGCGGCGGACAGCATCAGCATCTCCTCGACGCTCACCGGCACCGTGCTCGGATAGCCCAGCACGGTCATGGCGCCGCTGTCGCCGACCAGGACCACGTCCACGCCGGCCTCCTCGGCCACCTGGGCGCTGGGGAAGTCATAGGCGGTGACCATGGCGATCGGCTCGCCTAGGGCCTTCTTCTCCGCCAGCGCGGAGAGGGTGACCGGCTTGCCCTTGGCGGGCGGGGCGGAGGCTGTCGGGCGGGTGCTCATGCCGGGCGCTCCGCGACGGCGTAGACGGGATCCGGCACGGATGCCAGATCGCTCGCCGCGTGGGAGGGATCTGGCATGGAGGCCAGATCGCTCGCGGCGTGGGAGGGGTCTGGCATGGAGGCCAGATCGCTCGCGGCGCTATTCACCGCCACGATCCCGTTGGCCGCGTCCACGTGCACGACGCGCGGCTCGTAGCGATCCAGCTCGACCTCCTCGTACTCCGCGTAGGAGACGACGATCACCTTGTCGCCGGTGTGCACCAGGCGAGCCGCCGCGCCGTTGACCTGCATGTCACCCGACCCGCGGGTACCGCAGATGGTGTAGGTCTCGAAGCGGGCGCCGTTGTCGATGTCGAGCACGTGCACCTGCTCGTGCTCGCGAATGTCGGCGGCCGCGAGCAGATCGGGATCGACCGTGATCGAGCCGACGTAGTTGAGGTCGCTGCCGGTGAGGGTGGCCCGGTGGATCTTGGACTTGAGCATGGTCCGCCTCATGTGCGCTCCTTCCTCGGGGGGTCCCCGGATGACCTTTTTCTCGTGGGGCCCCCGGGGGGCTTGCCCCCCGGGTGTGGGGGCTGGCCCCCCGGGTGTGTGCTCAGGACTGTGTTGTCGATCAAGCGCGCGCGGCCTACACGGGCCGCGACGGCAAGGAGAGTCGAGCCGTTGACGCGCTCGACCGGGGAAAGGTCGGTGGCGGAGCGAAGCTCCAGGTACTCGGGCTCCACGCCGGCGCCCTCCAGCTCGGCGTGGGCGGCGGCCAGGACGGGGCCGGCGGAGTGCTCGCCGGCGTCCACGGTCGCCTCCGCGGCAGCCAGCGCACGGCTCAAGGACAGGGCGCGCTCGCGCTCCGGCGGCTCCAGGTAGGCATTGCGAGAGCTCAGGGCCAGTCCGTCGGGCTCGCGCACGGTGGGACGGACCTCGATCCGCGCGGGTACGTCCAGATCGCGGGTCATGCGCTGGATCACGAGCGCCTGCTGGGCGTCCTTCTGGCCGAAGTAGGCGGCGTCGGGGCCCACCATGTTCAGCAGCTTGGCCACCACGGTGGTCACGCCGGCGAAGTGGGCGGCGCCGCGCCGCTCGGGGTCGCCGTCGAGCACGTCGGTCAGTCCGCTGACCGTCACCCGGGTGGAGAAGCCGGCCGGGTAGACATCGTCCGCAGAGGGGGCGAAGAGCAGATCGACCGCCTCTGCCTCGGCCAGCGCCGCGTCGGCGGCCTCGTCACGCGGGTAGGAGTCGAGATCCTCGCCGGGGCCGAACTGCGCCGGGTTCACGAACAGGGAGACCACGACCACGTCGTTCTCCTTCCTGGCGGCGCGCATCAGGGAGAGATGGCCCGCATGGAAGCCGCCCATGGTGGGCACCAAGCCGACCGTCCGGCCCGCGGCCCGCAGCGCCGCCAGCTCGGCGCGCAGGTCCGCGACGGTGCGCACCGTCCTCACGCCGCCACCTCGCCGGCAAAGAGCACCCGGCTGCTCTTCACCTTCACGTCGAAGGCGGTGAGAAAGCCGGGCGCGACCCGGCCCGGGCGGCCGGGACCCACGACGCTGACGCGCCCGGGCATGGAGAGATGATCTGTGTCGATCGAGTCCATCGTCCTTCCGCCCCGGTGGGAGGCGGCCGTCATGTGAAGTGAATGAGCTGGTCCACTCCCTGGCGGGTAGCGGCCTGCTGCCGTCAAGCTTATCGCTCGATCGCTGGTACGCCACTCATGAGATAGACATCTCCTGTCGATCTCGTGAACAGCCGCCCCGCCCAGGCTCGTAGGCTTGGCGCCCAGTGGGCCGTGTATCCGCAGAACGCAGGGAGGACCTGATCGCCTCGTACCGGGAGGCGCGCCACTGCGTGAAGTGCGCGCTGTCAGCCGGCCGGACGCAGGTGGTGTTCGGAGCCGGCAACGCCGATGCCGACCTGATGTTCGTGGGCGAGGCGCCGGGGTTTCACGAGGACCGGCAGGGCATCCCGTTCGTGGGCCGGGCGGGCAAGCTGCTCGACGAGCTGCTGGCCGAGCAGGGCCTGGCCCGGGAGTCCGTGTTCATCACCAACACGGTGCTCTGCCGCCCTCCCGAGAACCGCGACCCCCAGCCCGAGGAGATCGCGACCTGCCGGCCCTACCTGGAGCGCAAGGTCGAGCTGATCGAGCCGAAGGTGATCTGCACGCTGGGCAATTTCGCCACCAAGCTCCTGACCGGCTCTCCGCAGGGCATCACCCGGGTGCACGGAGTTCCCCAGGAGCGGGAGATGGGCGGGCGAACCGTCAAGCTGTTTCCGATCTTCCACCCCGCGGCCGCCCTCAGAACCCCCGCGGTCAAGCAACAGCTGCGCGAGGACTTCGCCCGGTTGCCTGCCCTGCTGGCCGAGGCGCCCTTTGGCGACGCTTCACAATCGGGCGTGTGACCGTAGAGAGCGAGAGCGCCGAGCAGACCGAGGCGGCGGGCGCCGACCTGGCCGGGCGCCTTGGCCCCGGCGACGTGGTCCTGATCAGCGGCGAGCTGGGCAGCGGGAAGACCACCTTCGTGCGCGGCGCGGCCCGCGCTCTCGGTGTCGAGGGGCCCGTGACCAGTCCCACCTTCACCATCGGTCATGTCTTGGCCGGGCGGCTGGAGGTCGCCCACCTGGATCTCTACCGGCTGTCGGACCTCTCGGGTGAGGACCGGGCGCTGCTGGACGACTACCTGACCCCCGAGCGGATCGGCTTCGTTGAGTGGCCGGGGGTGGGCCAAGCGGTGATTGCCCGTGTGGCAGCCCGGGCGAGCCTCGAGCACGCCGGAGGCGATCGTCGCCGCATCGAGATCACCCCGCCGTGAACATCCTGGGTCTCGACACCTCGACCCCGGCCAGTGCCACGGCCGTCCTGAAGAGCGACGGGGAAGCGTTCGCCCGCGACCCGGGGGTCGGTGAGATCGGCGACCGGCCTGCCCACGCCCGGGAGCTCATGCCGGCGGCCGCGGCGGCGCTGGCCGGCGCCGGGCTCGGCTGGGGCGACCTCGACGCGGTCGCCGTCGGCGTGGGGCCCGGCGCCTTCACCGGTCTGAGGATCGGATTGGCGACGGCGCACGGACTGGCCGCGGCCCGTGGCCTGGAGCTGCGGCCCGTCTCCTCGCTCGCGGCCCTGGCCGCCGGCATCGACGCCCATCGTCGACTGCCCCTCATCGACGCGGGCCGCGGCGAGGTGTTCGCCGCCCTGTACGAGGATGGCGAGGAGGTGTGGGCGCCGTTCGCGGCCGCGCCGGAGGTCCTGGCGCGGCGGGTGGCGGAGTCGGGGCTCTCTCCGCTGGCATCCGGGACCGGGTCGTTACGATTCCGGGAGGCTCTGGAGGCAGGCGGCGTGCGGGTCGCCCCGCCGGAGGATCGTGGACACGCCTTGAGCGCGCTCGCCATCTGCCGGCTGGCCGTCGACGCTCCGCCCTCGCCCCTCGAGGCCGCTCTGCCCCACTACCTGCGGGAACCGGACGTCCAGCCCCAGTGAACGCGCCCCCCGACATCCGACGCCTCGCCTACACCGACCTTCCGCAGGTCATCGCGGTCGAGCGGCGCGCCTTCACCACCCCGTGGTCGTTGGCAATGTTCGTGCTCGAGCTGTCCAAGGCGTCGGGGATCTGCCTGGCGGCCACCAGGGGCGAGCGACTGGTCGGGTACCTGATCTGCTCGCGCTACGACACGATCTGGCACCTGATGAACGTGGCCGTGGACGATCGCCTGCGGCGGGAGGGGATCGCGAAGGCGCTGCTGGAGCACCTGTTCGCGGTCGCCGACGGTCCCGGCGAGCAGTACACACTCGAGGTGCGCACCTCCAACGCGGAGGCGATCCGGCTGTACGAGGGCTTCGGGTTTCGCGACGCCGGCCGCCGGCGCGGCTACTACCACGACAACCGTGAGGATGCCGTGATCATGTGGCGCACCGCGGATCACGCTCGGCCAAACGGCAACGCCGCCGCCGGTCGGGCTCGCGCCGGCCGCGCGTGATCCTGGCGCTGGAGACCAGCTGCGACGACACGTGCGCCGCTCTGGTCACCCGGGATGGGCGGATCGAATCCAACGTCATCTCCTCCCAGGGGCTGTTGCACTCGCGCTACGGCGGCGTGGTTCCCGAGTTGGCGTCGCGGGCGCACCTGGAGCTGATCGGCGCGGTCACCGCCGATGCGCTCGAGGCGGCCGGGGCAGGCCTGGACGACGTCCGGCGAGTGGCGGTGACGCGCGGCCCTGGCTTGATCGGCGCGCTGCTGGTGGGGGTGTCCTGGGCCAAGGCCATGGCCGCCGCGCGGGGAGTTTCGCTGACCGCCGTGGACCACCTGCACGGCCATGTGGTGGGCAGCACGCTGGGCGACGATCCGGTGCAGGCGCCGTATGTGTGCCTCGTGGCCAGCGGAGGGCACACCTTCCTGGCGCGGGTAGACGAGCCCGGCTCCTACCGCGTGCTGGGTCAGACACTGGACGACGCCGCCGGAGAGGCGTTCGACAAGGGAGCCCGCCTGCTGGGCCTGGGCTATCCCGGCGGTCCCGAGCTCGATCGACTGGCGCGGCAGGGAGACCCCGATTCCTTCGACTTTCCCCGCTCTGCCCCAGGTGGGAACGGCTCGAGCTCCTCTCGGCTGGACTTCTCCTTCAGCGGGGTGAAGACCGCGCTGCTGTACGCGGTCAGGGACCTGGGGGAGGCCCGGGCGGCTGAGCGCCGGGCCGACCTGGCGGCCTCCTACCAGCGCGCGATCGTGGCGGCCCTTACGGCCCGCACCGCCCAGGCCGTGGTACGGGAGGGGGCGGCCCGGCTGGCGATCGGCGGCGGGGTGGCGGCCAACAGCGAGCTGCGCCACAGCCTGGAGGAGCTCGGAGTCAGGCTGGGGATCCGGGTCTGGATACCGCCCCGTGAGCTCTGTACGGACAATGCGGCGATGATCGGAGCGGCAGCGCGCTTCATCGAGCCGCTGCCCTACCCGGACTACCTGGGGCTCGATGCGGCGGCTCGGCTGTGACCCGCGTGACCTTCTATGGCAAGGCGGGCTGTCATCTCTGTGAGGAGGCCTACGCCGAGCTGGAGTCGGTTCGCACCGAGACGCCCTTCGAGCTCGAGGTTATCGACGTCTCGCTCGACCCCCGGCTTCACCGCCGGTACGGCGAGCGCATCCCGGTGCTCGACGTGGACGGGGAGGAAGCACTGGAGCTGGGCTTCGACGCCAATTTGATCAGGAGCGCGCTCAGTAGAGTGGGCCCGTGAGCTTCGGCAACCACTTGGCTGAGCCCTCGGCCTCCCAACCGGGAACGCCGGAGCGCCTCTCGATCGGCGTGGCGGCCAGGCTGTCGCGCTACCTGCAGGTGCTGACCCAGGCCAAGAAGATGGGCAAGGACACCATCTCCTCTCAGGAGCTGGCCGACTACACCCACGTGAACTCGACGCAGATCCGCCGCGATCTGTCCGGCTTCGGGAAGTTCGGCAAGCGCGGGGTGGGCTACAACGTCGAAGCGCTCGTCTCGCAGATCCGCAAGATCCTGCGCACCAGCGGACAGCACAACATCGCGCTGTTCGGGGCCGGCCACCTGGGCCAGGCCATCGCCGGCTCGGACATCTTCGCCGACCACGGCTTCCGGGTGGTGGCCCTGTTCGACACCGACCCCGAGAAGATCGGCATGGAGGTGGGCGAGGGCCTGACAGTACGGCCCTTCGGTGACCTGTCCACCGTGGTCCAGCAGGACGAAATCGTGGTAGGGGTGATCGCGGTGCCCACCGATGCGGCCCAGAACGTGGCCGACGAGCTCGTGCAGGCGGGGGTGAAGATCATCTTCAACTACTCCGAGGCGCTGCTGGGAGTGCCGCCCGAGGTCACCGTTCACGCGTCCTCGCCGGCCGTGGACCTGCTCTACGCGCTCTACTTCTACCTGGCCTGATCCCGCGACCGAGATGCTGGACATGGCGCGAGCCCGCGAGGTCTTCGAGGCCTCCGAGGACTTCACCGTCGGCCTCGAGGAGGAGTTCGGGATCCTCGACCCCGCCTCGCGGGAGCTCGTGCCCAGATTCGTCGCGCTGCGCGATGCAGCCGAGGACGACGTCGTGCTGGCGGAGTCGGTGGCCGGGGAGCTGATCGAGTCCGAGATCGAGATCCGGTCGGGCCGGGGCGCAGACTTCGCCGACGCGATCGACCGCCAGCGCGGGGCACGGGCCCGCCTGTTCGCCCTGGCCGCTCGCGAGGGCGCGCGCCTGTCGGCCACAGGGACGCATCCCTGGAGTCCGTGGCAGGAGCAGCGGATCATCGACACCGACCACTACCGGCGCCTAGACGAGGGGCTGCAGTACGTGGCCTGGCGCAACAACACCTTCAGCCTTCATGTGCACGTCGGCGTGCGGGGCGCCGACCGCGCCATGGCCGTCTGCGACCGTCTGCGCCCTGTGCTGCCCGAGCTGCTGGCCCTCTCGGCCAACTCGGTGTTCCTGGACGGCCGCGACTCGGGCCTGCAGTCGGTTCGCTCCCAGATCTTCACCAAGAGCTTTCCGCGCTGCGGCATCCCGGAGCCCTTCGGTGACTTCGCCTCCTGGGCGGACTACGTCAACCTCCTGCTGCGGACAGATTCGATCGTGGAGAACACCCAGTTGTGGTGGAGCGTCCGTCCCCATCACTCCTTCGGCACCGTGGAGGTCCGCATCTGCGATGCCCAGTCCAGCGCCGAGGACTCCACGGCGCTCGCGGCCATGATCGTCGCCTGCGTGGCCCAGGCCGCGATCGATCACGACGAGGGCGTGCCCGCCGAGCACCATCCGGGTCGCCTGATCGAGGAGAACTTCTGGCGGGCGATCCGCTACGGGACCCAGGGAACGATGATCGACCTGGGTCGCAAAGAGGTCTTCCCGGCGGCTGCGATCCCCGACCGCCTGATGGCCTGGACCGCCCCCGCCCGGGCAAGCCTGCGGATCGATCCCGAGCTGCCCGAGGCAAACGGGGCGCAACGGCAGCGAGCCGCACTGGCCGATGGTGCAACGATGGCCGAGATCTTCGCCGCCGAGGTGGCGATGACCGGGCGGACGTACGCCGGAGGCGAAGTGGCCGAGCCAGCGACACGGAGGTAGGAATGAGCGCCGAAGAACCCGAGCCCAGCGAAGAGGAGCTGCACGCTGCGCTCGACGAGCAGATGCGCAACATCCGCGTGGAGGACGTGGTTCTGCAGACAACAGCCACGCTCATCAACCTGGCCGGGCGCCGCCTGGGCCTGAGCGGCGAGCCGGGCCAGGATGCCTCGGCCGAGGTCGACCTGCAGCAGGCCAAGCTGGCCATCGACGGGGCCCGGGCCCTGTCGCCGCTGTGCCCGCCCGAGCAGGGCGAGCCGATCCGTCAAGCGCTGTCCCAGCTTCAGATCGCCTTCGCCCAGATGACCCAGGCTCCCGGCGGCGCCGGTGTCGGGGGCGCGCCCTCGGGACCCGTTCCCGAGGCCGAAGACGACCTCGAGGCCGCCCAGAAGGCTCGCGACGACGAGGAACGCGCACAGGCGCGCTCGAAGCTCTGGACGCCACCCGGCGCTTGACGCCGGGATCAGAGCAGGGACGCGCGGCCAAGGAGGGGGCGGTTAGACCTCCTGGACAGGCCAAGGAGGGGGCCGTCTACGAGGCCGCCAGGGATGGCGGCGGAGTCGATGGCATCGTCGGGGTTTTCGGCGGCTCGGGCCTCTACCGGCTCCTCGACGACGTGGAGGAGGTGGCCGTCGAGACCCCGTACGGGGAGCCATCGGCACCGATCCGAATCGGCCAGATCGAGGGCACGCCGGTCGCCTTCATGCCGCGCCACGGCGACGACCACTCGCTTCCGGCCCACCGGATCAACTACCGCGCCAACGTCTGGGCCATGAAGGAGGTCGGGGCCAGGCGGCTGCTCGGGCCATCGGCGTGCGGCTCGCTCAAGGCCGAGCTTACGCCCGGCACCTTCGTCATATGCGATCAGTTCGTGGACCGGACCAGCGGGCGGGAGGACACGTTCTACGATGGGCCGCAGACCACGCACGTCGCGGCCGCGGATCCGTACTGCACGGATCTGCGCGCCACGCTGGTGCGGACCGCTGGGAAGCTGGATATCCCGGTCGCCGACGGAGGGACCGTGGTAGCCATCCAGGGGCCGCGCTTCTCCACCCGCGCGGAGTCACGCTGGTTCGCCCAGGCCGGCTGGGACGTGGTGAACATGACCCAGTACCCCGAGGCGTGGCTCGCCCGCGAGCTGGAGCTCTGCTACGCGAACGTGTCGCTGGTGACCGACTACGACGCCGGTCTGGAAGGCAGATTCGACGTGCCGGCCGTCTCCACCAGGGAGGCGATCCGCGTCTTTGGCGAGAACCTCGATAAGCTGCGCGCGCTTCTGTTCCGGGCGGTGCCGACGATCGGGCCTCAGCCGGACGACACCTGCGCGACGGCCCTGGCCAGCGCGATCGTCCACTAGGGCCCGAGGAAGGGGTCGCGGCCCCCGGCTCGCCCGACAGCGATTAGACCAAAGGACTTCTCCCTTGACCGACTTCTTGACCGACTACGGGATCATCGTCGCGCTCGTGTGTGCGGGCGCCGCGGTGGTCTACGGACTCACCACCTCACGCTGGCTGCTGGCCAAGTCGCCCGGCAACCAGGAGATGCAGGACATCTCCAAGGCCGTGCAGGAGGGCGCCAGCGCCTATCTGACCCGCCAGTACCAGATCATCGGCGTGGTGGCCGTGATCCTGGCCATCCTGCTCGCCATCGCCCTCGACGTGCGGACGGCGGTCGGGTTCGTGATCGGCGGAGCATTCTCCGGCGCGGCCGGCTTCATCGGCATGAACGTGTCGGTGCGCGCCAACGCCCGCGTGGCCGAGACCGCCCGCGGCGGCGTGTCCGCGGCGCTCGAGGTGGCCTTCAAGGGCGGCGCGATCACCGGCCTGCTCGTGGCCGGCCTTGCCCTGCTCGGCGTGGCCGGCTACTACGGGGTGCTGCTGCTGGCGGGGGTGGACGAGAAGGAAGCCATCGACGCCCTGGTCGGCCTGGGCTTCGGCGGCTCGCTGATCTCGGTGTTCGCCCGTCTGGGCGGCGGCATCTTCACCAAGGCGGCCGACGTCGGCGCCGACATCGTGGGCAAGATCGAGGCCGGCATCCCCGAGGACGACCCGCGCAACCCGGCGGTGATCGCCGACAACGTGGGCGACAACGTGGGCGATTGCGCCGGCATGGCCGCCGACCTGTTCGAGACCTACGCCGTCACCGCCGTGGCCGTGATGCTGCTGGGCGTACTGACCTTCAACGAGATCGGCGCCGTGTCGGTCTACCCGCTCGTGATCGGCGGCGTGTCGATCATCGCCTCGATAATCGGCACCTTCGCGGTGAAGAGCGCGAGCGGGAACGTGGAGCGTGCGCTCTATCAGGGCCTGATCGTGTCGGGCGGCCTGGCCGCGATCGCCTTCCTGCCGATCTCGTTGTGGCTGATGGACGACCTGCACTTCAAGGAGGGCGCGTCCAAGCTGGTCACCGGCGGCGGCGGGTTGGCCGCCAGCGGCTTCGACTTCTGGCTGTGCTCGCTGATCGGGATCGCCATCACGGCGTTCCTGTTCGTGATCACCGACTACTACACCTCGACCCGCTTCAATCCGGTCAAGAGCACCGCGAGGGCGTCCCAGACCGGGCACGCGACCAACATCATCCAGGGCCTCGCGCAGGGCTTCCAGTCCACGGCGGCGCCGGCGATCGTGCTCGCCCTGGGCATCCTGGCCGCCAACGAGCTGGCCGGCATCTACGGCATCGGCGTGGCCGTCATGGCCCAGCTGTCGCTGACCGGCCTGATCGTGGCCCTGGACGCCTTCGGGCCGATCACCGACAACGCCGGCGGCATCGCCGAGATGGCGGAGCTGCCCCAAGAGGTCCGCGACGTGACCGACCCGCTGGATGCGGTCGGGAACACCACCAAGGCGGTGACCAAGGGCTACGCGATCGGCTCAGCGGTGCTCGCCGCGCTGGTGCTGTTCGCAGCCTTCGTCGAGGAGCTGCGCGCGGAGGCGAGCAAGGACGGAGAGAGACTGGCGGGCTTTGACATCTCCCAGCCCGAGGTGCTGATCGGGCTCCTGGTGGGCGGCATGATGGTCTTCCTGTTCGTGGCACTCTCGATCGAGTCGGTCGGCCGTGCCGGCGGTCTCGTGGTGGAGGAGGTCCGCCGCCAGTTCAAGGACAAGCCGGGGATCATGGACTACTCCGAGAAGCCCGACTACAAGCAGTGCGTCTCGATCGTCACCGCCGCCGCTCAGAAGGAGATGATTGCCCCGGCGCTCATCCCGATCGTGATCACGGTGGTCATCGGCCTGCTCTCCTACCAGGCGCTCGGCGGCCTTCTGATCGGTGTGATCATCGTCGGCTTCTTCACCGCCGTGTCGATGACGGCCGGCGGAGGCGCGTGGGACAACGCCAAGAAGCTGATCGAGGATGGTGAGTTCGGCGGCAAGGGATCGGAGGCCCACGAGGCCTCGATCACGGGCGACACCGTGGGCGACCCCTACAAGGACACCGCCGGACCGGCGATCAACCCGATGATCAAGGTGGCGAACATCGTGGCGATCCTGATCGTGCCGTTCCTGGTGTAGGGGGCTAGGCTCCTCGGCTGTGGAGTCAAGCGGGGGCGAGGAAGAGCGGCGGGGGCACCGGTTGGACGATGTGCCGCTGGAGCGGCGGTTCTGCAATCACTGCGGTGACGAGATCCGCGGCGACGACGATATCGGCGATCTCTGGTGGGAGCGGCGGCCGGGTGGCGAGAACTGCGCGGTTGTCCTCTGCCGCGACTGCGCCTGAGCGACGGGGTCCGGTGGGGGTGCCGGCCCGGTAGGCCTCTACCCGGTAGGCATCGGCGGGTCCGGTGCTTACGGCAGCTGGATAGGGGCTCATCGAGGGGGTCGCTAATCGCCGGACGTGCACGTGCACCTCACGGCAGGGAGTGTCGTTTGTCCGTCGCGTGCCGTGTGGTGCACAAGAATCGCACCTCGTACGTCATGGAACGGTCCACGGACTTCCGTGACGTCAGATGCACGGCCAGCTTGCCGGGTCAGCCCCCTTACCCAGCCGCCGGTGACGAGCGTCACGGCCTCGCGCGTGACGGTGGCCTGTGTGGCCGCGAAGAACGGGTCCTGCCCGGCCAGGAACAGCAGGCTGTCGAGGTGGTCGGCCAGCTCGGCGAGGCCGAAGGCGGCCCTGGGTGCGCTGTAGACCGCCCCGGGCTCCCAGACCTCGAAGCGATGGAAGGCGCACAGCACCACGTACCGAGGGGCCGGGACCTCGGGGCTGCCGGCCTCACGCCAGTAGCGAAGCGCCTGCTCGCGGTGGGCATCGAGGTGGCCGGCTTCGCTCGGGCGCTTCATCTCGAAGATGCACACCCGCGGCCAGACCATGTCCATGAACCCCCCGCTGCGGGTGGTCTCCTCGAAGCGCGCGCCGGCCTTGCGGCGGCTCGTGCCGTAGCAGTCGAGCAGCTCGTTCAGGAAGGTCTGGGCCTCGGACCGCTCGGAGCCCGAGTATCCACCCCAGCGCGCCGCGAATTCGGCGAGGCGGCGCCGGATCTCCTCACCGCTGACGGTCAAGCGGCGCTCAGAGGGTTGCCTGCCCGCTGGGAGCGGCAAAATGGGTCCGCTGGAGCAGACGGCGCTGCGTGGCGGAGAGCTGCTCACGGGCTTCCTCGAGCGCTTCCACGAGGTGACCATCCGCATCAGCGCGGCGCAGGTCCCTGGCCGCGCGCTCGGCCCGCTCGCGTGCCTCCTCAATGTACATCAAGGCGACGTCGATCTCTTTGAAGTGGCCCTCGTTCACGCTGAATCCTCTGGGTCGGTCGCAGGCTACGGGAGGTGCTGGACGGTACCGGCTCGCGGGTCACAGCCGTGTAACGGCGGTAACGGCTGTCGCGCGCCCGGGAATCGCGACGTCCTCTGCCGCTGCGCGGAAGGGTAGGTTGATCGGCTGCATGGCTGAGCGTAGGCCCAAGACCGGCAGCCTCGAGCGCGTCCTCGGCACGGGTGCGCTCTTCAGCACCGCCTACGGCAACGTGGGCAGCTCGATCTACTACGCCCTCGGGCTGGTCGCCGTGTTCGCCCTGGGCATGACACCGGTGGTCTTCCTGATCGCCGGGGTGATCTTCCTGGCCACCGCCGCCACCTATACCGAGGGGACTACCATGTACCCCGAGGCGGGCGGGTCGTCTTCCTTCGCGCGTCGCGCCTTCAACGAGTTCTGGTCGTTCTTCGCGGCGTGGGGCCAGATGCTCAACTACATCATCACGGTCGCCATCTCGGCGTTCTTCGTGCCGCACTACCTCGGCGTCTTCTGGGAGCCCCTCGGGCGCTCGCCCGCCGACATCGTCGGGGGGATCGCCGTGGTCGCGATCCTGGTCGCGCTGAACGTGAGGGGCAGCGAGGAGTCGGCGGGACTGAACATCTTCCTGGCGCTGGCCGACTACCTCACCCAGGTCATCCTGGTGGTGGTCGGGGCCGTGCTCGTGCTCTCGCCGGACACGCTCATCTCCAACGTCGACTTCGGCACGTTCCCCACCCTCGGCAACTTCCTGATCGCGATCCCGGTCGGGATGGTGGCCTATACGGGCATCGAGACGATCTCGAACATGGCCGAGGAGGCGCGCGACTACCGCAAGACCATCCCGCGTGGGATGGGGGGCGTGGTGATCGCCGTCGTGACGATCTACGCATTCCTGCCCTCGGTGGCGCTGTCGGCGATGCCGGTTCAGAACGGCACTACGCTGCTCGCCCAATCCAAGGAGCAGGGCGGCTTCGCCGATGACCCGATCCTCGGCGTCGTGGAGAACCTGCAGCTCGGGCCCCTGCAGGGACCCGCCGAGGTCTACGTGGGAGTGCTGGCCGCGACCATCCTCTTCGTGGCCACCAACGCAGGGCTGATCGGCGTGTCACGCCTGACCTACTCGATGGGGCAGCACCGTCAGCTGCCCGAGGCCCTGCGCAAGCTGCACCCGCGCTACCGGACGCCGTATGTGGCCATCTTGGTCTTCGGCGCGGTGGCGTGCATCACGATCGTGCCGGGGCAGGCCGACTTTTTGGGCACGATCTACGCCTTTGGCGCGATGTTGTCCTTCACGATCGCGCACGCGGCCGTGGTCACCATGAGGGTGAAGCAGCCGGATGTGGAACGCCCGTGGAAAGGCCGGGGGAACATTCGCGTGCGCGGTCACGAGCTGCCGCTCTACTCGCTGCTGGGGGGCCTTGGCACGGGCATCGCCTTCGTGGTCGTAAACGTGCTGAACGTCACCACGCTGATCGCCGGCAGCGTTTGGCTTGCCGTCGGCGTGGCCAGCTACGTGGCCTACCGGCGCAACCAGGGCTTGAGCCTGACCCAGACGACCAAGGTGGTGCTTCCCCAGCCGATCGTCGAGCACGAGGTGGAGTACGAGTCGGTGGTGGTGGCCTTCGAGGACGGCCACTACTCGGGCGAGGCGATCGCGATGGCGGTGCGGCTGGCCGCCCGCAGACGGCGGGGCATCCACGTGCTGGTGACGATCAACGTTCCGGCCAACGCTCCGATCGACGCGTCCATGCCGGAGGCCGAGGCCCAGGCCCAGGCCGCGGTCGACCAGGCCCGCGTACATGGTGGCCGGCGCGTGACGGGCCACTACGAGAAGGTGCGGGCCGGCGGGGCCGGGCGCAGGATCGTGAGCGAGGCGAGCGAGATCCACGCGGCGGCCATCGTCATGCCGTTGCCGCCCAAGCGCGCCGGGTCATCGCTGTTCGGCCGCACGCTGGAGACGGTCCTGGCCGAGCGGCCGTGCCGGGTGATCATCGACTCCTCGCTGGGCATGGCCGAGGAGCGCGAGAGCGCGGCCTAGACTCCCCGCGGTGGATCGCGCCCTGACGGCCTCCTCGCGCACGCTCCATGGCCTGCTGTGCGCGATCGGAATCCTGATGGTCGTCTCTACGATAGCCCGTGGTGGAGGGCCGCTGTCCCTCGGTGTGGTGCTCGGCGTGATGTTCGCGGCGCTGGGCGCGGCGCGGTTGTGGCTGGCCACCCGCAACCGCTCGGGCCAGCCCCGGTGAGCGCCGCAGACCCCGGCGACGGGGCGGGGCTGCGACGGGGCAACGAGGTGGAGGCGCGCTTCGCTCGCAGCCTGGGTGAGCCGGCCCTGTTCGCGATCGCGCTCAGCGCCATCGGCTCGTCGATCTACTACGTGCTCGGCGTGGTGGCCGGCCAGGCCCAGGGGCTCACACCGGTGGTCTTCGCTGTGGGGGGCCTGTTCTTCGTGCTGACCATGCTCTCCTACGTCGAGGGCAACTCGCTGCACCCCGAGCGGGGCGGGGCGGCCGTGTTCGCCCGCTATGCGTTCAACGAGCTGTGGAGCTTCATAGCCGGGTGGGCGATCCTGCTCGACTTCCTGATCGTGATGGCCATCGGGGCCTTCGCCGTGTCGCACTACCTGGCCGCGTTCTGGGGCGGCGCCGACGGTGGCGCCGGCGCGGCGCTGATCTCGGCGGCGACGATCGGCTACGTGGCCTGGGCCAACTACCGGGGCGTCTCCGCTGCCCGCTTTCGGTTGGTCCTGCGCCTGACCCTGCTCAGCATCGCGGTGTTCGTGGCCGTCGTGATCATCGGACTGGTCCAGCTGTTCGATCTGTCGCTGATCACCGACTCGGTCGACATCGGTGGCGGCCGGCCAGCCCTGGGCGACCTGCTGTTCGCCATGGTGATCGCCACCGTGGCCTGCACCGGCATCGAGGCGGCATCGGGGTTGGCCGGGGAGGTGAAGGTGGGATCAGCCGGTCTCAGGCGCGTGGTGGCGGCCGCGGCGGCCGCCGTGCTCGTGCTCTACCTCTCGGTGTCGCTCGTGGCCCTTATGGCCCTTCCGGTGGGTGACGGCGGAACGGAGCTGGGAGGCGCTTTCGTCGAGGCTCCGGTGCTGGGGGTGGTGTCCGAGTTCAGCCCCGGCTGGCTGGCCGAGGCCTCGCGCTACGTGATCGGAGGGGTCGGCGCACTGGTCCTGCTCCAGGCGGTCAACGGCCAGATGCTGGGCATCGGCCGGCTCGCCTACTCGCTGGGCACCAACCGGCAGATCCCCAGCTTCCTCTCCCGCCTCGACGCCAGGCACTCGACCCCTTACGTGACGATCGCGATCGCGTCGGTGTTGGCCTTTGGCCTGACGCTGTCGGGTGACCTGGAGTTCCTGGCCGGGATCTTCGCCTTCGGCGCCATGCTGGCTCTGACGCTGGCCCACCTGGCGGTGATCGTCCTGCGCTTTCGCGAGCCCGACCGGCCGCGCCCCTTCAGGGTCCCGTTCAGCGTGAAGGTGGCCGGCGGCTCGATCCCGCTGCCCTCGGCGCTGGGTGCGCTGATGGGCCTGAGCGCGTGGATCACGGTCATAGTCCTCCACCAGGGGGCCCGGATCGCCGGAAGCGCCTGGATGCTGGGCGGGCTTGTCCTCTACGTCCTCTATCGCCGGAGCAGCGGCAAGCCGCTGACCAAGCGCTTTACCATCCCCGAGGCGGCGCTCAAGGAGGCCAAGGAGGTGGAGTACGGCAGCATCCTCGTGCCCGTCTTCGGCCGTGAGCTGGACGACGACATCGTGGGCACGGCCGGCCGGCTGGCCGCCGACGAGGCCGAGGAGGGGGAGGGGGGCGCGATGCTCGAGGCGCTGTACGTGTTCGAGATACCCATGTCACTGCCCATGGACGCGCGCGTGGCGCCCGAGAACGTCGAGAAGGGCCGCAGAGCGCTCGCACGTGCGAAGGAGGTGGGCGAGGAGTACGAGCGCGTGGAGGTGGCCACGGCGATGGTGCGCGGACGCTTCACCGGCTCGGCCATCGTGACCGAGGCCAGGCGGCGGGGGGTGGAGGCGATCGTGCTCGCCGCCGAGGCGCCTAGCCGGGTCCGGGGTGGGGCGGTCTTCGGTGGCCTGAGCCGCTCGGAGGAGCGGTTCGCGGGCGAGACCACGCGGTACGTGATCGAGAAGGCTCCCTGCAAGGTGATCCTCACCGCCGCGCCGGGGGACGCCGATCCCCCGAAGCGCCCGGCGACGGCCCCACCGGGCGCTGCCTGACCGCGCTCCTGGCGCTATCGTGCGCCTGGTGTTCGTACTCATCGTCGGCTGTGGCCGCGTCGGCTCATCGATCGCCAAGTCGATGCAGGCCGAGGGCCACGAGGTGTCGGTTCTCGACGAGAACCCCGAGGCCATCGCGCTGCTGAACCGCGGCCAGGATCAGAGCTGGGAGGATCTCGGCGGGTCGTTCACCGTCGGCACCGCGCTCGAGATCGACGCGCTCCTGGCGGCCGGGATCGCCAGCGCCGACGCCTTCGTGGCCTCCACCGACGGCGACAACACCAACCTGGTGATCGCCCAGATCGCCCAGCGGCGCTTTGAGACCGGGCGCGTGGTGGTCCGGGTGCTCGACCCCGCACGGGCCAGGTGGTACGCGCAGCAGGGCCTCCAGACGATCTGTCCCACCCAGACGGCCATCGAGCTGCTCGAGCGCGCGGTGCGCGGCGAGGACGAGCGCCGGAGCTCCGGGGTGCATTGATGAGGGGGCCCAGATGTACGCCGTGATCGTCGGCGCCGGCAAGGTCGGCTGGAACCTGGGCCGGGAGCTGATCGATAAGGCACACGAGGTCACGATCGTCGAGCGCAGCCGTCGCCGCTACGAGGTCGTGGAGGAGGAGCTCGAGCACAACATCCAGTACGGAGACGGCACCGAGCTGTGGATCCTCGAGCGTGCCGGGATCGAGCGCGCCGACCTCGTGATCGCCGTCACCGGCGACGACGAGGACAACATCCTGATCTGCCAGGTGGCCAAGGAGAAGTACGG
>JAABUR0100004177.1_pt1 | contig 19522 bp, 23 predicted proteins | sample 5560091 | NCBI WGS metagenome assembly JAABUR01 (sample SAMN10711879, study PRJNA513375) | rock metagenome | isolation source: Antarctica rocks | place: Antarctica: Victoria Land, University Valley sud | reverse complement strand
GCGGCACCCCGCCCGCCTCAGGACGCGGGCGCAACTCAGAGTTCGACGAAGTCCTGTACGGCGTACCAGACCCCGCTCGACGTCTGGACCGCCCCGATGCCGATGGTGGTGAATCGGGGGTTGAGGATGTTCGCCCGATGGCTGGGTGACGCCATCCACATCGCCATCATGGCGTCCGCGGAGACGGGACCGTAGCCGATGTTCTCCCCCACGAAGCGCGCGTGGCACCCGGCGAGGAGAGTGCCCATCGACGAGTGGACGAGGGCGCCGATCGCAGCGAGGTGCGCCGACCAAGTCTCCGCGTAGGAGTCGGCGCACGAGGACATGGCCAGCGCGGCGAGACCGTGGGAGATCCGCTGGGCGTTGACCAGCACCAGGATGCGCGACTCGTAGCCGCTGTTGGAACCGCCGCTCTTGGGGGGCGGCGGCGAGGGCGGCGGTTTGGGCTTGGCCTTGGGCGCCGGCTTGACCGCTGGCCTTGCCGTGGGCGCGGCCACCTGCCTCGGCGTGCTGGCGTGGCGGACGGTGGCGCTGCGGGGTTGCGGTGCCGCCGGGTGCCGGGCGACCGGCCGCAGAACGCTGGCCCGGGCGCTCGGCGGCTGGACGACACGAAGCGGGGGCGAAGACGGCCGGGCCGGCACGACCGCTGGTCCATGCTTGGCCGGCGCGTCGTACGCCGGCAGCGCGACGGCGGCGGGGGTCTCGGGCCGCGGCGGTCGATCCTTGCCGGCGGAGGCCGCCGTGCCGACGAAGCCCAGCGCCAGCGCGACGAGGAGCCGGAAAGCCACAGCAGTGCGCACGACGAAGGTCTCCAGGCGGCGGGGGTGCAGGGGAACTGCTTCGGCCGCACCGGCCCGGAACTTCATCGGAGACCCGGCGCGGGCGCCGAGACTTCACCCGATTGGCGCTATCGAGGAGCCTTCGCGCCCACCCGATCGGTCAGGTAGAGCCGACCGGGGCCGGCTGCAGGGCTGGTACGGCGACCGCCTCATAGTCGTCCGGGGAGGTGGCGTCATGACCTTCTGGCACCCGGGCCGCGCGCAGCACCAGCGTGAGCGCCACGGCCACGATCACGTTGAGGGCGAACGCCACCAGTGCGGCGTACACCCCGAAGTTGTGGCCGAAGAAATGCCAGGGGTAGACCGCGCCGCCGAAGTGCGTGCCGGTGGTCGGGTTGCGCACGGTGTAGGCCATCCAGAGGCCGGTGAAGATCCCCACCGCCCACCCCGCCAGCAGCGCCCAGCGGTGGAACCAGCGGGTGTACAGACCGAAGACGATCGCCGGGAACGTCTGCAGGATCAGGATCCCGCCGATCAGCTGGAAGTTCAGCGCGTACTCGGTCTTGAGGAAGATGATGATCAGCACTGCGCCGATCTTGACCAACAGCGAGACCAGCTTGGCGACCTGGGTCTCCTGCGCCGGCGTCGCATCGTGGCGGAAGTAGGCCTTGTAGACGTTGCGGGTGAACAGGTTCGAGGCGGCGATCGACATGATCGCGGCTGGCACCAGCGCGCCGATGGCGATCGCGGCGAACGCGATGCCCTCGAACCACTCCGGGAAGACCTGCCGGAACAGCAGCGGCACCGCGAGGTTGGCCCCGCCGGGCACCTTGGGTGCTTTGACCCCGGCGGCCAGGGCCATGTAGCCCAGCAGCGCGATCAGGCCCAGGAGCAGGCTGTACGCCGGCAGCATGGCGGCGTTGCGGCGGATGACATTGCGGTTCTTCGACGCCAGCACCGCGGTGATCGAGTGCGGGTACATGAACAGCGCGAGCGCCGAACCCAGCGCCAGGCTGGCGTAGGGCAGGTAGCCCTTCGTCGTCGGGATGAACGAGGCGTTGGCCACCTTGGGCTTGGCCGCGATCGCCGCCGATGCCTTGGAGAAGATCGTCGAGTAGCCGCCGAGCTTGTACGGGATATAGATGATCGCAACGAGGATCACCAGGTAGATGAGGATGTCCTTGACGAAGGCGATCAGCGCCGGCGCCCGCAGGCCCGAGGAGTAGGTGTAGGCGGCGAGGATCACGAAGGCCAGGATGAGCGGCAGGTCCTTGGCCAGCCCGCTGCCCGAGATCCCCATCGCCTCCAGGACGACCTGGATGCCGACCAGCTGCAACGCGATGTAGGGCATCGTCGCCACGATCCCGGTGATCGCCACCGCGAGGGCCAACCCCGGGGAGTCGAAGCGGCCGCGGACGAAGTCGGCCGGCGTCACGTAGCCGTGCCGATGCGCCACCGACCACAGCCGCGGCATGACCACGAAGACCAGCGGATAGACGATGATCGTGTAGGGGACCGCGAAGAAGCCGATGGCTCCGGCGCCGTAGACCAGCGCCGGCACGGCCACGAAGGTGTACGCCGTGTAGAGGTCGCCACCCAGCAGGAACCACGTGACGAAGGTGCCGAAGTTGCGTCCGCCCAGCCCCCACTCGTCGAGGTGGGCCAGGTTATCCGCGCGTCGCCAGCGTACGGCCATGAACCCGATCACGGTCACCGCGAGGAACAACAGCAGGAAGATCGTCAGTGCGACACCCTGAACCTTGAGGTTCATGGCCGACCACCTCTGCGGTGGCTGCCGTGCGCATGGCCTGCCGGCTCGGACGGCGGTGTGTCGCTCGTGGTCGTCAGCAGGTAGACCAGTCCGGTGATCCCGGCTCCAAGGAACACCCACAGGAACTGATACCAGTAGAAGAAGGGAAAGCCGAACAGCTCCGGCGTACGCCGGGCGTAGAACGGCAGCCACAGCAACGCGACGAACGGGACGAGCAGCAGCACGTACCAGCCCGGGTTGGCCGTCCGGCCACTGGTGCGGGTGGCCGGGTCGATTGGGACACCGTTCTCGCCCCGGACACCGCTGCCCACCACTGAGCTACCCCGGCCCCGGGGCGTGTCCGGCTCTTCCGGTGGCGGCGAGATGGTCGTCATGGCGATCCTTCGGCGGTGGGATCTCGGGAGCACACGCCCCTGGTGCGCGCGCGCATTGAAACACCACCCGCCCGCGATGTCGAGGAGCGGTGGCCGCGGCCGCTCGGGCTACCCCGGGCGCTCTGCCGAGGTGACGACCCGAGTTACGTCGTGGCCCTTCTTGGAGGCGGCCCCGGGGCGCTCGGCGGCTGCGGTCGCCGGCTCGGGCGCAGCCGTCTTGGCCGGTCGCTCCCAGAGGGTGATGCCGCCGAGAATGCCGGCCGTGTTGGCCACGAAGGTCGCCTTGGGCCCGAGGTCGGCGGTGACGTGCCTGCCGTTGCCACCCCCGACGTAGAGGCGGTCGTAGAACAGCAGGGCATCGAGCGTCTGCACCGCGAGCAGCACCCGGCGGTTCCATTTCGCGGCGCCGACCCGCTTGCGCGCGGCGTTGCCCACCTGCTCGTTGTAGGTCTGATCCTTGCGGAAGGGATGGTGCGCGAGCTCGAGGTGCGGCGCCACCTGCCCGTCGAGGAACAGGGCCGTGCCGAGTCCGGTGCCCAGTGTGATCACCAGTTCCAGCCCGTGCCCGCTGATGACCGCGGCGCCCTGCAGCTCCGCGTCGTTGACGATTCTCGCCGGGCGGCCGAGCTTGGCCTCCAGAGCGGCCGCGATGTCGAAGTGGGTCCATGCCGAGGCCAGCTCAGTGGAGATCTTCGTACCGGGGCCGGCCGTGGTAACGAAGTGCGGCGCGGACAGGACCCGGCCACCCCGCACGACCCCCGGGAAACCCGCCGAGATGCGGTCGTACGCCGGCAGCGGCGCGACCAGGTCCGAGAGCCGCTGCACCAGCTCATCGGGCGGACATGGGTACTCCGTGGCGACCCGCAGCGGCTCGGCCAGCAGGCTCCCGGCGTGATCGAGGACCGACGCCTTGAGGCCGGTTCCACCGATGTCGATCGCCAGGGTGGCCGCCTCCCGAGGCGGCGCCGCAGCGCTTCGCCGCCGCCGCCGCGGGGCTCCCGTGTGCGTTGCCAATGGTCCTCTCAAGAGCTGGTCGCTTCTCACCGCAGACTGCGGTGGGGAGTTCGAAGGACGGACTGGGTACGCCGGAAGGTTCTGAAGGGCCGGCCGCAGAGCCCCCGTTACTCTGCGTCGGCGGAGGTCGCCCGGCTCCGCAGCTGAGCTCGCAGAAAGGCGGCCGCAAAGCCGGAGAGCTCGGCGATGCGGTCAGGCGAATAGCCTTGCCGGACCAGATCGACCGCCTCTTCCTCACTCCACCCAGGCTTAGGCTGGTTCATGGAACGTACCTCGACCCGGCTTGCCGCCTTCCGGCGTCTGGACGTGCTGATCGCTTCTGTCACGGGGCAATCTTCGCATCAGGGGAGTGGTTCCTGGAAGGCGACACAACGACTCGCTCTCGGATCGTCAGGCTCCGCCGAAGACGCGGGCAGCCGCAGCGACGCGCAGCTCCTCCAGGGTCTCAGCCTGCTGTCGTGCCCGCGTCAACAGGCCATCGAGCCGCGTCGCGTCGATGCGGCCATTGCGATCCGCCACTATTTTCAGGGTTCGCCAGCCGGCTTCCTTGCCCTCCACACCCAGCCGCATCGCCTCTAGCTCCACGAGCGTGCTGAGCGGGGATCGTTTCAGCAGATGGCCGTTCAGCTTGAGCCGGCCAGCCTTCTCGGCGGCCCAGGCGGCGTACACCTTGTAGCGACGGACCGGGACACCGAGCACGTTCATCATGTCCAGCAGCGCGGTGCGGTCCTCGGCGACTTCGGCGAGAAGCCGCTCCAGGGTGTTACCGAGCTCCGACCCGCGGTGCGGAGCGGCGGCCCGACGGAACAGGTCCACGCCCGCGGTCGCCCCGGCGAGGTGGTCGTTGAGGTAGATGCCGAGTAGGCCCCGCTCGGACCCACCTGTGCCCGCCGTACCGCTGGTGCCGGCCATGAACGCCTCCCGAGCGCTGGATGCTGCCGGGAACACTAGAGACATGGATGGCATTGCGCCCGGGCACCTCGGCCTCGGTGAGCCGGAAGGCGGGAGTTGTCGCACCCGAAGCTGGGTATGTCGCACCGCAAGTGTTGACCCATGTCGACCCAGGACAAGGAGCGGAATCAGTATGGAAATCCTCGGTGTGATCGTGGCCGGCATCATCATCGGCCTGCTGGGCAAGCTGGTGGCCCCGGGAGACCGGGACAACATCCCGCTGTGGCTAACGGTGCTCTGCGGCATCGGCGGCGTGCTCATCGGCTACTACCTCGCAGCCGCCCTCGGTGTCGAGGCCACCAAGGGGATCGACTGGGTGCGGTGGATCATCAGCATCATCGTGGCGGCTGTCCTGGTGATGCTTGCCGCCACCCTCACCAGCCGCCGTACCAGGCGGACCATCTAGGCATTCTCAGCGCCCGCCCGTCCAGGTTCACCGGAAGGGCGGGCGCTGGGCCGTCGAGCTGCAGCCAGTTCGGTCCCCACCCGACCGGTGAGTTAGCTCGAGCTGGCACGTCTCCTTTCAGATGACCGACGAGGCCAGCAGTACCGCACCGACTCTCGGCAGCATCCTGGTCGGTAGCCGGATCGGTTGCGGGCCTGGTATGGCGCTGTGCTGGACGCCGACCCCAACCCGGACGGTTTACTGGACGTCGGCGGGGTGTCGCTGCTCATGACGTCGACGACGCTCGCGCGTCCGCCGCTCACCTCCGGGCACTCGCCGGGTCGTGGCTGGTGGAGCTGGAGTACCGCAGGGACGGACTGTCCGGCACTCTGATCGACCCCGACGGCAACTACATCCAGATCATCGAAGTCAGTGCGAGGTACGACGCGTCTCGAGGTCGGTGACGTGCCGGCCCGGCTCAGCGCCGTCACGGTCGGCTCTCCCGCACCGCGGCGGACGGCGGCCTGGTATCGCGGCCGGCTGCGGCTTCCGGGGTCCCGAGGTGTTTTCGACGCGGGCGGCGTACAGCTCGTGATCCCGTATCGGCCAGCTGCGGCGCTCCGGTCGAAGGAGCCGACGCGCCTCGTCACCAAATTCTTTGTGGGGGACGTCTTTGCCATGGAAGCGTGGCTGGTCGCGACGGAGACCACCTGGGTTCGCGAGCTCGAGCTCACCACATGGGGGAGGATCGGGACCGTCCTGGATCCCGACGGCAACTATGTTCAGATTCTCGAGGGCAAGGGGGGTGCGCATGAACGACCTCGCGACCGTCGACACGGCCCCGTTGGAGCTGGAACAGCACCGCGTGGAGCTGACCGGCTACTGCTACCGGATGCTCGGGTCGGCGTTCGATGCGGATGACGCCGTACAGGAGACCCTGGTCAGAGCGTGGCAGGGCCTCGACCGGTTCGAGGGCCGCTCGGCGCTGCGCTCGTGGCTCTACCGCATCGCCACCAACGTGTGCCTCGACAGTTTGCGGAGCAGACAACGCCGCGCGCTGCCCATGGACCTCTCCACCCCCGTGCCGGCACACACCGCGCCGGGGGAGGCGCTGCCCGAGCAGACGTGGATCCAGCCGATGCCGGACGGCGACATCGTGCCGGCCCACGGTGACCCGGCCGAGCGGGTGGTGTACCGGGACACCGTCCGGCTGGCGTTCGTCGCCGCGCTGCAGCACCTGCCGCCCCGGCAGCGCGCGGTCCTGATCCTGCGCGAGGTCCTGTGCTGGCAGGCGGCCGAGGTGGCTGAGCTGCTCGACACCACGGTGGTGTCGGTCAACAGCGCGCTGCAGCGGGCCCGGTCGACGCTGGCGGCCAGCCACATCACAGCCGGAGAGCCGCGGTCCCCCGTGGACGAGGCCGATCGGGTGCTGCTGGCCCGCTACGTCGAGGCTTTCGAGCGTTACGACATCGACACGCTCGTCTCCCTGCTGCACGAAGATGCCAGCATCTCCATGCCGCCGCTCGCCCTGTGGCTGCGGGGTCGTGAAGACCTCCGCGGCTGGTACCTCGGTCACGGCATCGGATGTCGCGGGTCGCGCCTCGTGCCTACGGTCGCGAATGGTTCGCCGGCGTTCGGGCAGTACCGGCCCGGCGGCCCGGGAGGGCGCCATGAGCCGTGGTCGCTCCAGGTCGTCGAGCTTTCAGCGGGCCGGATCGGGCACGTCCACCACTTCCTCGACACGACGCTGTTCTCCCGCTTCGGACTGCCAGCGCGCCTCGACCGGGAGGCCGGCGCAGCGAGGCAGGACGTCACCCAGCCCGGCTACGGCGAGTAGACACAGCAACTGCCCACCCGCTCCTCGCACCCGGATGGCGCCGCCCAGCCGCCGCGCCGTGAGCTGCACCCGCGCCAACGCGTCGATGGTCGAGATGTCCGGGGTGTCGAGCGAACCAAGGTCACAGGTGACCACCTGGACGTCCCCGCGCAGCAGCACAGCCCGGACCTGTTCACACAGCTGTCGGAGGACGTCCGCACCGATCGGCTCGCGGACGACCACAACGATCGACCGCGGCCCGGGCGCGGGCCAGAGCGCCTCCGTGCATGTCACAGGGGCCTCCTTCACCGGTCTTGTCGAAGAAGACCGGTGAGCTGCGCAGAATTCATCGCCGTGCCGCGGGAAACTCCCCCTGAGCGCAGCTACCAGTCAGGCGCAAGAGCGATGAGATCCGGCGCCGGCCGCCGTCTACCCAGTGAGGAACCGGCGCGATCTCGGCCGGTCGATCATCTGGTATCGGCGGGGGGAAACCTACGCCCTACGGTGAGGCTGCCGTCTCGCCGACCAAGCGTTGCGGCGGGTCTCGGCCTGACGCAGAAGGGACGGCCATGTTCGAGAACACCAGGGCCTTCAGCGGGTTCTCTGTCGACGATGTCCCGAAGGCCATGGCCTTCTATAGCGAGACACTCGGCCTGCGGTCGACCGAGGACAACGGGATGTTGACGCTCCACATCGCCGGCGACAGGCCGACGCTCGTCTACCCGAAGCCCGACCACACACCGGCCGCGTTCACCATCCTCAACTTCCCCGTCGACGACATCGAGGCCGCGGTCGAGGAGCTGACCGAGCGCGGGGTGCGGTTCGAGCGCTACGAGGGGACCGGCGTCCAGACCGACGAGAAGGGCATCTTCCGCGGTGGAGGTCCGCTCATCGCCTGGTTCAAGGACCCCGCCGGCAACGTTTTGTCCGTGATCCAGACCGAGTCGTGATCTGAGCCGGATGAGGGCCACAGGAAGAGGTTGACGACTTCTGGGACAGCCTGTCTGAGGGTGGAGAGGAGGGCCCATGCGGCTGGTTGAAGGACAAGTACGGCGTCTCCTGGCAGGTGCTCCCGACTGCTTTGAACGAGCTGCTCAGCGATCCGGACCCTGAGAAGTCACAGAAGGCTATGCAAGCCATGCTCAAGATGGGCAAGATCGACATAGGAGCCATGAAGGCAGCAGTTGAACAAGCCTGAAGCCCTATCACGCGGCGACCGCGGTTCCACCGCCGGAGGTCCCGTCCATGGCGTCAGTGCGGGTGAACACGCCGCTGCGGGTGCGACAGTGCTGACATGGCCAAGCGCGTCCTGCTGGTCGGCGGTGAGAAGACGAGCCTCCACATCAGCCTTGACCGGCACCGGGATGTGGTGCTGTGGAAGCTCGAGGGACTCGACGACGAGCGGCTCCGCCGGTCCTTGACCCCGTCTGGGACCAACCTGCTCGGCTTGGTGAAGCACCTCGCCGGCGTCGAGTACCAGTGGTTCTGCCAGACGTACGGACGTGCGACGGAACCGCTCGAGACCGACCTGGTCGCAGACATGCGCGCCCGCCCGCACGAGACGACGGCCGACATCGTCGCGTACTACGAGCGGGCCCGGGCAGCGTCGGACCAGGTGATCGAGGAGTTGGACCTTGACGCGCTCGGCACCGCCTGGTTCGGAAAGCAGGTGTCGTTGCGGCGAGTGTTGATCGGCATGATTGAGGAAACCGCCCGGCACGCCGGACACATGGACATCCTTCGCGAGCTCCTCGACGGGGCGACAGGCAGCCACCGGCCCGACTGACGCCCGCGTCCGCATAGCCGATCCTGCTGCGGACGTCCCGAACGTTGTGGATGCTCTGAGCCGCGGGGGGAGCACGTGAGATGGCACCTCCACGTGTCCGTGTTTGGTCACTCACGATCGATGTTCGTCGTGGCGTGCTCGATGCGTGGGAAGGCGGGTATGGGGGTGCCGATGTTCTTTCCTTCGCCGAGTTGGGTGGCTAGCCGGGCGGCGCCGGATGGGATGAACGGTGTCAGCTCGTGCGCAAGGCGCCGGCAGGTGCTGACCAGGGTGGCAAGGATGGCGTCGAGCCGATCACTCGAGACGATGTCGCCGGCGCGTTCCGCCTCGGCCAGGACCCACGGGCGTTCGTTCGAGACGAGTCGGTTGGCGTGGTCGATCACCGTCCAGAGGGCCTCAGTGGCAGTGCGAAAGTCGAAGCCCGACAGCGCCCGGTCGATTCGATCGGGAAGGTCCGTGCTCAGTTGGAGAAGGGCGCCGCATTCGCCATAAGCTGACGGCTGGTCGGTGATGGTGCCGGCGCGGTACTTGTGGACCAGGGACAGCGTGCGGTTGACAAGGTTCCCGAGGCCGTTGGCGAGATCCTGGAGGTACCTGCCGACGAGTCGATCCTCGGTGAAGTCCGTGTCAGCGCTGAGGGCGACTTCTCGTAGCAACCACCATCGGAGTGCGTCGACCCCAAAACGGTTGACCACCTCACCTGGGTCGACCGTGTTTCCGGCGCTCTTGGAAAGCTTCGCTCCGTTCACCGTGAGGTAGTCATGTACGAAGATCGCGCTCGGCAGGGGCTGCCCTGCCGAGAGCAGCAACGCCAACCAGTACACGGCGTGGAAGCGAACGATGCCCTTGCCGATGACGTGCACCCGTTCGGCCGAGTCGACCCACCAGCTCTGGTAGGTCGGCTGATCACTGGCATACCCGAGCGCCGTGATGTAGTTGGTGAGGGCGTCCCACCACACGTACACGATCTGTTCGGGGTCTCCCGGCACGGGGATTCCCGAATCGGCCGCACGGGCAGCCGCCCGCGAGACGCTGATGTCGTCCAGGCCGTTACGCACAAAGGACACCACCTCGTTGCGTCGACTGGCCGGTTCGACCCACACCTGCCCTGACTCCAGCGCATGCAGCACTTTGTCGCCGTACGCCGAGAGCCGGAAGAACCAGTTGTGCTCGGCCACGGGTTCCGGAGCGACGCCGTGCTCCGGGCAGAGGCCCTCGGGCAGGTCGTCCGGGTCGTAGAACTGCTCGCAGCCTTGGCAGTACAACCCCTCGTACGCACGCTGATAGAAGTCGCCGCGGGCGGCGCTTTGGCGCCAAAGTCGCTCCACGCCTGGGGCGTGCCTGGGGTCACTGCTGGTGCGGATGAAATCATCAAACGACAGTTCCAGGACCGGGGCGAGATCGGCGAAGCGTTGCGCGTTAGCCGCCACGAAAGCGCGCACGTCCACGCCTGCCGCAGCAGCGGCGGCGTTCACGTTCTTGAGCGCGTTGTCGTCCGTACCAGTCAGAAACCGCACCGGCTGCCCTCGCAGACGACGATGGCGAGCCAGTACATCCGCCTGGACCAACTCCAGTGCGTGCCCTAAGTGCGGTGGCGCATTGACGTACGGGATGGCGGTAGTGATGTAGAACCCGCGGGTGTCGCTCATGATCGTCTCCGGTCTGCCCCGTCAGCAGGGACAGGCCGCGACCGACCGCCAGCCCCTACGCGCAGGGCCTGGGTGGGTGTGTTAGCGCACGCCGATGGACCCCGAAGAGGGGCGCATCATTCGTCGGGCGTACCTGCGCATGCGCCGATCATGCCAGATTTTGGCATCCGGCATCCGGCATCCGGCAGGGAGGGAGCTGCTGTGGAGGGCGCGTCCCCGTCGCCGACCAGCTGCTGCTCAGGCTCAAGGTCGTCGGGGGGCCCGCCCAGACTTCGTTGACTTGGTCCGGCAGGTGGGTCAGGGCTGTTCACGTCCGGAGCGGCGCTTCTGTCCGGCTACAGGTTTGTGAAGTCCGGAACGGTGATCGTGCCGTCGTGGGCCAGTGGAAAGCCGGGGTTGTGCGCGATCTCCCACACGTGGCCGTCGAGATCTCGAAAGCAGCCCGCGTATCCGCCGTAAAAGGTGTCCGCAGCCTGTCGTGTCACTGTGCCCCCAGCCGCAGCAGCCTCAGCCAGGATGGCGTCCACCTGCAGCCTTGAGCGCACGTTCTGCGCGAGCGAGATGCCACCGAACCCGTCAGCTTGGTGATCTGCGATCCCGGAACCGAGCGCGAGCTTGTTTCGGTCCCACAGAACGACGACCATGCCGCCAGCCTGGAAGAACACGGTCTCCTCGACCTCTTGGCCACGCCAGCCCAGCCGCTCGTAGAAGGCGCGGGCGCGGGTCAGGTCTGCACTCCCGAGTGTGACCAGGCTGACCCGCTGTTCCACGATGGCGACCGTAGCCGTCAACTTCATGGATCGAAGCCAGTGGGGTCAGTCGGCGCGGCGCTTCTGCTCGGCTGGCGCGAGAAGCTACTAGCCGGCACCGAAGGTTCTGATCTCCCGCCGCGCCTGGGGCTTGCCTCGGTGGCGTGACGCGATGGACGCACGGCGGAAGTAGCAAAGGTCGACGACGGCACACCGGGTGCTCAGACCGCGACGGCTCCGAGTGGCCTCTGGTCCGCAATACTTAGGCTGTGCACAACGAGCGGAGCCAGCAGCTGCGCGACCTCGCCCAAGGCGTCGTTGATGCGCTCCCGCCCGAGGTGGCGGCGGAGGTCGTGCTCACCGGCAGCGTGTCGCGCGGTGTCGCTGATGATGTGTCCGACATCGAGATGCTCATCGTCACGCCCGAGCCACTCGAACTGGCGGCTTGCTTCGGGCATGCCCGGGCGGCGGGCCTTGAGGGGCTTGATACCTGGGGCGCGCAGGGCACAACGACGCAGCGCGTTTCTGGTTTCCGCGAGGGCGTGCCTTTGGAACTCATCTGGTGGTCGCGGAACCACGCCGAGTCCTGCATCGACGCGATGCTCCGCGGCGATACGTCGTCCGCGGCTGACGCAATCGCCAACGGCATGGCTCTACGGACGTGCGGCTTACTCGCGCGGTGGCAAGCGCGCCTTAGCGACTATCCGGATGACCTCGCGGCCGCGCGGATCGAAGAAGCTGCTCTGACCTGGGGTGGTTTTGCGCCTGCTGGGTTGCTAACCCTCGCCCGGCCTGGCGAGCAACTAGCGCGCATCGAGCGGATGCTCGACGACGCCTCGAGAGTCCTTCGCATCGTCTACGCGCTAAACAGGGTCTGGCAGCCAACGCACAAGCGTCTCGCGGCACGCGCCACGTCACTCGCGGTGAAGCCTGTTCGACTTGCAGAGCGGATCGAAGAGGCCTTCTCAGAGTCAGACCCACGGTGCGCCCTGCTGGGTATGACCGAACTGCAATCCGAGACGGTCGCCCTAGCGCCGGATGGTCCGAACGTGAACCGGGCGCGCTTGTGGCTAGCGGCGGGTGCGAAACTGCTGTCCTCTCGCGAACGGTAGGTTGGCTTGGAGTTGATGCCCCAGCTCGGGCTTGTTGTGGGCGCGGATCTCGTGTGATCTGTTCCTCAATAGCGCACGAGCGAACCGGGAACGTCCGCTCATCGGCAGTGGGGGCGTAGTCACGTCGACACGGCTGACACCTTGGCTGGCGCGGTCGACCGCCTTCTCGTGTGCCGTGTAAAGCGGCTCTAGCGCCGCTAGGGCGGCGCTGCCCGGGATGGACGCGGTGCTGTGCGCCGCCGATGGCATCGCGCCGCGTCGCGTCGTCAGCCACCTCGCCCGCCGCGCGGGCAAAGACGCCGTGCTCACAAGCGTGCTGGAGGACAAATCGGGGAGTGCGTCCTGCTGCAACTAGAGAAGAGCCTTCTGTGCGAGAGGGTGGACGGATGACCGCATAGTCATTGGAGGAAGCCCGCGAGCCGCAGCTCCGGCTCGCCATCGTCTTGAACGCGACCGAGGACGCGTGCACCGTCTTCGCACAGAATGAGCAGGCCGTGGTGCCGTACGCCGGGCCCCTCCCGGGGCCCCGCACCGAGCGGGTGGCCCCCGGCAACCTAGTAGCCATCGCCGCCCCGCGCCAGGCGGCTCCGACGTAGGTCGACACGGCGCAGTTCCGGTCCGAGGAAGAGGTGAAAACTGACTTCGCCGGCGCCGGGTGGACGCTCGTCTCTCGTGACGAAGTCACCTGGCTTCGCGCGGCGAACCTGGCCGAGGACTTCGAGAAGCTGAAGCTGCGTGCCGTCTCGGCCTTCGAGCGCATGAGCGAGGAGGTCGTCGAGGCGGGCTTCGCCAGGATCGAAGCAGCGCTGCCCTCACTCGGCGACGGGCCTCAATACGAGACCAGCGAGCTGCTCGTCTTCCAGCGCTAGCAGCGGTCGGTCCGTCCGCCTGAGCGCTCGTGGGCCACATTTTCGCAAACCTTGACCGCGGATCTCGGGCATATACGGGCCGTTAGGGAGGCCAAGGTACCCAGCAGGTTAGAGAACGTCCCGAAATTGGGAGGGCTTGTGCTCAACCTTGCGTCGCATTCTGCATGGCGTGGCACCCGCTGGTCGATCGTCATCGGACAGCGTCGAGTCGCCCGCGTCCGGCCTGCCGTACCTCTACGGGACGACCGCTCGGCGGGCTAACGCCGACGGCGGCGCGCACGAGCGGCGTTCCCCATGTGAGACGGATCTGGGGGCCGTGAGAGTCGGGCATGAGACATGGTGCGGGTCGCGGCGCAGATGGGGTCATAACTCCGTTGAGCTCAGATGCTTCATGCTGGTTGAGTGCTCGACATGGAGTCCAGCACTGCACGGCTGAGCTTGCACGCGATCGATGAGCTGGAGGCACGGCGCATCCACGATCGTGTACCCCAATCAGGCGACGCTTGGGCGGCCGACTACCCGTTCGAAGGCGACCTGGCTGCCATCGGCAGCCTTCTGCGCGCTACCGAGCAGAACGGCGAGCAGCGTCCGTTCGGCTACTACCAGGTCAGGCGTCAGTCCGACGGTCTCGCTATTGGTGGCGTTGGCTTCAAGGGACCCCCCGATGGCGGAGTCGTGGAGATCGGCTACGGCCTGGTGCCCTCCGCGCGAGGACACGGCTACGCGACGGAAGCACTGGCAACCCTCGTGAAGATCGCCGCCGGTCTCAGCATGACGACGATCCGCGCCGACACCGATCGTGACAATGTTGCGTCACAGCGGACCCTTGAACACGCGGGCTTCTACCAGGTCGAAGCCGACTCCGAGTTGTGTCACTACGAGGCTCAGGTGCAGACGTCGTAGCGGCAGCACCCTCCTTTGACTATGAGCGTGCGATCCCGCAAGACGATCCTCATCTGGGCGCGGCTGGAGCGCATCGCCCGGAGCTGGGTCAGCGACGCGTCGCTGCTGAGCTAGGCGTACTCCGGGGAGTCCAAGCATGCAGCGTGATCCGGCCTTTCGCGTCGTAGCGCAGTCCCCAACCGAATGACTTCGGCAGCGGAGAGGCGCGAAGGCATGCGCGCGGCTGGCTGAAGTACTCCTGGCGGAGCCCACGGAGCTCAGCCTCGTCGATGTCACGGCCGCGGACCTGCGCGGACGACGCGAGCAGAACGTCCTCCTCAGTCCACTGACCGGGAGCAGTGGCGAGCATGGCGTACTGCGTGCTGGCCAAAGTCGGGCCGGCCGCCCGCTCCATCGGGACCTCACCGGTGGCGGCGCGGCAGTCTTCGGCGACGGCGATGAACGTGTTCGTGTAACCCACGACGCCATCCTGGACTCCGCCGCACCTCGATGACCACAGCCGGCCGGTCGAAGAGAGGCTGCGCCAGATGAGGATCGTCCATCGGAACGGCTACTCGACACAGAACTCGTTCCCGTCGGGATCCTGCATGCCCACGATGTCTTCACCTTCGTGAACCACGACGGCCCCGAGGTTGGTCAGTCGGCGGACCTCGTCCGCGAGCATCCCTGGAGCCCGCAGGTCGAAGTGCAGTCGGTTCTTCGCGGTCTTCGGTTCCGGCACTCGGTTGAACCACAAGTTGGGGCCGCCCCACCCCGGCGCCTCGACGTACGCCTTGTCTGGGGTCAGTCCTCGTCGACGTTCGACCCAAGCGCTGCGGCCCAGAACCGGGCTGCTCTCAAGGCGTCCTGACAGTCGAACGTCACGCTCTTGATGAAGGTGGTCACCCAGCCATTCTCCGGCAGCCAGGCCTGACTGGCGGAGTCGTCGTTGAGCTACGGACAGGAATGACGGCGTCCGCTTGGAGGACTACCGGCGACGGACCACGGTGTCCGCGAAACCCACGTGATCTTGTTCTACATTTGGTGGCGGTCGCGTGTGCGCCCCCGCCGCTCACGCCGGTGGACGCGATCCAAGCGCACGAGCGCGTGTCGGAAGGACAAGCGCTCGTGGTCGCAATCTTCGCTGTCGCGGCAGCCAGTTGGGCGGTGCTCATGGGCGTGGCGCCGCTACTCCAGGTCCGCCGAATGCTGCAACGGCACTCGTCGGCCGACGTGTCCATCGGATACCTGCTGATCCTGCTCCCCGGCTTCGCGCTCTGGGTTGCCTACGGCATGGCCTCGTCTGACATCGCTCTCGTGATTCCTAACGTCGTGGCCTTCATCGTGGCTGCAGCCACCGTCGCATGCGCGCTGCACCTACGCAGCTGACAGGCCACGCGCTGACCGGTGGAGGATCCGCTTGCGGCCCAGTGAGAGCCTGACCGGAGAAGGCCTGCCCGCTCTGGGATCCCAATCGGGACGTCAGCCACACTGCTCGAGGGCGCCTACGCGATCGGTCCGGGCAACGGCGTTCGCCACGAACGCGCGAGCAGTGTCGGCCTCGCCCGGGCGTGGCGGCTGGTTCGGCTGCCAGCCAAGCCCGCGCTCGTCGCGGACCTGTGCCAGCAGCGGCCGCCAGCGCGGCTCGAGTGTTCGCAGCGCCCACTCCAGCGCGCCCCGCTTGCTCGCGACCTCCGCAGTATGGAGCGTGTAGAGCAGTCGGCAGGCCGTGACCACCGCATAGCGCTGTCCCCAGGCGATGGTGCCGATGTCGATCCAGGTGGCGAGGTCATCGAGAAGGGTCGGTAGCGATGCAGCCGCCTCGCGACGCAGCAGGTCGGCGGGTACTACCGGCATGAAGGAACGCGGTGCGGGGCCAGCCAGCGTGATGCCGCGCTCGCGCAGGATCCAGCGGGTAGAGCCCCGGTTGCAGTGGTCGTCCCACTCCAGGGTGCGATGGCCGTGGTCGTTGAACAGCCATTTCCGCCCCAGGTGGTCGACCGAGGCAAGCTCATCGACCGGTGCGTAGGACCCCTCGAGGTCGTGGCACCAGTGCCCTTCGCGGGTGGGGATCTGGTCATGGAGCTCCCGCAGTTGGGCGATCTGCGGTTCGGCCGGCGAGCCACGGGTTGCGACGAGCCAGTCGCAGTCGCTCTGTTGGTCCCCACTCCCGAGTGCGAACGATCCCTGGACGTAGGCGCCGACGAGATCCTTGCCGAGAATTCGCCGCCAGTGACGGAGCAGCTCTGCGAGGAGTGCATCGAGGTCGGCGTACGGCGTGATGACGTCGGCCGCGCCCACGAGCCGAGGGTAAGGCCCGGAGTCATCGGTGCGCGATCAAAGACTGCCACCGTGGGGCGCCGTGGTGCCCGTCGGGGACCCTGATCAGGCAGTTTATGGGGACTGCGCGCTGGAGCGGTTTTCGACATATCGACCTCCTGAACGCGGTCGACCATCACACCGCGGAACTGTGCTTGACCGGTTAGGGATCGGCTCCCGTAGGAGGCACCCGTCCGGGGCGTGTGACCGCGTCAAATCGGCCAGATCCGTGCGGTGTCAGGGATTGAGGAACAGCGCGGGGTTGTACGGCTGGGTGCCTCCCTCGACGGTCCACACAGCGGCCAGCGGCATGAGGTCGGTGATGAGGACGCTTTGGATCCCGTGGTCCGTTGGCAGGATGACCCGTACTGCCGGGTGGTAGTCGAACAACACCTGCCGGTCTCGCCCGCATGGTCCGACCGGGCCGCGCCCGTGGTTGCCGACGGCCACGATGGTCGTGATCTCGCGCGCGCCACCGGCGCGTGCTGCGCCGAGGGCGACGAGTTCAGCGCACGGCCCGCCGGTGAAGTGATAGACGTTCACGCCCGCGAACATCCGCCCATCGGCCGCACGGGCGGCCGCGCCCATCGTGTGAACGCCGTCCTGGTCCGGTCCGGCATCGGTGTTCGGGTCGATCGCGGACCGAGCGAGCTCCACCAGCTCCCACTCGTCCTCGGTCAAGTCTCGGGCCGACGCTGGCAAGGTCATGACCGCCACGATGACACGCGGCCGCCACCGGGACTGCCGGACTCCTACTACCCCAGTCGCGCCAAACGGCAGCCTCGGCGAACCGCGGCTCCGAGCCGCCGCAGCGATCCTGCAAGTAGCGTCGATACCCGTCACGGGGGTGTGTCGATGATCGATCGGACAGCGGGACGTCGCCCTTTGTGGCGTCACTCGCGTGGTGGGCGCAGTCTCCTCAAGTCAATGGAGCTGCGCCGGCGTTGGCCGCGACTCGCCTCCTCACTCGGGCCTCGGCCGGTCGGCGCGGCCAGCACCGCCAACCCGGGGAACCCATGACCGCACTGCTGATCGGCTACGCCCGTGTCTCCACCGATGCGCAGGACGTCACCGGCCAGCGCGACGCCCTCGACCGGCTCGGCGTCGCCCCGGAGCGGATCTACGTCAATCACGGCCTGACCGGTACCAACCGCGACCGCCCCGGTCTTCGCACGGCGCTGGCGGTCTGCCGCGACGGGGACACGCTGGTCGTCACGAAACTCGACCGGCTCGCCCGCTCACTGCCCGACGCCCGCGAGATCATCGACGACCTCACCAAGCGGCACGTCAAAGCCCAGCCTCGGCGGCTCCCTGCACGACCCGACCGACCCGATCGGCCGGCTGCTGTTCAACGTCCTGGCCATGGTCGCCGAGTTCGAGTCCGACCTCATCCGGCTCCGCACCCGCGAGGGCATGAAGGTCGCCAAGGCCAAGGGCCGCCTCCGCGGCAAGCAACCCAAGCTCAGCCCGCGCCAGGAGGCACACCTCGTCGACCTGCACCACGCCGGAGAGCACAGCACCGCCGAACTCGCCGAGCTGTTCGGCGTCGGCCGCTCCAATGTCTACCGCGCGATCGACCGCGCCGGCCGTGTCACCGCTCGCACCACGACGGCAGCTGCCCTTTAGCCGTTCGTCTACTGGGACGCCGACGTCTTCCGCCCGTCCGTGGCTCTTAGGACGGACTCGACGCTAGCCTCCCCGACCGATGACTTCTGTACAGCTACGGAGTCGTAGTGCCAGCAGCCGCGCCCAGCGGCGCACCAACATCATCAAGGGGAAGAGGAAGCATGGCTACGTTCGTGACCAATCGACACGGCGGCCGCGCCGGGTACGAGGCAAGCGCACAAGCTGTCCGCGATGCGTGATCTACGACCGCGGAAGGGCGCCGGAGTCGGACGCGCTGTCTCGCCGCCGACCATCAGGCCGGTCCTCGTGGCCGAGTTGCTCGCCGAGGGCGAGCGGATGCCGGTCTACGTGCACGTCATCGACCACCCGGACGCGCGCGTGCTCGTCGACACCGGCCTGACGGAGCTGCACCCGGCGATAGCCGACATGGACCCCCGCCTGTCTCCCCTGAGCACGCAGGCCGACTTCGACGTGGCCGGCATCGACGTCGTCATCAACACGCACCTGCACTTCGACCACTGCGGAGGCAACCACCTCTTCGCCAGCAGGCCGACGTACGTCCAGCGCCGGGAGCTCGACGACGCACGCAGCTTGAACGACTACACGATCCGCGACTGGGTCGACGCGCCTGGCGTGCAGTACGTGCCCGTGGACGGCGAACTCGAGGTGCTACCGGGGGTCCGGCTCGTCCCGACGCCGGGCCACACGCCAGGCTCACAGGTGGTCGTCGTCGAGACGGGCGGCCGCCCGGTCGTCATCGCCGGCGACACGGCGGTCTTCTTCGGCGAGCTCGACGAGCCGCGCACCGAAGGCCAGCGGCTGGTCCGCGCGCTCGACCCTGAGCTGGTATGGCTCTCGCACGAGCACGAGCCGTGGCGGCCGCAGGTCGGCCAGCACGTCTGACGCGTGGGAGCGGTCCCGACCGTCCGAGAGACCATGAGCAACCGGTCGTGAAAGCCGTTCCGGTGAACAGTCGGCCTACGAGACGGATGACCGGCGGCAATCAGGTCCTCTGAGCTAGGGACACCTGCACGGTGGCGTCGATGTCGAACCGGTCGGGGAGCACCGCGCCGATGCGGCAAAGGGCGTCGGCGCGCGCGTCGGGGCTCAGCATGAGGTAGGCGGAGACGGTGGCCAGTCGCCCCAGGAAGTCCGCCGCCGTCGTCGTCGCGACGCAGGGCAGGTCGCGCTGCGCGCTGTTGGTGAGGCCGCCGGCGCCCGCCATCTCCTCGATCGACCACGAGCGGACAACGGCCGCGTCGTCACCCGGCAGCAGCTGCTTCTCGACCTCGTCGACGGCTGCGCGGAGGTCTGGGTCCTGCGGTTCGGCCGGACAGCCGAACAGCGCGAGCACCCCTCCGGGCACGAGCAGCTCGACGGCCCGGGCCCACCGGGTCGCGGGGTCGGTCCAGTGCCAAGCCGCCGCGGCGAACACCAGGT
>JAABUR0100004174.1_pt1 | contig 19530 bp, 20 predicted proteins | sample 5560091 | NCBI WGS metagenome assembly JAABUR01 (sample SAMN10711879, study PRJNA513375) | rock metagenome | isolation source: Antarctica rocks | place: Antarctica: Victoria Land, University Valley sud | reverse complement strand
ACAACCTAGTCCGAACCCACAGCCGGCTGGACGGGGATGGGCGGTGCCGGCAAGCGGAGGAAACCGCTACTAATTCTCCTGTGACGAGTCCGAACTGCGCCACGGCGACGATCTCCGGATAGGGATCCCCTACTGGCGAGAACGAGCCGCCCGCAGGGCGATCGGTGAGCGGGCGCGCATCCGCGTGTTTCGCGTGTTGCGTACAGCCGTGGGCATCATTCGTCAGGGCGTAGCTGCGCGGGCCGTTCCCACTCCGTCATCACGCCCGTCGAGATTCCACGACTGAACGCCATCGGGTACGACCCGCCGTTGCGCACGTCAGTCTCGGTGACGACGTCAGTGACTCCGCGGTCACGCAGGACGCATGCGACCGCGGAAACAAGGGCCGCGGGAAAGGCGAGTGCGTCGCCACGGAAAACGGACACCCAGGCAGCCCAGCCGCGGCCAGGGCAGTCGATTCCAGACGCGGATCAGCCCGTCGTAGGAGCCGGTCTGCTCATGTACAGCCACCAGGTACAGGGCCGGGTCGAAGTCCGAATCGTCCAACGACTCGAAAAGTCGGCTAGAGTCCCCCGCCACATCCGGGTTCCGGGAATGTCAGCGCGGATGGTGTTGTCGAGCTCGACCACCCGGTTGAGGTCACAAGCTATTGACCGGTATGAGCGGTGTGAGCTGGAGTGGATCGGCCGGGAATAGATGGAGGCCAGTGGGATCCGCCAGATCGCTTCGGTGCGAGCCGGGATGAAGTCTGAGGCCTGCAGGGTGCCGCTTCGTTGAACGTCGAGATCGGCGGGGGTGTTGATCAGGAGCGGCGCGTCCACATGTGCATGTACCTGTTCGATCAACCGGGTCCACACCTCTGGATGATCCTTGGGCTGCTTCACCAGCCATTTGCCGTCAGGCCGCGGAAGGGCCCGAACCTCCAGTCCCGCCGATACCCAGACCCGCTGATCCTCTCGCTCCGCCACCCCAGCACCTTCGCAGAGCAACACCGGCGAAGCCAACGAATTTGCGCTAACCGGTGCAAACGGCTCTTCCCGAACGCCCCGGTCAGCGAACCCGTCAGCTGCGCGCTCGTGCCCTGGCAGACGCGAGGGTGTGATCCAACAGCACCGCAATCGTCATCGGACCCATACCGCCGGGCACGTGAGTGATCAGTCGGGCTCTTGCCCTGGCTGCCGCAAATTCTACATCTCCGACATTGCCGACGTTGTAGCCGGCATCGACGACAACAGCCCCTGGTTTGATCCAATCGCCGCGGACAAGTTCCGGACGTCCGACCGCAGCGATCACCACGTCCGCGCGCTTCACTGCGTCCGCGAGGTCCAAGGTTCGAGAGTGGCAGAACGTCACGGTCGCATCCCGGGCAAGAAGCAGCATCCCGACTGGTCGCCCGAGAATCGGGCTCTTTGAGTATGATTCGGCTCGGGCATGCGTCACGTTCACTTGCCCTCGGGGGCGCAGATCAGCGGGGTTTGTTTACCTTTTCTGCCGCTCGTGCGTGGATAGGGAAGAAGGCGTCCGCCGCTACCCGTCTGGTTCGATGCCGCCTACCCAGACCGGGCCACTGTTGACCTGATTTTGTCAAGGCATCTTGGCCCCACTTCGTCGAGGTTGGATGGCTCCACTCATCAGCGGAAAAGCTGTCGCGTTCCCGGATGGGTGAAATCTTGAGCAGTGCGCGTGTGCGACTGCGGCGCGGGCCTGGCTGGGGTCCTAGTCGAGGGCGCTGGGCGGGTTGACGGCTTCGAGGGCCGCGACGAATTCCTCGGCCATGGTGAGCTGGACGCGAAGTCCTTCACGGCGTTCTCGGGCGTTCTGCGTGAAGGTCACGAGCTGGTCGTGGAGTTCAAACTTTCGGGCCGGTTTAAGGTGCGGCTCGGCCAGGTCATGGAGGAGGGCGAGGAGTCCACGCATCTCGTCGATGGAGAACCCGAGGGGTTTCATCCGGCGGATGACCAGCAGCCGTTCCACGTCGTCAGCGCTGTAGAGGCGGAACCCGCCACTGCTGCGGGCGGAGGGGGTGAGGAGACCTTCCTCGTCGTAGTGGCGGATGGTCCGCAGTGACAGGCCGGTTTTGTCGGCCAGTTCCCCTATCTGTATCAGCGCCGAAGTGGTCTCGGTGGTCAACCTGCTGCTCCTTCGGGTGGGCTGAATCTCACTTGGACGGAGCAGCAGGTGTGGATCTCTGCCCTTACGTAAGGGTACAGTTCTGTTTGGTGTTGACCTGTGTTCGCCGGCGTGAGTTTTGTCCTGCACCGTCGTCGACCGTGATCCGCCGCCGGGTGCATCGTCGCATCCCTCTTCTCTCCGAATTGTCCACCATTGGGCCGGTCCACGGTCCTGCAGCAGAACGGATCCGATTTTGACTGACCTGGACACCCGCCCCGCCGGTCGCGCGAGCACCTTGCTCAAACTGCGCCCGGGTAAACCGATGTGGCTGGCTCCGCAGATCCTCAAGACCGAGGTCCTAGCCGGTCTGGTCGTCGCCTTGGCGTTGATTCCGGAGGCGATTTCGTTCTCCATCATCGCCGGAGTCGACCCTCGCGTCGGGTTGTTCGCCTCGTTCACCATGGCGGTTTCCATTTCTATCCTGGGTGGACGGCCGGCGATGATCTCCGCCGCCACCGGCTCCGTGGCCCTGGTCATCGCACCCCTGGCGCACCAGTACGGCTTGCAGTACCTGATCGCGACGGTGATCCTGGCGGGCGTCCTGCAGATCATCTTGGGTCTGCTCAGAGTGGCGAAGCTGATGCGGTTCGTCCCGCGCAGTGTCATGGTCGGCTTCGTCAACGCGCTGGCCATCCTGATCTTCATCGCTCAACTGCCGCAGTTGCACCACGTGTCGTGGTTGGTGTATCCGATGGTGCTGGCCGGACTGGCCATCATCTACGGGCTGCCGCGGCTGACGAAAGTGGTTCCCTCACCGCTGATCTCCATCATCGTGCTGACCGCGTTAGCGATGATCATCCACCTGCAGGTTCCCACCGTCGCCGACCAAGGAGCGCTACCGACCAACCTGCCGACGCTAGGCCTGCCGGACGTGCCGTTCACCTTCGCGACGCTCAAGATCATCGCCCCGTATGCGATCGGGATGGCGCTGGTCGGCCTGCTGGAATCTATGATGACGGCCAAGCAGGTCGACGACATCACCGACACCCACTCCAACAAGACCCGCGAAGCTTTGGGTCAGGGCGGCGCCAACATCATCACCGGGTTTTTCGGAGGCATGGGCGGCTGCGCCATGATCGGCCAGACGATGATCAACGTCCGCTCTGGCGCCCGCACCCGACTGTCCACCTTCCTGGCCGGCGTGTTTCTGCTGATCCTGGTGGTCTCGCTGGGCGGCATCGTCGGGAAGATCCCGATGGCAGCCCTGGTGGGAGTGATGGTCATGGTGTCGATCTCGACCTTCGACTGGCATTCAATCACCCCGAAGACGCTCAAGCGGATGCCCAAGAGCGAAACCGCCGTCATGCTGGTGACGGTCGCGGTCACCGTCGCCACCGACAACCTGTCCTTCGGCGTCGTCGCCGGCGTCCTGGTCGCCCTGACCCTGTTCGCCCGCCGGGTTGCGCACCTGGTCGACCTGACCAGCACCCTCTCACCCGACGGCGCCACCCGCACCTACGTGGTTACCGGGGAATTGTTCTTCGCCTCCTCCAACGACCTCTACGGGCAGTTCGACTACAACGACCCCGCCCAAAATGTTGTCATCGACCTGGCCGGGGCGCACCTGTGGGACGCCTCCACCACTGCCACCTTGGACGCCGTCACCAACAAGTTTCAACGGCACGGCCGCAGCATCGAGGTCATCGGCCTGGATGAGCACAGCACCGCCCGCCACGAACGGCTCTCCGGGCACCTGAGCGGAAGCCACTGATCTGACACCTGAAGGCCGGGAGATCCGGCCAGCCGCGGGGCCGATCGGCTCAGCTGGACGCTAGTTGCGCCTTGGCGTGAGAGAGCCGGAACGACTGAGTGCCGGTCTCGATGAAGTTCGAACGAACCAACAACCCCATCGTCACCTGCTGGTTCAAAGACACAGCCACCCACCTACTCGAACACGTCGACGGGTACCTGGAACTACTCCGGCGTCACGACATCAGCTGCGTCAAGCGCCAAACCCCTACCCTGGCTTCGTGCTCTACGACGACGCCGTCCAGGTCGTCGTCGCGCCACGATCGCGCGTCCCGCAGGCCGAACGCTGACCGGGACACTCGGTCAGCTGTCGGTCCGATGTTGAAACCCTCGTGACGACACCGGGCCCGGCGTCCCGTAAGACCTGTCCGCTTTAATGCCGGGTGAAGGTAGCTCAACCGGTACAGTCCGATCATGGCCGCGATGCTCATCGGATACGCCCGCTGTTCCACCGACGACCAAGATCTGCCCGCACAACGCGAGGGCCTGACCGCGCTCGGCGTCAAGGCCAAGCGCGTCTACGTCGACCACGGCCTCACCGGCCGCAACCGAGACCGACCCGGCCTGCGCGAGGCACTCGCCGCCTGCCGCGCCGGCGACACCCTGGTCGTCACCAAACTCGACCGGCTGGCCCGATCACTGCCCGACGCACGGGACACCGTCGAAGAACTCACCGCCGCCGACGTGAAACTCAACATCGGCGGATCGGTCCACGACCCGAACGACCCGATCGGACGGCTGCTGTTCAACGTCCTGGCCATGATCGCCGAATTCGAATCCGACCTCATCAGGATGAGAACGAGGGAGGGCATGAAAGTCGCCAAAGCCAAGGGCCGGCTCCGGGGGAAGGCACCGAAGCTCAGCGCTACCCAGGAGACACACCTTGTCGGGCTGTACCGGGCCGGGAAACACACCACCGCCGAACTCGCCCAACTGTTCTCCGTCGGCCGATCCACCATCTACCGCGCCGTCCAGCGCGCCGGCGGCACCAAAGTCGGCTGATCACCAGTTCTCACCCGGCCCGATTACGGCCGATGGGCACCGCTGCGCCGGACGACGTCACGGTGACAACCTGACGAGCGAATCCGGTGACAACTTCACGACGCTTCACAAGTAGGAACAGCGATTTCGGTCCAATGCTGGTTCTCGGCTTGAGAGCTGTCTCGAAACCTTGGAACCGCGACGATCAGAGCCGAGATCATGGGCACATGGAAGCCAGGCGTGCAGCTGCCGGGCGTGGCGGAGATCTGCGAACGATTCGACGCCTCTACCGCGACCGCCGTGTACGCCATGCACGACCTCGGCGAATTAGTCGATCGCCGACAGGGCACGGGCTATTTCGTCAGCAAGACACCGGCTGGAGTGCGCGATTCTCGACCGCAGTTGGGTCATCGATGCGCACCGAGCCCTGTTGGAGATCCGCGCCGAGCTGGACAAGGTGATCGCCCTAATGGCTGCATAGATCCTCGTCTGAACCCAAAGCGGCCCCCCCGGATGATGAAAGACTCACCGGGGGCCAGGCGAGGAAATCAGCGGCTCGGGCGCGGGGTCGTGCCCGGGCAGGCCGAGACGCGGCCCAGCGCGGCGACGATGTAGACGCGGCAGTGTTATCAGGATGGTTGCCGGTCCACCGTGATCAGCATGGCTTGTTCGATCTCGATGCAGCACCGTCGAATCAGTGAGATCGGCCCGGGTCCTCTTGTGCTTGATCTTGGCGATCATCGGGTTCCAGTCGCACGTCGCAACGGTCGACCCACCTGGCCAACAAACTAAGGCTGGCCAGATGCTCGATTGCTTCGCTGCTGTCGAGTGGGTGTAGATGATGTGTGGCGGTGTTTCTGATCGTCAACTGCACTCCTTTGGCGAAGTCCCGCAGTCCGCTGTTCATGTTTTGCACGTTGAGGTCGCTTGGCGATCCGGGCCAGCGAAGCCGGGGATGAGTGGCGTCGGGTGGGGACGTTGAGAAGACCTGATTCCACACCTGGCTTCCGTATAGGTCTTCTCTGCCTACTCTGCCCCCGCGCATGGGCGACGAGCTTCTCACCAGCAGCGGCCACAGCTTCTTGATACAGGCCGGCATTCCATGCGGCTGCTGCTGCAGTCCGCACGACAGGATGCATTTCGGCTGGATCTGGCTGCTGCGGTGTCGTGGGGTTTTGCGGCAGGTCTGATGTGCTGCTTGATTGATCGCTGTCGTAGTCGACGTGGCCTTGTCCAGCGACCTGTTCCAGGACGCGTAGGTATCCGGCTGCGTCGGTCACACCGACAAACGGTAGGATCACCGTCACCGATCGGCAGTCTGTAGATCCACTGACCAGAGGTGATCAGCACCTGGACACGGATAGGTTCTCGCATCAGGACGTCGGCCACCGTTTGGGCGTTCAATGAACGGTTGCCGAAACGCAACTGGCCGGCCAGGCAGTTCGTGAGCATCGAGTTGAAATCCAGTGACTCCTCTGTCATGCCGTCCGGGTCAGGTTCCAGCGCGTCCTCGCGATCCGCACACCAACCGATGAGCCGAGCGATCCGGTCCGCGGAGTCAGGGTCGGTCCGGTACAGGCCGGCCATGGTCAACCCGACCTTCTCTCGCCGTTGGATTTGTGAAGACGCCATCGGCGTGTCCCGCCAGATCAGTCCGTACTCGGGAAACTCTAAGGTTGCGTCCAAGCGTGGCAATGACGTGGCGATCTGATCGGCGTCGAGCTGCTCTTTGCGTAGCGTCGACCGGGCGAAGCTCCACTGCGACCATGTCGCGGCCTCGTTGAGATCCTGCCGGATCACTGGGTACAGGATTGCCGCTAGTAGCTGCTGCTGCTTTGGGGTGAGCTGCGAGTCCAGCAGGGAGGCAACGCTGCTCATGTGAGGTCTCCGAGTGCGGTTCGCTGAACGGATCGGCCTGTATTCGCCCGGTTTTTTAATGACGGATTGGGTGAGCTCATGATGCGGCTCGCGTATTAGTGGCGGCCAGGGCTCTGACCACAGTTGCACGACCGACCTGGAGCGTGGTGGCGATGTACTCCAGTGTTCGGCCTTCCGCCCGCATTCGGTGGGCCTCCGCCAGCCGGGCCGGTGTCATGACGGTGGGTCGCCCGCCGGTTCGGCCGCGGGCACGGGCGGCTTGGAGGCCGGCTAAGGACTCGCTAGGTATCTACGTAGGTTTGACTGTTTGTATTCGGTAGAATTGTGCTATGTCGCTGCCTGATGTGGATGTTGATCAGCTTTCCACCCGATTGTTGCTGATCAGAGCCCATTTGGATGAGCGGGCGTGGCGGTTGCTGCTCGGCGCGGAGGCCAAGGTGCTGCGCCGGGGTGGCATCAAGGTGGTGGCCGCGGCGGTGAAGGCGCATCCGGACACCGTGGCGCAGGGGGTGCGGGAACTGGACTATCCGGATCCGATTCCCGGTCGGGTCCGCCGCCCGGGTGGGGGCCGACCTACGGCGGCGGTTCTGGACCCGACGTTGTGGGAGGCGTTGGATGCGTTGGTCGACCCGGTGACTCGGGGTGATCCGGAGTCGGCTTTGCGGTGGACAACGAAATCGACGAAGAAACTGGCCAGTCAACTCGCCGCCTCCGGTCACCAGGCGTCGCCGACAACGGTGGCGAAGTGTTGAAAGCCAACGGATACAGCTTGCAGGCCAACGCCAAAACCATCGAAGGCAACCAGCAGGTCGACCGGGACGCGCAGTTCAACTATCTCAACGAGCAGGCCACCGCGTTCACCGCCGCCGGGGATCCGGTGATCTCCGTCGACACCAAAAAGAAATTGCGACACGAGGTCGCACGTAGCGAGTGAGCTCGCAGATCGGAGGTTCGGCTCATGCCGGATGTGTAGTTCCGGGCTTGTGTTCGTTGGCCTGGCCCCGCCCTTGACGTGCGTCGCTGGTAACGGCGGGGTGCGTGTTGACCCGCACTGAAGGTGCGGATAGTTCCGTCGTTGTGGATGCCGATGTTCGGGTGTAGAAATGGCCCCGCTCGGCGTTGCGAGCGGGGCCATTGCCTTCGTGGTGACGGGCTGGTCGTTGGGATGACGGTGGGGTTTTCGGGCCGATTCAGTCGTGGCCGGATTCGTTGATGGCGGTGCGGGCGGCCTTCTCGTCGACGATCGCCTGGTTTTTGGCGAATGCGGCCATCAATGCGTTGACGGACAGGTTGTTCACCGCCCTGGGGTGGCCGCGGGCCGCGTTGTGGATCAGGGTGACTGCGTCGCCGGAGAACAGGGTGTCGGTGCGCCCGGCGATTGCGCAGTGGTGGGCGATGTAGGCGGCGGTGTCGGCCGGGGGCATCCCGGGCAGTGCGTAGCGGACCTGAATCCGTTGATCCAACGCGGCCAGGACACCCAGGCGCAGTCGTTGCCGCAGGGTGGGTTGGCCGACGAGCAACGCTGCGAACGGCGCGCCGGAGTCCATGTCGTGCTTGGTCAACATGCGGATCGCCTCGAGTTGCGGGTTGTCCAAAAGGTGCGCTTCGTCGATGACGACGACCGGGGTGCGGCCCCGTTCGGCGTGTTCGGCCGCCAACGCCCGAGCGGCCTGCGGAGCCAACGTTGCGGTGTAGAAGCTGGGGACGTGTCCGAGGGCGGAGACGATGTGGTGCAACATCCCTCGCACTCCGACGGAGGGGTTCGGCAGATAGATGACCACATGCCGGGAGGTGTCCAGGGCAGCGGTCGCCGCTCGGATCGCGACGGTTTTCCCGGCGCCGACCTCCCCGGTGATCACACCCAATGCGTGCTGCTCGACGCACCAGGTGATCCGGGCGACGGCCTCGCCGTGTCCGGCGTGGCGGTGCAGCATCTGCGGGGCCAGGTCCCGCCCGAACGGCATCCTGGTGAACCCGTAGTGAGCCTGCAACCGGTCGATGCTCACGAGGCCACCCGATGGTGAGCAGCATCGGCATCGATCAGGTCGGTCAACGCCAGCTGCCCCGGAACCTGACCGTCGGCAACACTTTCCGTGGCGTCCGTGGCGTCTGGTGGGTTGTCGGATCCGTAGAGGGCGTGGAATCCGATGCGTTGATCATCGCGGATCTGTTGGTGGTGGGTGGCGGCGGTCAACGCCAGGTAGTCGATGCCGCTGGCTGGCGCAGGCTGCGGGTCGGGGGTTTCGGGTCGGGCTTTGGGGTGGGTGTGCCGGGTCATCACATGCGGCACCGCCAACCCGTAATGGTTGCCGTCGTGGCGGACCTGCAGTTTGCTCATGTCGAACGGGGAGAACACCAACTCCACCCGCCGCCCGGCCAACACCGCTTCCACCTGGTAGGTGTTGCCGTGCAACGATACCGTCGCAGTTTTGGTGACAGTGCGGTATTCCGACCACAGAAACGCCTCGGTCAGGTCCGCCGCCGTGGGCATCGCGGCGGTGCGGCCCAGACGGGTCCAGCCGTCCTCCCACCGCTGCAGCGGAGTTTGACCGGTTTCGGTGTGCACCCGCCGGTGGTATTCCACTTCCACCCACGCGGTGAACAGCCGGTTCAGTTCCATCAACGCCCCGGCGTGATCCAGCCCAGCGGCGGTGAGATCTTCGGCGGTGGTGTCGGCGACTTCGGCGAGGAACTGATCTCGCACGGTGCGAAAAAATCGTTCGATCTTTCCGCGTCCCTGCGGTTATCCGGCTAATCCGGGGTCAGGGTGGTGCCCGCCGGTGGAGCGACTTTGGTGGCCGGTCAGTTGCTGCGTTGTTGTTTGTTCAGTCGGCGGAGTTGTTCTTCGTGGCGGCGGACGTTGCCGGCGACGGCATCGAGTGAGTCGCGTAGCTGGTCGATTTGGACGGCCAGGCCGGTGAGGGTGAGCGCTTCGCGGGCTTGTTGGCGGTGTTCTTCGATGATCGCCCGGAGCTCGGGTCGGCGGTAGAGGGTGGCCCGGCCGATGCCGGCGAGGGTGGCGACGGCGTCGGCGGTGATGGGTTTGCTGTCGGTGGCGAGTTGAGCGCAGGCGTTTTCGACGCGGCTGACGTAGTCGGCCGGTGGTGTGCGCAGCGGACTGTCGTTCATCCGGTCTGTGCGTTGTCGGCAGTGCTGAGCAGCAGGTCGAGGCGGGCGATCAGGGCGTGGTGGCGGGCCGCTTCCTCGGTCCAGCCGCGGTGTTCGGCGTCGGCGGCCAGGAGGGTGGTGTCGGCCCGTTGCGCGGCCAGGATCGGCCGGGAGGCGGTGTCGGTGTGAAAGCTCGGGCAGTGTTCGCAGATGTTCGCATACGGGCAGGCACCCTGCGCCGGGGCGCGGACGCAGTACCCACCGGCGAGGCGGGCCTTGATCCCGGGTGCTTCCCGCCAATCCTGGTCGGCCGGTAGCAGCGGTAGGGACCGCTTGCGGGTCGGGGCGGGTGGCGGCATCGCACCGAGTTGGGCCTTGGCCTGCGTGAGGGCCCGTTCGTACTCGGCGCGCACTGTGGTGTCGAACAGCCGCCCGTAGCGAAGACTCATCTCGGCCGAGACATGCCCGAGCATGGCCATCAGTGATTGCAACGAAACCCCAGAATTGACAAGGGCTGTCGCGAAAGTGTGGCGTAGTTGGTGGGGCGTGACCTGGCCGAGGTCGGCCCGTGCGGCAGCGGCGGTCAGCTCGTCGCGCAGTACGTCTTTGGAGACCCGTCGGCCGTGGTGGGTGAGCAGGAAATCGGACAGCCGGCCGGTGCGGGTATTTCGCATCGGCCGGCCCGGGGAACGGTGCTCGGTGATCCGGTCGACCAACTCGACCGTTTCCGGGTCCAGTGGCACCATCCGTTCGGTGTCCAGCTTGCCCAACGGCACCTTGAGCCAGGCGCCCGCGCCGGATACCTCATGCACGCAGTCCAGTTCCAGATCGACGAGTTCGCCGATCCGCAGCCCGGTCGCCCGGGCCAGCAGCAGGGCGTCGGCGCGGAGCCGGTTTCCCGATTCTCCGAGCGCGGCGGCCAGTCGCCGGTCGGCGTCCGGCGGCAGGTAACGGGGCAACGGCCGGGGCAGCCGGGGAGCGTCGCGGGGGAAGATGAGCCGCCGGCCGGGTGCCTCGACCCAGCCCCACTCGTTGATGTCGTCGATCATCCGGCCCAGCGTGTGGACCCGGCTGCGTCGTTCCGAGGCGGAGAGTGGCGCTCCGGTGTGCGGATGCGGGGCCGCGGCGATCGCCGCCAGGTAGGGCTCGATGTGTCGTTGCCGATCCAACCCGGCCAGCGTGGTCAGCTCCGGGTCGATCACGGTCAATTGCCGGGCGAAATGGGCGAGCCGAGATGCCATATGTGACACGGTGGATCGGGTGCGGGTGCCTGCGGCGCATTCCAGATACGCGACCAGCGAGGCCTGCAGCTGCGGCGGCACCCCCGTCAGGTGCCGCTCCCAGCTCCAGCCGAGCAGGGTGGACCGCTTCACCGCCGGTTCGGCCGGGCAGCCCAGGTGATAGATGACCGCGCGGGAGGCGAACAGTGCACCCCGGTAATGCTTGAAATCCCGGCCGTGGTTGGTCTCCCGCTGCTCGATCGCGGCCTCGAACTCGGCGAAGTCGGCCGGAGTGAGGGCGTCCAGTGTCCGACCGGTCTGGATCAGCACCCGGCCGGCCACCTGCGAGGCCATGCCCTTGCTCGGGCCGTCGGCGTAACCCAACTCGGCCGCCCCGGCCAGGAACCGGTCCAGCTGCGCACCTATCGGGTGATACTTGGATTCCCGCAGCAGCGCAGGCAGTTTCCGTTCCAGCAGATAGTCATAACCCGGCTGCAGGAACCCGGCGAGCATCAGAAAGTTCAGGAACGGCCGGGTGCCCGTCCCGGCCGAGAGCCGCACCGGTAACGGCTGGCACGCCCAGTCCGCCGGGTCCGGCCACCGGGTCAGGAAGGACCGCGCGGCCGAACGGAAGCGGTGTTCCCGGCACCACGCTGCGCCAACGCCGCCAGGTAGGCGGCATAAAGACCGGATCGTTGGACGGGATCACACGTCGGCGCGTTGCCGAGCGCGGGCAGCATCATAGGAGGCCCTCACATGAGTCGGAGCGAGATGGATGTAAGCAGCGGAGGAATCGACCCGGTCGTGACCCATCAATGCCTGCAGCACCACCAGGTCGACACCGGCCTCGGCCAAGGCAGTGCCGAAGGAATGCCGCAAGGCGTGTGGATGACCGGCCGGCACCCCGGCGACGGCCCGGTGATACCGGAACACTGTCCGCAGCCCGGCCGGGGTCAGCGGTTGTCCACGATGAGAGCCCTTGGCCACCAGAAACAATGTGGTGCTCTCCGATTCCGGGCGTTCGGCCAACAGGTACGTCTGCACCAAGGCGGCCACGTCGACATCCAACGGCACCCGGCGTTCCTTGTCGCCCTTGCCCAGGACCCGGACCCAACGCCGAGGAATGTCCACGTCGCGGACCGCCAAACCCAGCACCTCGGCCGACCGCAACCCGGAGAACAGCATCAACCCGGCGATCGCCCGATCCCGGTCCGAGCGGAAACTACCCAGCAGCGCCGCGGTCTCGGCCCGGTCCAGACCTCGGGGCAGCCGCCTGGGTTCCCGCACCCGCAACCGGGATCGGGACTTCGGCCGGTCCAGGTGCGCCAGCAACCCGGCCCGCTGCGCCGCCGTGGACCGCAGGGCGGCCGCCGATCTGGGCACCGGGCTGACCAGGGTCGGATCCCGCATCGCCCGGAAATCGAACAAACCCGAGATCGCCGCCATCCGCCGGTTGATCGTCGCCGGCGCATAACCGGTCGCCCGCCCGGTCCGCAACGGCACCACGTTCCCGCCGGCCTGACCGGGCAGCACCGCAACCCGGCAGAACGTCAGGAACCGCAGCAGCGCATCAGTTGTCACCCCGTCGACCGCGAGTTGTTCACCGAACAGCCACCGTGCGAACGCCAGCAGATCAAACGCGTAAGCCCGCTCGGTCTGCGGGGAGTAACCCCGATCCGCGACGTAACCCAGATAGTCGTTGACCAACTCGACACCCGCCGGGCCGTCTCCGACCAGAGACCACCGCCCGCTGCGCTGCATCACCCGTAAGTCCCCGGTCTGCTCCCGATCCGTCATGAGATACAGGTATCCCAGCTCGCTCGCCAGAAGTCAATACCCGTTGCCGTACGGCGTGTCTCACGCAGCCATCGGGTGGGATTGGCCGGTTAAGCGGGGCCGGTGCGGGGTGGAATGGACAAGGCGGACAGTAAGTTCGCGCAGGCCCGCAACAACCACGCATCAACAAAAGCCGAGCCGTTGTCGACATAGACCGATCCTGGCACGCCCCGGGCGGCCAACGCCGGATGCAACGCCACCCCCAGGCGGACGGTGTCTTCGGAGAAGCCGAACCGGTAGCCGACCAGCAGCCGCGAATGATCGTCCAGGAACGCGAACAAATACACTTTCCGGCCGCCGACCTGCGGTCCGTACAACGCATCCCCGGTCCACCGCTCGTTCGGGTCAGCCGCTTCGAACCGGCCGAACACCTCCCCGCCGACCCCGGCCGGCGGGCCCATCAACTTCAGCCGGTGAAAATGCCGCAATAATGTGGACTCCGACGGGGCCCACCCCGACGATGCCCGCAAGATCCGTTGCACCTGCGCCGCCGTCCGGTCCGGGTTTTCCCGCTTCAGCCCGGCGGCCATCTCCAACACCGCGACGTCGGTCCGCGGATCCGATACCGCGCAGTCGGGACCAGCTCGTCGAACCCGCCGGCCCGGTAACGGCGGATCCACCGGTCCAACGTGTCCCGCGAATACCGCACCCGCTCACCGGAGGGATGCGCATGCTCGGCCGAGGCGATCGACCGGACCAACCGGCCCCGCGCCTTCGTCGACAACGCCGCATCCAACGCCGGGCAGATCAACTGCCACCGGAACAACGCCACCGCCTGCGCCCGGCCCCGCTGCGCTCCCTCCTCACCGCCGCCGCTGGTGCGCCACCCACCGTCGGCGCCGCTGACACCGTTGTTGTTGCCCGTCTCTGCCACAAAGTCCTCCACCTCGATCAGGTGTGCTGCGTCGAAGCTGTTGCCGCGCAGTCACCCCCGGGATACTCCCGGCCCGACCGACGCAGCATCAGGGTCAACTGGTGTTGCAGCGCCGGCGGGCGTCGCGACCGGCCAACCCGGCGACAGAAGCCGACCACCAGAGGCGACCGAGGCGACCAACGCCAACGACGGCGCACCCGAACCCAGCCCACTTGAGAACCTGACCGACAACGACCCGGCCGCCACCGCCACCGCCGCGACCAGATCCGCCCACCCCGACCCGCCCGAAGCGGGAATCCGCACATCGACACCGACCGTCACCGCGTGCTGCAGAAACACGGTCCGGGCCGCCTCGAGCCGGCCGGCCGCCCGCCGCAGCCACCCCCGCACCGTCCAGGACGGAACTGACAACCACACCCCGATCCGCCGATGCCCAGCCCCGCCGGCCCGAGCCTGCAACGCCGCCCACACCAACTCGGCCAGATAAGCCCTGCGCAGCAACAACACCACCGGCAACAACACGTGCGTCACCCGACAGACCCGGCACCTGGCCCGCCGCGGTCGCAACCGCCCGGCCGCGCCGACAATTGATCGGGAACGGGCGAAACCCCACCTGCCCAATGCACCGACCAGGCACGACGGACACAACATCTCGCCCGCAGACAGCCGGGACTCGACGGAAGAAGGATCGGCGCTTACGGTGACCACGTGCGTCCTTTCGCACACGCACGGCACCCCTGCAACGTCCGCCAAGAAGTCGAGGGGTGCCGTGCACCCAACAGTTCCTCGACACTCTGACGGTGCCGACCACCGGCCACAACCCCCACCTGACTCCGACCAGACCATCGGCAAACTCAATGCCGGATCAGCCCCCGTGGTGGGCACCCAGGATGAACGTCAACAGGGTGCGAAGCTCGAGGGGAAGCCGAAGGGCCCCTGTTCCATCCGGGGGGTTACGGGCAAGGGGCAGACCGGACGGGTGAATCGCGTGAACCTCCGTTGATGTCTCGTTATGCGTGAACCTCGCTGATGGGTTGTTGCAGGTGGGGTGTAGGGGCTGGCCGTTGTGAAGCGGCAGGCGCCGGTCGGGGATTTTTTGTCGGCCGGGTGAACACCGCCGCCCCCGGGATACAGGAGGCACCCTCCCCGGTCGATTCTCGTGCGTGTGGAACGTGGGAACCCCGTTGGGGTCCGGGCGGCGTTGCCGTTCGGTAGGCCGTCCGTGAGGGCGGTTGAATTCCGCAGCGGGATTGGGATGACCCGAAAAGCGAATGCCGGTAAGTCGAAAGGCAACAGGAAAACCGGGACAGGTGACCGGCCTCCGTCGGTCGGTCCCGGATAACTGGCCGGATACGGGCTGTGCCCGGACCCGAAAGGGTGCTGACGCGGGTCGGGTGAGCCTGTGAGGACAAGATGGACGAAGACTCCGGAACCGATGGACAAGTTGGGCGTCAGCGTGGCGTTGCCGCGGTGATGAACGGACCTGAGGATGACGGTGTGGACTGGGATTCGGTGGCGTGGCCCCAGGTGCAGACCGAAGTACGGCGTCTTCGACAACGGATCTTCACGGCATCGCAGGCAGGGGACCTGGCAAAGGTCCGCAATTTGCAGAAGTTGATGCTCCGGTCACGGGCCAACGCGTTGGTGAGCGTGCGGCGGGTGACCGAACTTAACGCCGGCCGCAAGACGGCGGGTGTCGACGGGGTGGTCGTGGTGAGTTCATCAGGAAAGGCCGCGCTGGTCGACCTGGTGCATCATCACGGCGCTGTGTCGGCGGCCCGCGCAGTCAAGCGGGTGTACATCCCGAAGAAGGGCAGCACCGGAAAGCGGCGTCCGCTCGGGATTCCGGTGATCGCTGACCGCGTGCGGCAAGCGCAGGTGGTCAACGCGCTGGAACCGGAATGGGATCGGTTCGAATCGAAATCCTACGGATTTCGTCCGGGCCGCGGCTGCCACGACGCGATCGAGGCCATCTTCCACGTGGTTCGGGGCAAGAACCCGAGCCGCCGGTGGGTGCTCGACGCGGACCTGGCGGCGGCGTTCGACAAAATCGATCATTCCCATCTTCTCGCGCAGCTCGGCACGTTCCCCGCCAGGGAACAGATCGGGCAGTGGCTGAAGGCAGGTGTGGTCGAGGAAGGTCGATTCAGTCCAACTGCGGAGGGGACTCCGCAGGGCGGGCTGGTCAGTCCGTTGCTTTTGAATGTTGCGCTGCACGGGATGGAGCAGGCCGCGGGAGTCCGCTACCAACGCGACGGCGGTACTCACGCCGCTGCCACGGTGCCGGGCTCACCGGTTCTCATCAGATACGCCGATGACCTTGTGGCTCTGTGTTGCAGTCGGGACCAGGCCCAACAGGTCAAGGCGAGCTTGGCGCAATGGTTGGCACCCAGGGGATTGACCTTCAACGAGGACAAGACACGCATCGTCACCCTCGACGAAGGCTTCGATTTTCTGGGGTTCACCGTTCGCCGTTTCAACGCCAAGCTGCTGATCAAACCGTCGAAAGCGGCCATCCACAGAATACGCGACAGGCTCCGCACGGAGATGCGTTCACTACGCGGAGCCAACATCGCGATGGTGTTGCAACGGATCACTCCCATCATTCGGGGGTGGTCGGCCTACTACCGGACGGTGGTGTCCAGCGAGGTGTTCTCCGCGCTGGACCGTTACCTGTGGCGACTCACCTACAAGTGGGCCAAACACAGCCACCCAAGGAAATCGAAGCACTGGATCGTCAACCGGTACTTCGGTAGGTTCAACAAATCCAGGCTCGACCGCTGGGTACTCGGTGACCGCTACAGCGGTGCCTACCTGGTCAAGTTCGCCTGGACCAAGATCGTCCGACACCGGCTGGTCAAGGCCGGGGCATCAACCGATGACCCATCCTTGGCCGCATATTGGGCCGGTCGCCGACGGCGCGCAGCCCCACCACCGCTGGACAATCTGAGCCTGCGTCTGTTGCAGACCCAGGCTGGCCGGTGTCCCCGCTGTGGTGAGCTCCTGCTGCACGCCGAGCACCCACCGCAAAACCCACGCGAGTGGGAACAGTGGGTCCGCACCGTTGGGAAAGCATTGGCCAAAAGCCATCTTCTCTACCAACGGCCCGGCACGCCGGACGGCTACACCATTCTGCGGCTCATCCACGCCCGCTGCCGCCCACGGTCTCCCACCGAGGCGGCAGCAGGCCCAGCACTGCACACCCACCCGCGGGCTCTTGGGCTTGCTTGAGCCGGATGCGCGGAAAGCGTGCAAGTCCGGTTCTTAGGGGCCCGGGCGCAGCAATGCGCCCGGGCTACCCGGCGAACTGATCGGGAACTTCAGTATCGGCGGCCGGGAGTGGGAACCGACCGGTGAACCCACCAAGACCAGCGTTCACGACTTCATCGACAAGAAGCTCGGAAAAGTCGCGCCGTACGGGGTGTACGACATCGCCGCCAACACCGGTTGGGTGAACGTCTGCACCGACGCTGACACCGGGCAGTTCGCCGTCGAGTCCATCCGCCGATGGTGGAACCTGATGGGCGCCAACGCCTACTCCGGCGCGGCCAGGTTGATGATCACCGCCGATTCCGGTGGGTCCAACGGATCCCGGCTGCGACTGTGGAAAACCGAACTCGCCACCCTGGCCACCGAAACCGGACTGTCGATCACCGTGTGCCACCTCCCGCCCGGCACCTCCAAGTGGAACAAGATCGAGCACAGGTTGTTCTCCGCGATCAGTCGCAGCTGGCGGCCCCGACCGCTGACCTCCCATGAGGTTGTCATCGAAACCATCAAAGCCACAACGACTACCACCGGGTTGACCGTCAACGCCGAACTCGACCTCGGGACCTACGAAAAGGGCATCAAGATCCCCGACCACCAAATCAAGGACCTCGAAGCCACCCAGCTACACCGCCACGAGTTCCACCCAGACTGGAACTACAGCCTGGACCCCGCGACACGCCCGAACACACCCACCTAAATCTCACGCGAGCCCTTACGTGATGGGGTTCAGCTGGAGTTTGTCGGCGCGCAAGATATCAGGTGCTTCTGGCCAGTCGACTCTCTTCTGATCCGGGGTTCCGTCGGTGCCCCCAGCAGAGACCATGCCACGGGCCTGGCGATTGTTGCTGGCATCTGTGCGGGCGAAGACAGTGCCGCCGCTATCACCGTTGACGGACCCCCAACCGTTGACGTCTACGCCTTCAACGCCTCGGGTGCTGTAGCCGCCGATGGAAAACCACAGGTCCTGATTGGTGACCTTGATGCCGCACGGCGTGCCGTGACCGAGGTAGGCGGACCGGGCGCCGGAATGGCAGACAAAGTCACCGACGTAGGAGTACGCGGCGCTGGTGAGGGGTTTCCATCCGGCGGTGTCGCTTTCATCGGCGTTGTTGTTGGCCCCATCGAGGGTTTCGGCGTCCCACTGTTGGATGCGGCCGGTGACGGCGCCGACGAAGTTGCCCGTGTGTCCGTTGCCCCAACTCCACGTGGGTCCGCCGCCGGTGAAAAGGCGTTGGCCGACGGAGAAGCAGTGCGCCGCGGTAATCATGATGGGATGGTGGTCGCTGGGCCGCACTGCGGGTAGGCCTGCCGTGCAGTACCTGCGACCGTCCGGGGTGATGACGTCCCCACCGATGAACGGGGTGCTGTCGTGCCACTTCACCGCCGCCCATCCAGGGCCGACGGGTTGCCCCGGCGATTGTGAGGTGCCCAGTCGCTCCGCCGAGGTGTCGTAGATTTTGAAGACGCGGCGGAACCCGTGTACGAAAGTGATTTTCACTCCAACACGTACGCTGCTGCTCTGCTTTGCGGCCAGCTGCGGGTTCGCCACTTCCACGTCCAGCCCCGACCCGTCCATGGCTGGGCCGATAGCGTAGGTCTCGAACGGATGATCCTCGGAAAGGTAGACCGAGCGGGCGGCATCCAATTCCTGGATCGTGTGGGCGGCCTTGCGGACCTGGACGATGCCTCCCCGAGCATCTACGGCAGCACCTGACTCGCCTGCCGCCATGATCATTGGCGCAGCCCGAGCCGGGTCCGTCACGTACAGGTCCACCTGATGGCGGTTCGGGTCCAGAACCACCTGCGAGAAGATGCCGACGTCGCCCCTCCCCGATGCGCTCAGAGCGGCCGCGACGGCACGAAGCGGATCCAGGTACTGAGCCTGCGCCACCGGGGACATTGCCGCGATCTGAGCATCGGTCAGGACCGTCGGCACCGGGGCGGTCAGCGCCACCGGGGTTTGCAACGCCGCAGCGAAAGCAACCGCCGCTATCACCCCCAGGGCCACCCGGCATCGACGGTTAACGTCCATCGGGTCTCCTGATCTTCAGCGTGTCAAGGCCCGTACCCTACCGCGCGAGCGCGCCAACCCGGCAGAGGCTACCTGAAGGCGCGAAAGCACTCTGGGCACTCCAATTGGGACACAGACGCTGCCCCGCGGCCACAACGCTAGTAGTTTTGGGCGGTTTGTCTCTCACCACCCGGCCCTTCAGAGATCTTGTCCATCCTCGGCACCTCGCAATGTCTGTTCGAACCCCTTTGTGCCAGCTCTGAGCTGAACGGCAGCGACCAGCAGCTCCTACCTCGCGTGCGGGGATGCCGTCCGGGGACGGGCGCGGTGACGTGGCCCGAGGGTTTGGCTGTTTTGTCCGGCCCGGGTCGTTACTGGTTGCGTGGTGGAGGTCCGGCGCACATGCCGTTGGCGGCGTTAACAGATTCGAT
>JAABUR0100004172.1_pt1 | contig 19534 bp, 17 predicted proteins | sample 5560091 | NCBI WGS metagenome assembly JAABUR01 (sample SAMN10711879, study PRJNA513375) | rock metagenome | isolation source: Antarctica rocks | place: Antarctica: Victoria Land, University Valley sud | reverse complement strand
GACCACGCCCTTCCTTCACCGAAGCCAGAAACCGAACCCCACCAGCAGACTCTCCTTGTAGATGCATCGACGACCACCTCTCGAATGAGGCGTTGCGTCGATCGATAGAACCTGGGGTGCGACAACCGGTGCGTCCCAGCGAGCACGGGCACGATCTCTACTTTGAGCAACCCCCCCCCCCGACGGGGAGCAGATGACAAAGTAGCCAGCGAGCCGCTCGTCAATCTTCGCTGCACCTCGACAGCTGGTCAGCGGCTCGCACCTGCGCCATCTCTCGAGCCACGCGGTGCCTCAACGCCTGCTCCGCATCCAGGCCCGCCGCACTGGCCGCGGCCACCAGACCGAACAACACCTCGCCCAACGACTCAGCCGTGTACGGCGGCTGGGCCGTGTACGGCGACTCGGCCGTGCCGCTGGTCGAGCTTGTCGAGACCGAGGCCTGCTGCGGACCCGAGCGGCGTACCCGCGTGATCACCTTGTCTGCCAGGCTCAGTGCCGGCAGACCGAGCGGGATGCCGTCGACTGCCGATGCGCGGCCCTTCTCCCGCGCCTTCAGCGTCTCCCACCGGCTCGCGACGTCGTGAGCGCTCAACCTCTCGCTAGTTTCGGCATCGCTAGCCTCGGCACCGTCAGCACCACTCGGCGTACCGGCGAACACGTGCGGGTGCCGGCGGATCAGCTTCTCGACGATGCCGCCCGCGACGTCGTCGATGTCGAATCCCTCGTCCAGCTGCTCACTGGCGATGCGGGCGTGGAACACCACCTGCAGCAGCAGATCGCCGAGCTCTTCGCGCAGATGCTTGCGATCGCCCGACTCGATGGCCTCGATCGTCTCGTAGGTCTCCTCGACCAAGTACCTCACCAGCGACTCATGGGACTGCTGCTGGTCCCAGGGGCACTCCTGCCTCAGCCGGTCCATCACGTCCACCAGGTCGAGCAGGCGGGAGCCCCTCGCTTCGCAGCGACAGTCCATGACGGGACTCTAGGATCAGCCGCAGACCTGCGAAGGCGGCAGGTCCTTCACTGGGTCCGGGCCTGCACCCAGCCCAGCAGCTGGCGGAGTCGTCGACACCGCGTCTGACAATGACCCAGACGTGTGCACCAGCGTCGAGCCGTCCCACGAGCCGTAGCTGGGGTTCACCGCCACATCTTGGTTCGTGGCGAACTCGTCCAGGTACTTCGTCGCGGCGTCGATGTCTTCTGGGGTGACGTCCTCGGCGGTGACGACCGTGGGATCGCGCAGGTGGGCACCTACGACCGCCTGCTGCAGCCGGGCCCGGGAAGAGTCGAAGAAGAACCCCTCGAGAAGTCCCTGACTCTCCTCACTGAGGCCGGGTGGCATCGTGTTGGCCGCGGTGAGCTCGGCGATGCTGGCGTCGCTGACCGACAGCCCGAGCTGTGCGGCCGCCTCGTCGGTGAGCTCGAACTGGATCAGCGCCTCGGCAAGGGAGGAGCGCAGGGTGGCCATGCTCTGTCCTGGCTCCGCACCGCCTTGTTCGAGGCGGACGGCCTTGGAGTACTCGCAGGCCGCCAGAACCAGGTCGTCGACCTCGCCCTGGGAGATGACGTGGCCGTTGACCACGGCCGCCGTACCAGGGTGAATGTTGGTGCCGCAGCCCGCCAGGGCGAAGGCGACCGCCATGGCCAGCGCCGCAGAGCGCCGCAGAGCGCCGCGGTCTCGACAAGCTCGACCGACGGCAGGGTTGCCTCGACCGACGGCAAGGCGGCGGGGTCTCACGGCGGCCCTCCTCACGATGCCAAGCGGCTCGGCACGATGTCGTCGATGACGCGGGCGGCCCAATCTAGTACCGCGACGTCGCGCAACGGCGCTCCGCCGACCGTGGCCGTCGTCGGACGAGGCACCAGCATGCTATGCAACGCCGGCTTCACGACAGTCTTGGGGTAGAGCCGGTCCAGCCTGACCCGTGCGGAGTCGGGGAGGTCGACCGGGACGAACCTGACGAAGCTGCCTTGGGTGTTGACGTCGGTGAGCCCGACCGTGCGGGCCTTCACCCGCAGCGCCGCCACGGCCAGCAGGTTCTCGACGGCTCCCGGCAGCGGTCCGTAGCGGTCCACCAGCTCTGATCGCACCTCGTCGACCTGCTCCAGCGAACGCACCTCCGCCAGGCGCTTGTACATCTCCAGGCGCAGCCGTTCGCTTGGCACGTACTCATGCGGCAGGTGAGCGTCGACGGGCAGCTCGACTCGCACCTCGGCCTCGTCGGCGGGGCCCTCGCCGCGGTACTCCGCCACAGCCTCGCCCACGAGCCTGACGTAGAGGTCGAAGCCGACGTCGGCGATGTGTCCGGACTGTTCGCCGCCCAGCAGGTTCCCAGCACCGCGGATCTCGAGGTCCTTCATGGCCACCGCCATCCCTGCGCCGAGGTCGGAATGCTGGGCGATCGTCGCCAGCCGGTCGTGCGCTGTCTCGGTGAGCGGCTTCTCCGGCGGATAGAGGAAGTATGCGTACGCCCGCTCGCCGCCACGACCGACCCTGCCGCGCAGCTGGTGCAGCTGGGAGAGCCCCAGCAGATCGGCGCGCTCGATGATCAGCGTGTTGGCGTTGGAGACGTCCAGGCCAGCCTCCACGATCGTCGTACACACGAGCACATCGGCCTTGGCCTCCCAGAAGTCGAGCATGACCTGCTCGAGCTCGTGCTCGTGCATCTGTCCGTGGGCGGCGGTGATCCGAGCCTCGGGCACGAGCTCGCGAAGCCGGGCGACCGCCCGGTCGATGCTCTGCACCCGGTTGTGGACGTAGAACACCTGCCCCTCACGGAGCAGCTCGCGGCGGATGGCCGCTGTCACCTGCCCGTCGTCGTAGTTGCCGACGAACGTCAAGACGGGGTGCCGCTCCTCCGGCGGGGTGGTGATCGTCGACATCTCGCGGATACCGGTGATCGCCATCTCCAACGTCCGGGGGATCGGCGTTGCCGACATGCTGAGTACGTCGACAGCTGTGCGCATGCGCTTGAGGGCTTCCTTGTGCTCGACGCCGAAGCGCTGCTCCTCGTCGACGATGACCAGCCCAAGGTTCTTGAGCTTGACCTCGGGGTTGAACAGCCGGTGCGTCCCTATCACCACGTCAACGGTTCCGGCGCGCAGTCCGTCGATCACCTCGGTTGCCTCCCGGTCGGTCTGGAACCGGCTCAGCGGCTTTACCACGACGGGGAAGCTGGCGAACCGCTCGGTGAAGGTCTGCTGGTGCTGCTGGACGAGCAGCGTGGTCGGCACGACCACCGCGACCTGCTTGCCGTCCTGGACCGCCTTGAAAGCGGCCCGTACGGCGATCTCCGTCTTGCCGTACCCGACGTCGCCGCAGATCAGCCGGTCCATCGGCACCGACTGCTCCATGTCGCGCTTCACCTCTTCGACGCTGGCCAGCTGGTCTGGCGTCTCGACGTAGGGGAAGGCGTCCTCGACCTCGCGCTGCCACGGCGTGTCGGGTCCGAACGCGTGGCCCTGAGTGGCTTGTCGGGCGGCGTACAGCTTGATGAGCTCAGCGGCGATCTGACGCACTGCCCTGCGCGCCCGACCCTTGCGCTTGGACCAGTCACCGCCACCGAGGCGGTCGAGCGATGGCTGTTCGCCTCCGACGTAGCGGGTGACCTGGTCGAGCTGGTCGGTCGGGACGAACAACCTGTCAGGTGGGTGACCCCGCTTGGAGGCGGCGTACTCGATGAGAAGGTACTCGCGGGTCGCGCCGGCCACGGTGCGTTGGATCATCTCGACGTAGCGCCCGACGCCATGCTGCTCGTGCACGACGTAGTCCCCCGTGCGCAGCTCCAGGGGGTCGATCTGCTTGCGGCGACGCGACGGCATCCGCCGGGAGTCCTTAGTCGCCCGCTGACTGGTGAGGTCGTCCCCGGTGAGGACGACCAGGTCGATCCCGGGCGCCAGGAAACCCTGGGTCAAGGCCCCCTGCACAACCTCGACCACTCCAACCGGAGGAGCCTCGCTGAGCTCGTCGACGAGGCGGGCTGCGACGTCGTGCTCGCGGAGCACCTCGACCAGCCGCTCGCCGGGGCCGTGGCCCTCGGTGACGAGCACGACACGTCCGCGGCGGATGAACCGGGAGATGTCCTCTACTGCTGCCTCGGTGTCACCCCGGTAAGTCTCGGCAGCCTGTACGTCGAGCGCCACCGTCTCGACAGCAGACGATGTGTGGACGTCCACCGAGACGATCTCGCCGGTCTCGGTCCGCAACGGTCGGGGAGACTCACTGCGTTCACTGTTCGGGCCAAGCCCGCTCTGCTCACTCTTCGGGCCAAGCCCGCTCTGCTCACTCTTCGGGCCAAGCCCGAAGGGTGAGATCGACCACCACGAGAGCCCGAGCTTGAGCGAGTACGTCCTGACGTCACCCAACGCGTGGTACGCCGCAGCGCCGAGGTCGATTGGAGCTGCGCCGCCGCCGGCCGCCGCGGCCCACGAGGCATGCAGGAACTCCTGGCTGGTGGCCACCAGGTCGTGTGCCCGACGCCGGACGCGCTCCGGGTCGCACACCAAGACCACGGAGCTCGCGGGGAGCAGGTCAACCAGCAGCTCCATGTCATCGACCAGCGCAGGCGCCAGCGACTCCATCCCTTCGACTGCGTGCCCCTCGGCCATCTTGTCGAGCATCTCGTGCAGCTCTGGGTGCTCGACCGCCAACGCCCGGGCGCGGCCGCGCACATCGTCGGTGAGAAGCAGCTCGCGGCACGGCGGCGCCCAAAGGCCGCTCGGCACAGCCTCGAGCGAGCGCTGGTCCGCGACCGCGAAGGACCGGATCTCCTCCACGGTGTCGCCCCAGAACTCGACTCGGACCGGGTGTTCCTCGGTGGGAGGAAAGACATCGACGATGCCGCCGCGCACAGCGAACTCGCCCCGACGCTCGACGAGATCGACCCTGGTGTACGCCGCAGCAGCCAGTCGCCGTACGACATCTTCAAGATCGGCGTCTTCTCCTGCACGCAGAGCCACTGGCTCAAGGTCCACCAGACCCTTCACTTGAGGCTGCAGGACCGATCGGATCGGTGCGACGATGACGTCGAGCTTCGAGTGCTGAGGATCTTCCTGGCTCGGGTGTCCCAGGCGGCGTAGAACCGCCAAACGCCGGCCGACGGTGTCTGCCCGCGGCGAGAGACGCTCATGGGGAAGCGTCTCCCAGGCGGGGTAGGTCGCGACGGAGTTCGGGTCGACCAGGCTCGAGACTGCAGCGGCGACCTCGTCGGCCTCCCGACCGGTGGCGGTGACGACCAGCACTGTCCTGTCAGCCCCGCCCCGCTCCTCCGCAGCGGCGAGCGCCGCCGTCACGAACGGCCGGAGCGCCGCCGGCGCCGTGAGGTCAAGGGTCGACGCGACCGGTTCGCGCGCCTGCTCGATCGCGCGCGAGAGCGTCGGCTCAGCCGCGACGATCGGGGCCAGTGCGGACAGTGTCACAGCGCATCCTCTTGAAGCTGGCGGGCACAACACGACAGCCCCCGATCCGTGGCGGATGGGGGTGGGCCTTCAGTGTAGGGGCGGTCGCCACCCGGTGGTCGAGACCGTCGCGACCGTTACTGGCCGTGCTCGGCCCAGTAGCCGTGGACGAACGACGTGATGGCGTCCGCGAGCTCTGGACGGCAGACCAACAGGTCCGGCAACAACACGTCATCTTGGTTGTAGGCCAACCGCGCCCCGTCCGCGCGGCTGGTGTGCAGACCGGCGGCGCGAGCGACGACGACAGGAGCGGCGGAGTCCCACTCGTACTGGCCACCTGCGTGAACGTAGGCGTCCGTCACGTCGCGGGCGACGGAGATGACCTTGGCGCCGGCCGAGCCCATCGGCACGAGGTCAGCGTCGATCTTCGCTGCGAGCGCTTCGACGAACGCCGGCGGCCGAGTACGGCTGACGGCGATGCGCGGCCGGTCGCTGGTGCGCGGTGGTACGACCGGAGGGTCGGCAGTGCTGAACGTCGTCGACATTCCCGGTTGCGCCACCGCGCCAGCCACCAGCTCGCCTGTCTCCCACAGCGCGACGTGGATCGCCCAGTCGTCGCGTGGGGGCTCGGAGTACTCGCGGGTGCCGTCGAGCGGGTCGATGATCCAGACCCGCTCGCTGTTGAGCCTGCCCTTGTCGTCCTTGCCCTCCTCGCTGAGGACCGCGTCGTGCGGGCGATACGTCGAGAGCAGCAGCATCAAGATGTCGTGACCAAGGGCGTCTCCGGCGTCCTTGAGCGCCTTGCCCTCGAGCAGGGTGCCGTCGCGCCCTTTCTCTCGCAGCGTTTGCAAGCGTTCTCCGGCCACGGTCGCAGCCCAGGCGGAGAACCGGTGGTCGTCGGCCACGACGATGGCCGGGGCAGTGAGCAGGTCAATCGAGGCAGTCGTCAGGCCAGCGGTAGGCAGGTCAGCGTCCATCACCGCGCAACTCTCCCATACCGGCTACTCGCGTCGCTTCGCTGGCCGAACCGTCCCCCGGCCGCGTGCTCTAGCGCCCCAACTTTCGCCGAATCCAATTGACCCGGCTGGCTAACGTGGCCATGAGTTCAGCCACTTGCCTCAGTTCTGCATGTCGTTCCTTGTCCTGGTACCCGAGCAGGAACGCCAATTGCTCCGCCCGTGCGGCTTCGACCTCCGTCACCAGGTCGGCGCCCTTGTCCGTCAGTACTACGCGAACCATTCGCCGATCCTGCGAACACAGGTACCGCTCCACCAGCCCCCTACGCTCAAGCGCGGTCACCGCTTTGCTGATCGCCATGGCTGAGACGCCGGCATAGTCAGCCAGGTTTGAGCCCGCTCTCGGCTGCCGATCTGTCAGGACCTTCAGGATGCGGCCCTGCAATCCGTCAAGGTCCAACCGAGCATCCGTTTGCCGAGTAGCCGTCACAAGCCAAGCTGCCGCCGAGATCAGAGCGCGCGCAGTGACTTCACACTCCTGCCGCGCTTGGGCGCGCCTTGCATCCGCCGACCGGCACTCGACTGACTGGACGCCGGCCACTCCGGCGGGTGCTGCGTCTCCAGCTGGTGCTGTGTCTCCGGCTGGTGCTGCGTCTCCGACTGGTGCTGCGTCTCCGGCTGGTGCTGCGTCTCGATCCCCGGGGGGCCACCCAATGACCATGTCTCAGTCTTGCCTCGGCAGCCAGCTACGGGGAAACCGCGGCTTCGTTGTGGACGGGGCCGGGTCGGCCACACCAACTGTGGATAGCACTTCGTGATGACCACTCGCCGTGGGCGAAGCGACGCAGCCGGAGGCGAGATCTGTCGCGGCTCCAGGCGACCCCACCCCCCCCCCGGCGAAGCCGTCAACCAACTGCACCTGATGCACTCGGTTTACGGCCTGCGCCACCCCGTGCTGCCGGGCCGGGCGGCCGGCGCTGCCCCAGCGCTCTCAGCTGTTGTACATGCTTTGCGCCTTCTCGAGGCCGTCGCTGACGAGCGCCTCGACTGCGTCAGCCGTGCGCTGCACGTGCAGCTCAAGATCGGCTCGTTCGGAAGCCGAGAACGGGCTGAGGACAAAATCGGCTGCGTCCTGGCTGCCCGGTGGTCGCCCCACGCCGAACCGAACGCGGTGATAGTCGCCGCTGCCAAGGGAGCGACGGATCGACTTCAGCCCGTTGTGGCCGTTGTCGCCGCCAGCGAACTTGACGCGCAGGTCGCCGTACGGGAGATCGAGTTCGTCGTGGACGACGATCAGCCGCTCGACCTCGGCGCCATAGAACTTGAGCAGGCCCGACACCGGGCCACCCGACTCGTTCATGTAGCAGCGACCGCGCCCCAGGACGGCCCTTACTCCAGGGATGCCCGCGAGCCGGCCTTCGACAACCAGGGCGAGAGGAATCCGCGAGGACCTCCATGACCCGTTCATCCGACTCGCCAACTCGTCGGCGACGAGATAGCCGACGTTGTGCCGAGTCGAGGCGTACGTGGGGCCAGGGTTTCCCAGTCCGACCACGATCCAGCCGTCGTAGCTCACCCGTGCCTGCCTTCGGCGGGACCCCCAGCGGATCACTCCTCCGCAGGCGCCGCGGAGCCTCCATCGCCGGAGCCATCGTCGCCCTCGGGACCTTCCCCGGCCCCGGCCTCAGCCTCGGCCTCGGCCTCGGCCTCGGCCTGCGGTACGTCGTGCTCGACACCCAGTTCGGCCTCCGCCTCAGCGAGATCTGCCTCGACCTCTTCCGCGGTCGGAGCGGCGACGATGTTCACCACGAGAGCCTCCTCGTCGAGGATAAGTGTGGAACCCTCGGCAAGCTTGAGGTCCTTCGCCAGAATCTGAGTGCCCACCACGGCTCCTTCGAGGTCGACCTCGACCGACTCGGGGATGTGGGTCGCCTCAGCCTCGAGCGCAACTGTCGCGTGCTCCAGCGTGACGAGAGCATCAGGGTCTGCCTCGCCGACGAGGACCACCGGGACCTCAACCGTCACCTTCTCGCCACGGGACACCACGATCAGGTCGGCGTGTTCGATGAACCCCTTGATCGGGTCGCGCTGCACCTGCTTCGGCAGCGCCAGCTGGCTCTTGCCGTCCAGCTGGATCGACAGCAACGCGTTAGCCGTCTTGAGCGCAAGCATCAGCTCATGCCCCGGCAGGCTGAGGTGCACCGGGTCGTTGCCGTGGCCGTACAACACGGCAGGCACCTTGTCCTGGCGCCGGATACGACGAGCGGCACCCTTGCCGAACTCGGTGCGGGACTCCGCCTGGATCTTGACCTCTGAGGACACCGGACCTGCTCCTTGACGCTGAACGAACGCTGTGTGGAATTCTGCTGTGTGGAATTCTGCTGTGTGGAATTCTGCTGTGTGGAAGCCTGCCCTGTGGGAATTCTGTTCAGGCGGGAGCCTGCTTGTTGCCAGCGGCGATCTTAGCCAGCAGCGGCGCGATCGGGAAATCCCGCCGACTTCAAGCCTGGCCGTCGAAGAGGCTGGTCACCGATCCGTCCTCGAACACCTCGCGGATGGCGCGGCTGATCAGGGGGGCGATGGACAGCGTCGTGAGCTTGTCGAACTGCCGGTCGTCGGAGATCGGCAAGGTGTTGGTGACGATCACCTCACAGGCGCGGCAGTTCTTCAGCAGGTCGACGGCCGGCCCCGACAGAATCGCGTGCGTCGCCGCGATCACCACGTCGGAGGCTCCCGCGTCCTTCAAGGCATCCGCTGCTTTCACGATGGTGCTGCCGGTGTCGATCATGTCGTCGACCAGCACACAGACGCGATCTCTCACGTCACCGACCACCCGGTTCGCCACTGACTCGTTTGGCTGGGAGATGTCTCGCGTCTTGTGGATGAAAGCCAACGGTGCCCCGTTGAGCCGAGAAGACCACTGCTCGGCCACCTTGATCCGACCTGCGTCAGGAGAGACCACCGCCAACTTCTGGTGACCATGTCGCTCGGCGACGTACTCCGAGAGGATCCGCAGCGCCATCAGATGGTCGACCGGGCCGTCGAAGAACCCCTGGATCTGCGACGTGTGCAGGTCGACGCAGATCAGCCGGTCAGCGCCCGCCGTCTTGAACATGTCAGCCATCAGGCGCGCTGAGATCGGTTCCCGACCGCGATGCTTCTTGTCCTGCCGCGCGTAGCCGTAGAACGGCAGCACCACGGTGATGCGTTTGGCGGACGCCCGCTTGAGCGCGTCGACCATGATGAGGTGCTCCATGATCCACTGGTTCACCGGAGCAGTGTGGCTCTGCAGGACAAAGGCGTCGCAGCCGCGCACCGACTCCTCGAACCGCACATAGATCTCACTGTTGGCGAAGTCGTACGCCGCTGTCGGCACGAGCGACGTGCCGAGCAGGTCAGCGACTTCCTGGGCGAGAGAGGGGTGGGCCCGGCCGGAGAAGAGCATCAAGTTCTTCTCGGTGGTGCGCTTTACGCCGGTCACCCTCGCGCCTCTTCCCTCGTCAGCTGATCACCGGTCGGTCGGGCCTCTTCAGGGAGGTCCGCCCCTTCAGAGGCTGCCTGCGCGGTACCGGCCGCACCGGCCGCGGTTGCTGCGGTGGCGGCGGCCGCTGCCAAGGTGCCGGGCCGTTTGCGCTGCACCCAATCGTCGATGTGCCGTTGCGGCCCGGTGCTGATCGCGAGTGCACCGGGCGGGACGTCTCGACGTACGACCGTCCCTGCGCCGGTGGAGGCCCCGTCGCCGATCTCAACCGGCGCCACGAACGTGTTGTTGGACCCGGTGCTGCACCGCGCACCCACCGTCGTCGCATGCTTGGCGACGCCGTCGTAGTTGGCGAAGATCGTGCCGGCGCCGATGTTGCTGCCTTCGCCGATCGTGGCGTCACCGGCGTACGAGAGGTGCGGCACCTTGGCACCTGCGGCGATGTCGGCGTTCTTTGTCTCGACGAACGTGCCGATCTTGCCGGCCGTGCCGAGTACAGTGCCTGGGCGAAGGTAGGCGAACGGTCCGACGCTGCTTCGCTCACCGATCACTGCGCCGAGAGCGTGCGTGCGCACCACCTGAGCCCGCGCGCCAACCGTCACGTCGGTCAACGTCGTGTCAGGCCCGATCACGGCAGCAGCCTCAACGGTGGTGGCGCCGTGCAGCTGCACCCCTGGCTTCAACGTCACGTCGGGAGCCAGCTGGACAGTGACGTCGACCCAGGTGGTGGCGGGGTCGATGACTTCAACGCCTTCGCTCATCCACCGCTCGAGCTCGCGCCGATTGAGCTCGCGGCCAAGCGCGGCCAACTGCGCCCGGGTGTTGACCCCCTCGGTCTGGCAGACGTCGGAGGCCTGCAACCCGCCGACTCGCCGGCCGTCCTGGACGGCGATCCCCACCACGTCGGTGAGGTACACCTCGCCCGCGGCGTTCTCGGTGCCTACTCGGCTCAGCGCCGCACGCAGGAAGTCGGCGTCGAAGGCAAAGATGCCGGAGTTGACCTCGTGCGCAGCCCGCTGCTCGGGCGTGGCGTCCTTTTCTTCCACGATTGCGCTGACTGCTCCGGCGGCGTCGCGCAGAACCCGTCCGTAGCCGAACGGGTCGTTCAGTTCGGCCGTGAGCACCGTGACAGCGTTGCCCTCGGCCTGGTGGGCGGCGATCAGCGAGCCCAGCGTCTGAGTGGTCTGCAGGGGCACATCGCCGTACGTCACAAGGACCGTGCCGGACAGGTCGGCCGGCAGCCGCTGGAGGCCGCATTGGGTGGCGCGGCCGGTGCCGGCGACGTCGTCCTGGTCGGCGACGATGGCAGCGGTGTCAAGTTCGCCGACGTGCGGAGCTACGAGGTCGCGCTGGTGCCTGACGACCACGACAAGGTGTTCGGGGTCCAGACCGTGCACGGCGTTCAGCACGTGTCCGAGCAGAGTTCGGCCGCCGATGGTGTGCAAGACCTTGGGCTTCGCCGACTTCATCCGGGTGCCGCCGCCTGCCGCGAGCACGATGACTGCCGCCGGGGGGTCTGCTGTCACAAGAGCTCCTCGCCGTGTTGCTCCCCTGCCTGGCTTCGATCCAGGACCTCAAGCTTCAAAGGCTTGCGGGCTGCCGGGTTACCCCACAGGGGATTGCGTGGCGTGCTCCTTCGGCGGCGCACCCCTGCGTCGTCCACAGTCTGCCACAGCCCGCTGGCACGGCTCTCTGTCACAACCTCGCTCAATGCTCCCTGGCGAGACAGGCAGAGGTTTGCTTGGCCGGGGGGTGGGGAATAACACCATCGAACTTCTTCTTGGTTACGTAACCGTAGGTTACGATGGAGTAAGCATCGCAACGCGACTAAAGGACACCAGATATGACACCAGCCACCGCTGTAGCAGCCCCTCCTCAGCCACAACTGGAGGAGATCCCATACGGCACCCTCGGAGGCGATCGCCAGTCCAGCGGCGAGCGCATCGCGCTGGGCCTGTTCATCGTGCTGCCGTTCCTGGCCCTGGCCGCGGCTGTCCCGATCGCGTGGGGAGGCTGGCTGGGGTGGCACGACGTCGTCATCGCCTTGGTGATGTACACCGTCACCGGTCACGGAATCACGGTCGGCTACCACCGCTACTTCACCCACAAGGCATTCAAGCCCAACCGGCCGCTCAAGATTGGGCTCGCGATCGCCGGCTCCATGGCCATCCAGGGGCCAGTCGTGCGCTGGGTCGCCGACCACCGCAAGCACCACAAGTTCTCCGACCGCGATGGCGACCCGCACTCCCCCTGGCGCTACGGCGAGACGATCCCCGCCCTGATCAAGGGCCTGTTCCACGCGCACATGGGTTGGCTGTTCGACGAGGAGCAGACCTCTCAGCGGCAGTACGCCCCCGACCTGCTGAAAGACCAGGACATCGTGAAGGTGTCGCGTGCCTTTCCGGCGCTTGTCGCGATCTCCCTTTTGCTTCCCCCGCTCGTCGGTGGCCTGTGGTCCATGTCATGGCAGGGCGCGCTCACCGCTTTCTTCTGGGGCTCACTGGTCCGGGTCGGGCTGCTGCACCACGTCACCTGGTCGATCAACTCGATCTGCCACGCGGTCGGTGAGCGTCCGTTCAAGTCGCGCGACAAGTCAGGCAACGTCTGGTGGCTCGCGATCCCCTCGATGGGCGAGTCCTGGCACAACCTGCACCACGCCGACCCGACCTGCGCTCGCCACGGCGTGCTCCGCGGGCAGATCGACACCTCCGCCCGCATCATCTGGGTCATGGAGAAGCTGGGCTGGGTCAAGGCGGTCCGCTGGCCCGTCAAGGAGCGCATCGAGGCCAAGCGGGTCAGCGCGGCCAACGCTTGAGCTCACCGGCGTCACGCCGGCGCCGAATGACCAGCGTGGAGCGACGCGAGCAGCTGATCGACATTGCCCGCGCCTTGTTCGCCGAACGCGGCTTCGAGGGTACGTCGATCGAGGAGGTCGCCGTACGCGCCGAGGTGTCCAAGCCGATCGTCTACGAGCACTTCGGCGGCAAAGAGGGGCTGTACGCCGTCGTCGTCGACCGCGAGGTGCGCCACCTGCTCGAGATGATGCGCTCGGCTCTCACGGCCGGCCACCCACGAGACTTGATTGAGCAGGCCGCCTTCGCGCTGCTCGACTACATCGAGCAGTCATCAGACGGCTTCCGCATCCTCGTGCGCGACTCGCCTATCGGGTCGGAGTCGGGGTCGTTCGTGTCGATCATCGGCGACATCGCCTCTCGGGTGGAGTACATCCTCGAAGAGGAGTTCCGGCATCGCGGCTTCGACCCGAAGTACGCCCCGATCTACGCCCAGATGCTCGTGGGCATGGTCGGCACCACCGGCCAGTGGTGGCTGGACGCACGCTCACCGAGCAAGCAGGAGGTCGGCGCCCACCTGGTCAACCTGGCCTGGCACGGGATGTCCGGGTTGGAGAAGGATCCCGAGCTCCGCACCCGCCCCTAGTCTCCGAAGGATCCGAGCCTCACGTTGCTCCAGCGACGCTACACGCGGAGCTTCCGGTGGCGTCGATCTCGCTGAGCAGCCGCTGCTTGACGTCAGCGCCAGCAAACGACGCGCGTACGGCGGTGCGCGCCAGGTCGGCGACTCCGTTCTCGTTCAGGCCAAGCAGGTCAGCAGCGACGGCGTACTCCTGGTTCAGGCTCGTGCCGAACATCGGCGGGTCGTCGGAGTTGACCGTCACCACAACGCCGGCCTCGTGCATCGCATTGATCGGGTGCTCCGCGAGGCTCGGCACGGCGCCGGTGGCCACGTTGGACGTCGGGCACACCTCGAGCGCGATTCCGGCGTTCACCAGGTGCTCGACCAGCCCCAGATCCTGGGTCGCGGAGGTGCCATGGCCGATGCGTTCGGCGCCGAGGTCGCGCAGCGCCGCCCAGATGGTCTCCGGACCCGTCGTCTCACCTGCGTGGGGCACCGAGTGCAGGCCCGCCGCGCGGGCTTGATCGAAGAACGGCTTGAACTGGCCCCTGGGTACGCCGACCTCCGGCCCACCCAGCCCGAACGAGACGAGAGCGGCCGGCTGCAGCTCACACGCGATCCGCGCGGTCTCGGCGGCAGCGGGCAGGCCCAGCTCCCCAGGGATGTCGAAGCACCACCGCAGCACCAGCCCGAAGTCCCGCTCGGCCGCGACACGCGCATCCTCGATCGCCTCACAGAACGCCTCTGCGGGGACGCCCCGGATCATCGACGTGTACGGCGTGCAGGTCAGCTCGGCGTACCGGATCTGCTGGCTCGTCATGTCGCGGGCGACCTCGTAGGTCAGCATGCGCACGTCTTCGGGCGTCCGAACGAGATCGACCACTGAGAGATAGACCTCGATGAAGTGCGCGAAGTCGGTGAAGGCGAAGTAGCCGGCTAGTTTCTCGGGCTCCGGCGGCACCGGTGAGTCGCCATGACGCGAGGCCAGCTCGGCGACGATGCGCGGCGAGGCAGAGCCGACGTGGTGCACGTGCAGCTCGGCCTTGGGCAGGCCGGCAATGAAGTCGCGCATCGTCGTCACCGCTTGCGCGCCACGACGAAGACCCGGCGAAACGGCAGCAGTGTGCCGAACGGCTGACCCGGATGGGCCGTCCTGAGCGCGGCTTTGTAGTCGACCACGAACGCCTCCCGCTGCTCACCCGTCAGCGCCTGCAGCACCGGGCGGGCGCCGGTGCCGGAGATCCATCGAAACACCGGGTCGGGCCCGGTGAGCACGTGCAGGTACGTCGTCTCCCACGCGTCGACGGAGCAGCCCAGCTCCGCGAGGTCGGCGAGGTATGTCGCGGCGTCGAAGGCGGCTGGGTGCTCGACGTCTCGAGTGGCGGAGGCGAACCTGGGGTCGGCTGCCAGCTCGCGCAGCAGTCGGTGGCTGGGCTCGTCGAAGTTCCCCGGCACCTGGAACGCCAACCAGCCGTCCCGGCTCAGCCCATCGACGAGACGTGGCAGCAGGTCGCGGTGACCCGGCACCCACTGGAGCGTCGCATTTGAGATCAGTACGTCCACCGGCGCGGTCGGCTGCCAAGTGACGACGTCAGCCAGCTGGAAGTGGACCCGGTCGTTTCGATGAGCACGTGCCTCGCCGATCATCTGCGCAGAGGAGTCGACGCCCTCGACCCGCGCGGACTGCCAGCGCTCGGCCAGCGTGGCAGTCAGCTGACCGGGCCCGCAGCCGAGGTCGACGACGTACGCCGGGTCGGTGACGCCGACGCGGGCAACCAGGTCGAAGAACGGGCGGGACCGCTCGTCGCTGAACTCGAGATATGTCGCCGGGTCCCAACTAGCCATCGGCAGCTGCCTACTCTCTCGACGTCAAGACATCTTTTCCGAACAGTGCCACTGGCGTTATCTTGATGTCAAGACTCTTGATGAATTACGCTGCTGGAATGGACAGCCCACTGGTCGACGAGGTGGACGGTCTGGTATCCGCCTGGCAGCGGGAGCGCTCGGACCTCGACGTGAGCCCGATGCAGGTGCTGAGCCGAGTCACCCGGCTTGCCCGCCATCTCGACCTGGCACGGCGGCAGGCGTTTGCCGCGCACGGGCTCGAGACCTGGGAGTTCGACGTGCTCTCGGCCTTGCGGCGAGCCGGAGACCCGTACGAGCTCTCCCCGGGCCGGCTGCTCCGAGAGACCATGGTGACGTCGGGAACCATGACCAACCGAGTCGATCGGCTCCTCGCCAAGGGCCTCGTCGAACGACTGCCTGACCCGGCTGATCGCCGCGGTGTCCTCGTCCGCCTCACCGCCATCGGCCGACAGCGGGTCGACGCGGCGCTAGAAGGGCTGTTGCAGCACGAGAGAGTCCTGCTCGCCGACCTGACCGCCGCCGACCGTACGGCGTTGGCCGACCTGCTGCGCACGGTCGTCGCTCGCTTCGACACTCCGACCACCGTCTGACCGCTCTTTAGGTGATGAGGCGGGCGCCGGGAACCGGACCCGTGGCGCGCTGCACCGACCGGCAGAGCCCGCTGCTTGACAAGGCGACGGCCAAGTCGATGGCGTGATCTTCGTCGGAGGCGAGGAACAGGCACGTCGGCCCGGCACCGGAGATCATCGACCCCAGCGCGCCGTACTCCTCGCCGACCGCAAGTGTCCGCCGCAGCGAGGGCCGCAGCCTGACCGCCGCTGGCGCGAGGTCGTTGTGCAGGGCCGGCCCGACGGCGTACGGGTCTCCAGTGCGCAAGGCGGACATCAGCGTCTGCGAAAGCTCAGGTGCTGACGCACCCGCCGCTCCCCTGACGCGGTCGAGCTCGGAGTAGACCTGCGGCGTCGGCAAGCCCACCTCGGCGTAGGCGAGGACCCACTCGTAGGAGCCGCGGGCGAGCACGGGCGAGAGCGCTTCACCTCGACCGGTGCCGATCGCGTTGCCGCCCAACAGGCAGAAGGGCACGTCGCTTCCCAATGTGGCGCCCAGGTCGGCCAAGTCCTCGCGCTTGGCGCCGATCCCCCACAGCGCGTCGCAGGCGATCAGCGCTCCGGCCGCGTCCGCACTGCCACCGGCCAGCCCTCCAGCGACGGCGATCGTCTTGTGGATGCTCAGCGCCGCCCCCTCGGTGACGTGGTGGGCCCTGGCGAGCAGTGCAGCAGCCTGCACTGCCAGATTGGTGTCGTCTCGTGGGACGACGTCATGCCCCTCGCCGGTGATCTGAACAGAGACCTCGCCCGCAGGCGCCGGTCTCGCCTTCACCTCGTCGTACAGCGAGATGGCCTGGTAGATCGTGACGACCGGATGGTAGCCGTCTGCCTGCGGTGCGCCCACGCTCAACCCGAGGTTGATCTTGGCGGGCGTGCGCACGGTCACTGTCATCAGGCTGACAGGCTACGTCGATCCGCTCGCCGCCTGCTCCGCTCGAGCCTGGCGCTCGCGGCCGGCGTTGCTCGAGCAGACCGAGGCCAGCTTATTTGAGCTTCTTTCATTGGGACTACTCAACGTGACAGTCGCGAGCCATCGCTTCGGCCACTCGAGCGAAGTCCGCGATGCTCAGCTGCTCACCTCGGCTGCGCGGGTCCACCGCAGCTGCACGCAGGGCGAGGTCGGCCGCCGCGAGCGAACCGGCGAGCGGCGCCAGAGCGCTGCGGAGCATCTTGCGGCGCTGCGCGAAGGCGGCATCGACGACCGCGAACGTCGCGTCGCGGCCGGCGCGGCTCGGCGGCGGCGGGCGACGAACCAACGCCACTAGCCCTGAGTCGACCCGCGGCGCCGGCCAGAACACCTGCCGCCCGACGAGTCCGACCCGCCGCGCCTCGCCGTACCAGGCGGCCTTGGCGCTCGGGACGCCGTACACCCTGGAACCGGCCGGGGACACCAGCCGGTCGGCGACCTCGCGCTGCACCATCACGAGGACGCGTTGCAGCGACGGCAGCTGCGCCAGCAGGTGCAGGAGCACCGGGACCGCCACGTTGTAGGGCAGGTTGGCCACGAGGGCGGTCGGCAGGGGCGCAGGAAGCTCGGTGATGTGCAGCGCGTCCGCGGCGACGACGCGCAAGTTGTCGACGTGCCCAGGCGCGAACTCGGCGATCGTTACCGGCAGCGCGTCGGCGAGGATGGCATCGACCTCAACCGCGGTGACCACCGCTGCGGCGCCTAGCAGACCTAGAGTCAGCGAGCCCAGCCCCGGGCCTACCTCCAACGCCACGTCGTCGGGCCGCAGGTCGGCCGCCTGGACGATGCGCCGTACGGTGTTGGCGTCGATGACGAAGTTCTGGCCGCGGTGCTTGGCGGGCCGTACGCCGTAACGTTTCGCGAGCGCCCGCACCTCCGCTGGGCCGAGCAGCCTCGGAACTGCAGACACGTCGTCAGCGGTCACTGACGACCCGTCCGCGCAGTGACCGCGCCTCAGGTCGGATCAGCCGACACCGGCCTCCACCGAGCAAACCGGCCAGGCACCCCACCCCTGGGACGCCTGGACCTTTATGGCGATCTCGATCTGCTGCTCCCGAGTGGCCAGGTTGGCCGTGGGCGCATAGGCACCGCCGCCATAACCCGTCCAGGTGCTCGCGCTGAACTGCAGTCCGCCGTAGTAACCGTTGCCAGTGTTGATCGACCAGTTGCCGCCGGACTCGCACTGGGCGATCGCGTCCCAGACGGTGTCCCCGCTCGCGTAGCTCGGAGGGGCTGGCGCCGGTGTCGGCGTGGGCGTCGGGGTCGGGGTGGGGGTCGGGGTCGGGGTCGGGGTGGGCGTCGGGATGGGCGTCGGTGTCGGGATGGGCGTCGGCGTCGGCGTTGGCGTCGGGGTAGGCGTGGGTGTCGGCGTCGGGATGGGCGTCGGCGTCGGTGCCGGCTCGGGGGCCGGTGCCGGCTCGGGGGCCGGTTCGGGAGCGGGAGCGGGCTTGGGGGCCGGAGGAGGAGGCGGTGGTGCCGGGGCGACGTACACCTTGGTGCCGTAGTACTCCATCCGCGCCACCGGCGCACGCAGGGTAACCCGCTTCACGACCCGCTTGCTGACCCGCTCGCCGTTGGTGCGGACGATCTTGTAGGTCAGCTTGTCAACGCCGGATCTGCCATGCCGCCCCACCCGGCTCTTGCCGACGTACATGCCTCCGTCGGCTCGGTCGATCGTGCGAAACGCGATGGCCTGCCGGCCGGTCGCGAACTTCCTCTCCACGCGTGTCACCACGATCCGGGTGCCATCGTCGATCGAAACGCCGAGGCGAGGCTTGACGCTGTCGAAGCGGTCCAGCTTGATCGCGCGGTTAGTGAGAACCTCTCCCACCGTCAGCATCGTCGTAGTGACCGGCTTCGCCTTCTGGCCGCCCACCTTCAGCACGACGTCCTTGGGAGTCCTGACGGCAAGCGAGAGACCCTGGCGGCCGATGAAGCTTGACCGGCTGGTCGAGAAGTTGGACCCGGTGTCGAAACGCTGCCCGATCTGGTCGAGCGCGTCGTCGACGCTTCGGGCTGTCGTCCAGTACCTGGCCTTCTCGCCGTCGACGGTGAGGCTGAGCGGACGACCGTAGAGGACGGCGATTCGGGTGTCCTCGTCGACTGTGGTGTCCAGGTTGGGAGCCACAGCGTCATGCGGCCCGACGGTGACGCCGTCGGCCCGCAGGACGTCGGCAACCGTGCTCCCGAAGGCGGTGATCGTCACCGGATGTGATCGGCCGTCTAGCGATACGGTCACTGTCTTTCGGGCGACTGCGTAGGCCAAGGTTGCGGCAACGAGGGCGACGATGAGGGTTGTGGACAGGATGGCAAGGGTAATTCTCTTCGACACAATGCTCCGGGGGTTGTACGGACTGTCCGTGATCGGCAGGCTGCGGTGCGCTAAGAAGCGGCAGTAAGAGGGCCCGCCACGGCTGGCAAGGGGCCGACCTTGCCACACGGCTCGAAGCGATGCAAAAAAGGGGCGCTTTCGCTGCCTCACCGCTCACAGGGGCACCTTTGGTCACAGCCGTGTCGCAGCACAGTAACGAACCAGTCACGCCACCGCGGGTGCGCTGGCGGTCAGGACTGGCCGGCTCTTGGGCCTTCGCTCCGCTCTTTGACGGCCCTGCGAGTCCGGCCAGCCCCTCCCCGCCTCATCTGCCGCGGTTCCATCCCGGCCGGATTCCCCAGGGGCCGCCGTAGGCGGCGTCGGTGTTGGCGCTGATGGCGGTACACAGACGCTCGAGGTCATCGCCGCGCACCTCCGCCATCGCCCGGACGGTCAGCGGGACCAGGTACGACGCGTTGGGTCGGCCGCGGTACGGCATCGGCGTGAGGAAGGGCGCGTCGGTCTCGACGAGGA
>JAABUR0100004166.1_pt1 | contig 19552 bp, 21 predicted proteins | sample 5560091 | NCBI WGS metagenome assembly JAABUR01 (sample SAMN10711879, study PRJNA513375) | rock metagenome | isolation source: Antarctica rocks | place: Antarctica: Victoria Land, University Valley sud | reverse complement strand
CATCCCTGGCTTGTCCCCGACCGAATTCGCCCAGCGGATCTGGCTGCTGTAGCTTCCCCACGCCACCAGACTTGTGCAACATGTTCTTGCCCAATACAGTTGTACGAAAACCCCCCGTCTCGGGCACCTACTATCCGCCGACGGTGCTGCCCCGCCCCTTCCAGTGGGTCGCCGCCTTCCTGCCCCACACCTACGCCTACGATGCGCTGCGCCGCCTGCTCTCCCCAGGAGCAAGCCGCACCGCCCCCACCCTACTCGCCCACTATTGGACCGGGTGGGGCGCGGTGACCACCGACCTGGTTGCGCTCCTGGTGATGACGGCCATCTTTCTCCCGCTGGGCTGGTGGCTCTTCCCCCTGGGCATCGAGAAGGCCCGCACCAACGGCACGCTGACGCGCTGGAACTAACGGAGCAGGGGAAGGGAACGATGAGAGCACGCATGAACAGCACGCACCATCATCACGACCATCCGGGGCCGCGCCGGCAGGAGGACCGCACGGTGCCCGATCCCATCATCGCCGTGCGGGGCCTGTCCCGGCGCTTCTTCCTGCGGCCGGAGCACCGCCCTGGCTCGTGGCTTGACGCCCTGATGAACAGCGTGGCCAGTCGTGTGCGGGGGTCGGGCGCCTGGGTCACCGCCGTCGATGCGGTCGATCTGGAGGTGCGCCGCGGCGAGATCCTGGGCTTGCTGGGGCCGAACGGCGCGGGCAAGACGACGCTGATCAAGATGCTCTGCGGCCTCCTGGCGCCCAGCGCGGGCAGCGGCACCGTGCTCGGCTTCGACCTCCTGCGGGAGGATGCGCGGGTGCGGGCCAATGTCTCCCTCGTGGCGCCCACGGCGGACGTGGGCACCGACAACAACCTGAGCGTGCGCCAGAACCTCGACTTCTGGGCCTTCGTCTACGCCATCCCGGCCCGCGGGCGGCGCCGGCGCATTGATGACCTGCTGGAGGTGGTTGAGCTCTCAGACGTGCAAGATGCCTGGCCGATGCACATCTCAGCCGGGATGCGGCAGCGCCTGGCCATCGCCCGCTCGCTCCTGGCGGGCAATCCTCTGGTCTTCCTCGACGAGCCCACGGTCAAACTGGACCCGGCGGGCGCCCGGCGGATCCGCGCCTTTGTCGCCGAGTTGCGGGTGCGCTACGGGGTGACCATCCTGCTCACGACTCACTACATGTTTGAGGCCGAGGAACTCTGCGACCGCATCGCCATCATGGAGAGCGGCCGCATTCTCGCCCTGGACACGCCGACGAACCTCAAGCGCCGCGTCGCCGGAGAACAGACGGCGGAGGTGTTCGCCCAGGGGCTCGACGAGACGCTGGTCGAGCGCGTGCGCGCGCTGCCCGCGGTGCGCGGCGCCACCGTCACCATCGAGGAGCCGGAGACGGGCGGGGGCGTCGTGCGCGTGCGTTCCTCAGACACGGAGATCACGATGGGGGCCCTGCTGGGCCTGCTGGCCGCGCAGGGGGTGGAGGTGCTCGGCGTGGCGAGCGGCGAGCCCACGCTCGAAGACGTGTTCTTTGCCCTGACCGGTCGGGGGCTCGCATGAGCGTGGTCACCCTGACGCCCGAACAGCAGCACGGCCGCCGGGGCTTTCTGCGGGCCGTGGCCTCCTTCGCCTGGCTGCAGTGGAAGACCTTGCGCTACTATCCCTCTAACCTGCTGCTCTCTCTGGTCGAGGGCCTGGTCAACACCGGCATCTGGCTCTTCATCGGACTCTTCCTGCAGGCCGTGGCCAGCGCCCAGGTGGCCTCCTATGGTGGCTCCTACGTCAGTTACGTGGTGATCGGCGTGGCCTTCTTCGGGGCGGCGCAGACGGCGCTCCTCTCGCCCTTCCAGACCCTCTCGGAGGCATTCTGGGACAAGCGCCTAGAGGCGTATCACCTGGCGGAGTACGGCATCTGGGCCTGTGTGCTGGGCCGGCTCCTATGGCAGCTGGTCTACGCCGCGCTCATCCAGGTGGTCATCCTGGCCGCCATCGTGGCCACCGTGGGCCTGGACATTGCCCCCTCTGCCTCCCCGCTCCTGGCCCTGCTGTGCTTTGTCCTGTTCGCCGCCGCCTGTCTCGGCCTGGGTCTGGCGGGGGCCAGCACGTTCTTCCTCCTGGAAGTCAAGGATGGGTCAGAGCCGATCACCTGGCTGGTCACGGTGGTCGCCCGCGTGGCCTCGGGCGTCTATTACCCGGTGACGATTATTCCCCTCTGGCTGCGGCCGCTGGGCTACCTCGTCCCCCACACCTATGCCCTGGGGGCCATCCGCCTGATCCTGCTCAAGGGACGCGGCCTGGGCGACGCAGAGGTCGCCAGCGATCTCGCCCTCCTCGGGCTCTACGCCGCCCTCGCGCTCACGCTCGGCGTGCTATTACTGCGGCATGGGCTGCGCCGCGCCGAACGGACTGGCGGCTTGAGTGTTGTCGGGTAAGAGAGCGAGGCACGATGGGGCAGCGCGCGGTCAAGTCCGGCACGTTCTCTGTGTTTACCACTCGCTCCGCTGGCATCACAGCACGGTAACGCGGATGTTGCGGAAGGCCGTTGTGTCGCTGTAGTTTGAGTAGGACTGAAGCCCGACGAACGTCGACGCCGCCGCATTGAATAAGCCGCGACTGGGCGCATAGGGCGGCGGGAAGCCGGCACCTCCAGGGCCAGGAATTGTGAATTGGGCCGTATTCGCGCCGCCATTCAAGTTGACAGAGATGACGTCGTTCACGACCTCGATCCGATACTGATTCCATGCTGGGAAGAGCAGGGCATCCTTGGGATTGACGAAGTCACCTGCTGTCGCCGGTGGAAGCGTTGGCTCTGGGTTGGGGTCGCCCGGGTAGTTGACGGCGTAGACAGCGCCAGTCCGATGCTTTGCCAACCCCAGCCCCGTCTGTCCGGCACCGCTATTGTCGATCTGGATCTCGAAGCCGGAGTAGACCGCCGACCAGGCAGGATTGTAGAACAGTGTCCCATCCGGGGCCGTGAACCCATCGGGGTTCGCGAACCGAACGAAGACGCCACTGTTAGTCTGGGGCGTGCGGATAAGGAACTCCAGTTCTAGCCGGTAGTTCTGGGACATGGGGGTCGTACACCAGAGCAGGCCCAAGGCAAAACTGGGCACGGATTGGAGGGCCCCGTCCACCACATGGAACGTACCCCGCCCGGCCATCCGCCAGCCGGCCAGGGATCTGCCGTCGAACAGCCGGAGCACTGTCCCAGCAGCCCGAGGTGCGACCGGTGGGTACGGCACGAACGGCCGAGGGGGCTGCCCGCCGTCGCCCTCGGGGACGAGCCGCTTGGCCAGCCGCCGCTGTAAGGCGATGCCATTCATCACCGGGTTGGCCGAGCCGCACGTCGGCAGCACCGAGGCGTCACCGGCGTACAGGTTCGTCACGTAGTGGAACTGCCCATCGGCGTTGACCACCGACTGAGTCGGGTCGTCCCCCATCCGCAGCGTGCCGGACTCGTGGAACGACGTCCCCAAGCCATCGGGCGGGGCGGCCGCCGCGACGGGGATTCGCGCGCGATGGCCCGGCGCTGCTGTGCGGCGCTCGGCCCCCGGGCCAGCGCATCCCACACCCCGCCCCCGAAGTCAGCCCCGGCCAGCACCACGTAGGCGGTCAGCGCCAGCCACAGTAACGCCAGCACGGCATCGGCGAGGCCCATCACGCGCTCCCTACACTGCCGCCGCGCAGGGCCGCCCGTGCGGGCGTGTCCTGCTCCTGCGCCCTCTCTTTCTGCCGGTCCCGCTCGGCCAGGAGCAGCAGCAAGCGGACCGTCGTGAGGGCGAGCCCCACGTAGATAGCCAGGAACAGGACCAGGAAGACGGTCACCCCGCGTGCCGGCGTCACGGCGTCCGCCGTGCGTAGTACGCCGTACACGACCCACGGCTGGCGGCCAAACTCCGTGACGAGCCAACCTGCCTCGATGGTGAGAAAGGAGAGGGGGCCAGCAGCGAAGGCGGCCACTAAGAGAAGACGGCCGGTGGGCACCCGCTGCCCGCGCCACAGGGCCACCCAGAACCAGAGTGCCAGGCCCAGCAGCGCACAGCCCATCCCTGCCATGACGTCGAAGGCCAGATGCACCGGCACCACCAGCGGCCAGTCCTGGCGCGGAAAGGCGGCGAGCCCCCGCACGCGAGCGTTGGGGTCGAAGGCGACCAGGACACTCAACAAACGCGGGATCTCGATGGCCCCCCAGAGGGTCCCTGTCTGTGTGTCAGGTAGCCCGCCAATCGCCAGGGGCGCTCCCCGCGTGGTGCGGAAGAGGGCCTCCATCGCGGCCAGCTTCGTCGGCTGGTCGGTGGCCACGAAGCGGGCGCTGGCGTCACCGGTCAGGGCCAGCAGCGGCGGGCATAGCGCGCCCAGCGCCATCCCCGCCACGAGGCCCCGCCGATGCAGTACGTCGTCACGCCCGCGCAGCAGGCCCGCGGCGTAGACAGCCGCCACCCCGAAGCCGGTCGCCGCGTAGGCCGCCACCAGCATGTGGATCGTCTGCGTCGGCGTTGCCGGGTTCATGATCGCCTGCCAGGGGTCGACCGCCACCACGCGGCCGTGGCTGAGCCGGAACCCCGCGGGCGCATTCATCCAGGCATTGACGGTGGTCACAAACAGGGCGGAGGCCGCCCCGCTGAGGGCAATCGGCAGGCCGCACAGCCAGTGGGCCAGCGGCGAGAGGCGCTCCCACCCGTACAGGTACAGGTACAGGCCCAGGAAGATGGCTTCCAGGAAGAAGGCCACCCCCTCGGCGCTGAACGGCAGGCCGATGATCGAGCCGGAGAGGCGCATGAACGCCGGCCAGAGCAGGCCTAGCTCGAAGGAGAGCACCGTCCCGGAGACGGCGCCGACGGCGAAGAGGATGCCGAAGGCTTTGGCCCAGCGGTGCGCCAGGCGCAGCCACACCTCGTCGTGGCGCCACAGCCCGATGCCCTCCGCGCCGATCAGCAGCACAGGCAGCCCCACGCCAAGGACGGCAAAGATGATATGAAAGCCCAGCGAGGTGCCCATGCTTGCACGCGCAGCAAGTGCATGGTTCATCCACATTGCCTCGTGTTTCGTAGGCCGTCAGCGCCACGGCGCGGGGTGCCTGGAGGCGCCGTCCCACCCCCGACCACGAGGAGCGACTGATCCGCTCACAGGGAGCGGCACGCAGGCGAACTGCGGGCGTGATGTGCCGACCCACGTGGCCCACCACGCACACAGGACCGGGCGCGCCGCCCGCTGTACCTTGCTGATCCACATCATGCTGTTCCTTCTCTCTTCCCTACATCGCCAGCGGCTGTGGCTTCATACTGTTGGTCTGATCAAGCCCGGCACGGAGGCCGCGGGCCAGCGTCATCACGTCGCCCGTGGCAAAGAAGTGCATGTAGAACAGGCGGGGATCGTCGGCCAGGGCATGGTTGTGCAAGGCCGTCACCTCGATGCCGTGCTGGCGCAGCGCGCGGGCTACCGGGTTCACTTCCCGCCCGATCAGCACGAAGTCCCCCGTGATGGCGGCTTTGCTGACACCCAGCGGCTGGAAGTTGAGGCTGGTGGCCACGCCGATCGCCGGAGGAAGGGTCATGCCGCTCTCGGTGATCTTCTCCCCGCGCGGGGCGCTGATCGCGACGATGCCGGCTGGCATCACCTTGGCGGGGTGGCCCAGCACGTGCGCGATCCCTTTCGTATCCAGTGGTGTCGCGGCGGCCGTACTCTTGGCCGCCGCACTGCCCAGGGGCGTCCCGCTCGCGGAGAGCGCCGTGCGCAGTGCCGTCGCCATCTGCACCGCATCGCCGCGGCCGCTATAGTGCATGTACATCACGTGTGGGGCCACCTCGTTAAGATGGTTATGCAGCGCGCCCAGGGTCAGGCCACCCGCCAGGAGGCCGGACATGACCGGGTTGACCTCCGCGTCGAGCAGCACGAGGTCGCCCATGCCCATGGCCATGCTGCCTATCTGCATGAACGCGGCGTAGGAGCCCAGGGCGAACCCTGGCGCGACCAACACACCTTTGACCCTGACGGTCAGGTCCGTACGCGGCATCGTGATCCGGTACACACCGCCCGGCATCATCTGTCCCTTCTTGCCCAGCGCCTGCGCCACCGGCGTCCAGTCCATCGTGCCCGCCTGTGGCACGGAGGTCTCCTGCCCCGGGAGTGCCGCTGCCTGGCCGGGGCTGGCGGACAGCGTCGCCGCCGCCACTGTCCCGACCAGGCCGCCTCCCAGCGCGAGCGCGCTCCTCCGGGTGACCGGGTACGCCCATCGTCTCATGGCCCGCCTCCTTCTTTCTTGGCTTTATCAGCTCGTCGCCGCCATCGTCTCACCACTCTGGACACGTCTCACGGGGCCAGTGGCATCGTCCTGGTGAGCCGTCTGGCGGTCCCCGCGACAGACGGCCGTCTAGTCACCATCGTCGTTGGACTCCGTGTCCGTGCCCCGTGTGGTGGAGTCGGTCGGGCTCGTGCCCGTCTGACCCGTCGTCGAATGCTGCACCACATGTGTGTGCGTCTGTGTGCGGGCCCCTGCGGCGTCCAATGCCAGCGCCGCCCCTGCGGTTACCGCCACGCCCAGCCCCACGATGATCAGCATGCGCTTGATCATTGCTCGTCCTTTCTTGTCTTGCCCTTGTGCTCCGTCCGAGCCTGCCGTCCCACGGCGCCGTCATGGCGTCCACATTTCGCACGGGGACGACCTGCTCGGAGTGCCCATCATCCACGTCCTGCCTTCTGCATCGCACGGCCTGGAACCGCATAGGTCACGTGCGTGTGGCCCCCTCTCAACCCACTGTCGCCCTTGTCTTTTCCGTTCCCCTCTCCACACCCGCTCAGCCCGAGCAGCGCCGCCATGAGCGCGCCGATGACGAGCATCTGTCTCCATCCCACCGCCCAGTTCCCTCTACGCATCAGGTGCCTCCTTGCCCGTCTTCTTTTCCCGGGAGCCGCACCGCGGGGCTCCGCGCTACCCCTGCACACCCCGCGTCAGGCCACGACAGGGCCCGCCGCGGGGTGGGGGAGGCAGGAGAGCATGCGACCGTTCTCCTAGTCACCGCCGCCGTTGTCTCTGCCCAAATAGGTGCCTCCATCGTTGTCGCTAGTGCTTTGCTCGAGGATTGTGCCGTTGCCGGCGTCCACCGCCACTTGGTGCTTCTGCCCATCCTTGCCAGCCACGGTCACGTCATAGACGACATAGCCCTGATCCTCGGTGATCTGCGTCGCCGCGACCGTGCCGGGGATCGCCCGCAGCGCTGCCCTGTCCGCTGCGGCCGCCGTGATCGTGGCAAGCTTCTGCAGGGACGCTGGCGTCGGCGTCCCGCTCTCGGTGCCCGAGTCCGGTGCTCTGATCGTGCCCGTCATCGGGGCCGGTGTCGGTCCATTGACGGACGCGTACGCGACTGCGCCCAGAATGAGGATCAGGACCAGGCCGACACCCAGGGCAGCGACAAGACCGCGATGACGACTCATGCTCTTCTCCTCGTGTTGCATCGCTCTCTGTCTCCCGCTCCCGATGCCACGTGAGCGGGACACCTATCCCGTGCGTTCATGACGGGAATCTGTTCATCTATCCATTCAGCCATAGACCACCTCCTCCACCCGCATCAACGGGCACCACCACCTGCCGTGCTCGAGGAGAGGAGCAGCGCGACCCGCAGGACGGGCTTGCCGCCGACATCCTCTAGGGGCAGGTACAGCCGGTGCGTGCGGGGGTCGACGGCGATCACGTGTGCCTCGGTGGCCACGAAGCCCTCAGCGATCTTGCGCACGGTCCGTCCCTGCTCGTCAAAGGCCGAGACGACCCCGCTCTCGGCCGCGACGTAGAGCCGGTGTACGCCGGGATCAAAGGCCAAAACATCGGGATCCGCCCCGACCGTCTGGACGGACGTCACCCGCATCGACCGCAGATCGACCACCAGGAGCCGCGCGTTGCCGTCACACGCGACGAAGGCCAGGCGCGCGGGCGCATCGATGAGGAGGCCGTGGTCATGGTCGCAGCCGGGGAGCGCAGACCGCGCGACCACGCGGTCGCTCACCGGGTCGATGGCGGCGAGCTGGTTCAGTGTCTGCACAGTGACAAACACCCGCTGCCCCACGGCGTCGTACTGGGTATTGCCCGCCTCACCGCCCAGCGAGATGGTGGCGACGCGCCGGTTGGTCCGCGTGTCGATGACGGTGTCGGTGCTGCCTCCCTCATCGGAGACAAAGACCTTCTGGTCGCGCGGGTCGTAGGCCAGGCCATCGGGATACCCGCCGCCGGGTATCCTGGCCGTGACCCGCAGCGTGCGCTCGTCGATCACAGCGACCTGGTTATCGTCGGTGGCCGAGGCATAGACCCGCCCCAGGGATGGGACGGCCAGCACACCATGGACGCCGGCCACGTCGGGGATATCGGCCACGACGCGGTTTGCTCGCACGTCGACAACACTCACGATGCTCGCCCCGAGGTGGGCGACGAAGAGCAGACCCCGGCGGTCATCGAGGCTCTCGTAATCGAGCCGGGAGGAGCCACCGGCCAGCGGGATGTCGGCCACGGTCCGCAGCGGCAGTCCGGGCGATCCGAACGCCTGACGTATGGCCACGGGCACGGTCACGACGAGAGCGAGCCCCACGCCTGCAAGCAGTGCTGCCCGCGCCCACCGGCTGCCCCGTCGCGTGACTCTCCCTTTAGCCCTCGGCACCTGGTGCCCAGGCTCCCGTGATCGCCGTGGCTCCTGGTTCGCCATCCACCCCTCCTCATCGCGTGTCGCGGCCCGCGGTGCCATCCGTGGCGCCTCTTGCCATCGTAGCGTCTCCATGTGAGACACCGGTTAAGCCTCGGTGAGAAAGATGAGAGTTTGGGGACACGAGGCCGCCACGTGTGCGCCTCCCCCAACAGAGCAGGATGTGTCAGAGCGCTGCTCCCTCATCCGTGCGGCCGCCGCGTTGCGCCATCGTCCCTCCCCCTCTTATCCGACGGCACTCAGCCCGCCAGTACGGTCGCCGCGGCGCAGTCCGTGACGCAGCAACAGCACACCCAGGGTCAGCGCGAGGGGGGCATAGAGGCCCAGGAGGGCGAGATCGCCAGCCACCTGAGAGTCGCCCAGGCCGCGCCCTTTGAGCAGGATCAGGCGGATGGCCCCCAGCGCATAGGTGTGGGGGACGAGGTAGCCCAGCGGCCGCAGCCAGAGGGGGATAATCGTCACCGGATAATAGACGCCGGAGGCGACGCGGGCGACCACCGTGATGAGCCAGGAGATCGGCTCCGCGCCGTCCTTGACCTCCAGCAGAAAGAAGGTGCTGGCCCCGGCCAGGCCCAGGCCGAGACAGGCAGCGGCGAACAGGACAAAGCACAGCAGGGCCAGGAGCGGAGACGCAGAGGGGGCGATGTCCAGGCCCACGGTGGCCACGATCGCGGCCAGGATGACCACCTGGATAAGCGCGGCGTAGACCAGCTGCCACAGGAGGCGGCCCAGCACACAGGCCCAGATGCCGTATGCTGCCAGGTGGTACGCCTCCAGGCGCTTGTCCCAGAAGGCCTCCGAGATGGTCTGGAAGGGCGAGAGGAGGGCCGTCTGCGCCGCCCCGAAGAAGGCCACGCCGATCACTACGTAACTGACGTACGACCCACCGTAGGAGGCCACCTGGGCACTGGCCACGCCCTGCAAGAAGAGGCCAATGAAGAGCCAGATGCCGGTGTTGACCAGGCCCTCGACCAGGGAGAGCAGCAGGTTGGAGGGGTAGTAGCGCAGGGTCTTCCACTGACATCTGCCAGGGACGCGCGGCCACCACGGGGTCGGCGCTGGTTAGAGGGTCGGTGGCGCCGGCGCCCTGAAAGGTTAGGCCCAGTTCGCGGCAGCGCGCCTCGGCCCGCTCGATTAGTTCGCGTTCGCGCTCGCGGAGGCGGCGGAACAGGGCCTGCTCCCGCACCGCCGTGCCCACGCCGAAGTAGACCAGGCGCTGCACGTAGACCTCCCGTGCGCCGACCGTGGGGGCCAGTGCGACGAGTTCGGGCAGCTCTTCCAGGTTCTGACGCATGGCCACAAACCACAGCGAGACGCGCGCGGGTAGTCCACGCCCAGTTCAGCCTTCAGTGCGCGCAGATTATTCAGGTTGCGCCGCACCACGCCCAACCGGTCCACGCCCCGGATGGCCGCATAGGTGGCCGCGCGGGCGCCGTCCAGGGAGACGCGTAGGTCCTGCAGGCCGGCGGCGATCAGCGCGGCGGCGCGGCGGCGGGTCAGGCTGATCGCGTTTGTGTTGAAGGTGACCTCCACCTGGCGGGCGCGCAGCCGGGACACCATAACCGTGATATGCGGGTGCAGCAGCGGTTCACCCAGCCCATGCAGCACCACCCGCCGCAGCGCGGGGGCCTGAGCGATGATCGTGTCGAACTCCTCAAGCGTCAGGTCGCGGGGGGCCTCAACGCCCTGCCCAAAGGTGCGCGGGCACTCCGTACACAGCGAGTTGCAGCGGTTTGTCGGCTCGATGTACAGCACCTCAGGCAGGGGCAGCCGCGCGCCCCCTGCTTCCTGCGCCCCCTGCTCAACCATGGGGATAAACTGCATCACGCCTCCCTGCTCTGCTGTCTCCGGCTCTGCTGGGCCGTGATGATCGCTGACCACCGCCCACACCTACATGCTGCCCAGGGCGGCGCGCGGCATGCGGACGCCCCTCACCTCTGGAGAGCATACCCCAACCAGTGTCGGAAAGCGTGGAGAGGAAACGCTTACGGTCCGCCGCCAACGGCGCGGAGCCCACCATGGTAGTCTCTAATCCTTAGTGCGCCGCGGACCACCCGGCCGCTGCGTGTCCTGGTCCCGCCGATGGGACGGTCAGAGCATGGTGGTGAACACCGGCCCCCCGCCACTCACTCTGGGCACCGACGGAACGCTAGGCAAGCCCAGACCCCAGCATCCTTCAGCGGCCATGCTACTATCCTATCATGGGGCATGGCCGGCACACGAGCGCGGCGACGTACCGGGCTGAGAGAGGCGGTGATTGGTGGGCAGGACGTTACGCATGAGCCACCGCGGGCTGATCATGGGCGCGCTGCTGCTCGTGGGCGGGGCCGCGCTGCTGGCCGGCGTGCTACCGCGCCAGGGGCAGCCGTGGTGGGCTGACCACGCGGCTATCGCCCGGGGCGCCCGCGACGTGGCGACCGGCTCGTGTATCTCCTGCCATCCGCTGGCCGGTGTTTCCGAAGCAGGGGCCGCGGTTGACCTGACCCACGTGGGCCGGCGGCGCAGCGTGCCCTGGCTGCTCCACGAACTGGCTCACCCCACGTCGGCCCGGCCGCCCATCGCACCCGGCCAACTGCGCGACATCGCCGCCTACCTGGCCAACCTGCGCTGACCCTCAGATGTAGCTATTGTGGCAGTCACATGCCGGTACGCCGACGCCAGGCCCACGATCGGGTATGCTGGGAGTGGCTAGGTTTTCAGAATCGCGCCATCAGAGGCGTCCAGGCATCCAGCGGCCAGCCGGCCGCGTATATAGTGGGGTGGGAGGCGCGCTGTGGCCGCCTGCCCGAACGTGTTGCCGGCTACCATGGTGTGACGCACTGGATGGTCAGTGTTGCGCCCGTGCCGGGCCAGTAGTCAGGAGGAACCCCAGGATGATCCGTCGTGGACCCGTACGCTTGTTCATATTCTGTCTCCTCGTCGCTTTTGTTCTGCCCGCCGTGGGCGCGTCGGCTGCCCGTGTGGCGGCGAGCCCGACATCGGTATCGTGGAACGCGGCCACCAAAACGGTCAACCTGACCGTGGTGGCGGCCTACAACAGTGTGGCCGGTGGCTTCAACTTCAACGGCTACAACAACGGCGGGCTGACCATCACCGTGCCCAAGGGGGCCAAGGTGGTGGTGGCCTTCACCAATAAGGCGCCGCTGCCCCACAGCGTGGTGATCACGCCCTACGCCAGCCGCACGCTGGGGAGCAACTTCCCCCTGGCCTTCAAGGGCTCCTCCACGCCCAGCCCCAACGACGGCAAGAGCAACGTGTCCACTCCGCAGGTCTTCTCGTTCACCGCCGCCAAGGTAGGCCTCTACGCCCTGGTCTGCGGCGTGCCCGGCCACGCTGTGGGCGGCATGTGGATCACCTTCGCCGTAGGCGACGTGTCCGCGCCGACCGTGCGGGCCACCGGCGCGGCGACCGGCTCAGGCGATACGGGCAGCCACATGGACATGTCGTCGTGCGGCAAGGGCGATAGCACGGGCGGAGCCATCGCCGGCATCGTCACCGACGCCACCACGGGCAAGCCACTGGCCCACTCCTACGTCGTGGTGGGCTGGACCACGCTCAAGCGCGTCGGCGAGACCGACGCCATGGGCCACTACTGCGTCAGCCACCTCACGCCAGCTTATGCGGGCGCCTTCGGTTTTGCCGAGGGCTATATCTACTATCATGGGCATCCAGTCTCTATCAAAGCGGGCAAGACCGTATCCTACTCGTTCAAGATGCCCCGTCAGACATCGCCCGCCGACCAGTTGCCCACCCTCTCGGGGGCCATGAGTGCGGCGGCGTCGGTCAAGGTGGGCGGTACGGCCACCTTCTCAGTCCACGTCAACCCGGGTAAGGGCGGCCCTATGTCGCCCGAGGTGTTCGCCGTCAACAGCGCGCTGGGTACGTCGGTACTGCTGGAACATAAGGGCGGCGACCTCTACAGCGGGACACTGCGGGTGCCCGCCGGCACAAAGCCGGCCGCCTATACATTCGCGTTCTTTGGAGCCAAGGAGAATTGCCTGGAGAACGCTCCGTACCAGAAAGTCTCCCTGACTGTCACGGGCTAACTGGCGTCCCTTGATCGGGCGGGCGCGCGATCTGGCCATCATACCTCTGTTGGCTCTGAGCGCGTTCCTGCAGTTCTACGGGTCGGATAGCCAGCAGCTGTTCCTGGGCGACCAGGCGCTGCACGGGAAGCGTCAGGTTTCAGACCGCACTGGTGCGACCGGCGGCGTTGGGCTGGGGGAGACCAGTGGCCAGGGTGCTTAGGCAGCCAGGAGCACTGCGCACACGTCACCCCAGCGCTCCCCCGAACAGACGGCGTTGGTCGGCCAGGGAGACCTGTGCTGGCCGTTTGGCTCATCCGCCCGCGCACGCTAGGGACATAGCCCTGGACACCACCCTTGGACACATGCGTTTCACTCGTGATCACGCTGCCCCCTTGGGTTGGTCCTGGCCCCTCTGAGCGAGCGGATGAGCCAAACGGCCAGCACAGGTACCAGTCAAGCAGCAGCGTGGCGCCTGGCTGCTCAGCCAGCGCAGTCGTGAAGAAGGCGCGGATCCAGCGTGCTTCATCTGCAATCACCAGCACAGACCGTCCCGCACGGCGCCACATCTCTCCCAGCACCCGCAGTTGGCCCAGGATGTGCTCGCCCCGACCGCTGAAGGAACGCGCCCCCTCCGCCATCATCAGGTGCGCGGTGCGCAACTCCCAGGCCCTAACGTAGCGAAGGCGGGAAAAACGGCAAACTGAAACGGTGTTCACCTGCCGGTTCGGGACGCGATCGACTCGCCGCCGCACCCGGAAGTTCGCAGAATGAGCAGACTGCGAACTTTTCGCGGTTCCATTCGGGTGTACGGTGGCGGAGAGGACTAAAAGGAGGGCCGATGTTCGTGGTCAGACGCGTACTACGAACATTTCAGGACTGCCCCAGATCTCGCGGAAGACTTCTGGGCTGTTTGGGGCTTCCATTAGGCCGCTACTTTGCCGAAAAATCGTCGTTCGCTACGTTAGGGCCTCCCACTACTGCTTGGCCTCTGTCTGGGGCGTGAGCACCTCATCAATGGTCAGCAGCACCTGGTTCTCCTCCAACTCCGGCCCCAGGTGACGCAGAGCCTCTAGCGTACGGGTGGCGTCCTGTCGGCGCGCCGACAGGACGCGCGCCCAATCCCCGTAGCTCACCCCCTGCGGCGGGCGGCTCTCTCCGGCCGCCAAGGCGAGATCCACCGCCTGCGAGAACTCTGCCGGCCAGCCGGTGCGGCGCCGTGGCTGCGTCCGTGGGGCCAGGCGGGACACCGTGCTCCCCTCTGGCTGCGCGAGCAGTGCCTGTGTCTCGGCCTCCTCGCTGCGCCGGATGGTTTGGCCGTGGGTACGCACCAGCGTCCGCACGGTGCTTGTGCAGAGCACCTGTGTCTCCTGGGTCTGCCAGCCCAGAAGCCGCGCTACGGTGGCGAACGGCAGATCCTGCGCCCACAGACAGGCCTACTCTTGGAGGCCACGGGTGATCACGATCTGTCCATGGGGCGGCAACACAGCGTTGGCTGGCAGCACATGCTGACCCGTGTGTCAGTGCCAGAGCACCTGACGACGCACCTGTGGCCGTCCGAAGCGACAGGCAACCGTCAGCGGTTCCGTGCCATCCCTGGTGACCTCCTCAGGGGGAAACGCGGTGCCGGTCGGCCTCCGTCACCGCCGCATCACTCATCCCCCAGCGCGCCTGAAGCACCTGCCGCAGCACCGCGTTCCCGGTCTCCTGCGTCGTCGCCTCCAGATGGTCGAGGACCGTCTCCGCCGAAAAGGCAGCGATGTCCTCCGCGGGAAAGTCGACATGCGTCAGCTCCGTGCGCTGTCCGTCCTCCTCCACTTGCACCACCACCACACGAATATGGCTCATCGGCCACCCCTCCTCTCCTGTGATTACGCATGTCTCCCTTGGGGGTACTATACAACACCCACCGCACCGACGAGAGGGGAGCAGGCATCGGCCTGACCCCGAGGCTGCTGCGCGCTAACCTGTCTGTTCTTGAGCCATAGCAGAGTCACGTGATGGGCGCAGACCAGCGGCGCACCCCCAGGTAGAGCGTAGCCCTCACCGCCAGGACCGCGAAGGCATACGCCGTGGCGGCGCCAATCATCGGGTGACTCCCCCCTCCGCGCGCGCCACCAGGGGTACCACGGCGCGGTGCAACGCTGTCATAGTCCTGTTCTGCCGCGCCTGGCCGCCGCGCGCCCATGGTGCAGAGCGGGGAGATGCGCATCAGACTGAGCCCCTTCCGTATGGTACGATATAGCGACGGTCCCTGCTGCGCGTGCTCGGCCCGCCGTCGCCCTGGGGCAGCGGGCGCGATGCTGGCACGTCCTGCCCTCGGGCCGGCGAGGAGACACTCCATGCGCGTGGCACCCATCGTAAGGACACTACTGGCGACGATCGTCATGCTGGTCGGCGCCCTGGCCAGTGGTCCGGCCCCGGCACTGGTCGGCATGGCGCGTGGGGCGGATGCCGGTGCGTCCCCCGTGGCCATGACCCTGCCGCTTGTGCACCGTTTCGCGCTAGGGCTGCCCACAGACGACGTGGCTGTCCTCCCGCTCTCCCGCACGCTCCTGCTCGCTCAGGAGGCCGGCAAGAGGGTGTTGGCGCTCGACGAGGGAACGGGGCGGCTGCGGGCGACAATCACCCTGCCCACCGGGGCGCGCCACGTGGCGGCCGACCCGACGCTGGGGCAGGTCTACCTGCCCGACGAGTTTAGCGCCCGGCTGGTTGTGGTGCGCCTGGTGGGGGGCTGGAACCATCTTGTGACCCAGACGGTGGGAGTCGGGCGCCAACCACACGGGGTGGCCGTGGACCCCCGCACACACCGTGTCTACGTGGGCAACGAGCATGGCGACACTGTCTCCATCGTCGAGGGCCTCTCCCTGCGCGTGCGGGCGACCGTGCCGGTCGGGCGCATCCCTGGGGGCGTGGCGGTCGCTCCAGCCAGCGGCCTTGTCTACGCTGTGCTCGTCGGCGAGAACCGCGTGGCCGTCCTCGACGCGGCGCGCGAGCGGGTGCTGCGCCGCGTGGCCGTGGGCGCGGGTCCCACACACCTGGCTCTTGATCCCGGCACGGAGCGCATCGCGGTGGTCAACACAGGGGCAGGCTCCCTCTCCCTCGTCGACGGCCGGCGGGGCACGGCGTCGCCGCCCCTCCGCGTGGGGAGCGCGCCCTACAGTGTGGCCATCGATGGCCCGAGTGGCCTCACCTTCGTGGCCAGCGCGCGGCGGCCCACACTGACCATCGTGGATAGCCACCACCTGACGGTGCGTGGCACGATGACGTTGGATATGGTGCCCGGCGCCGTGGCCGTCGACTCCGGGCGCCGCCTGTTGATCGTTGTCGGGGCGAGTCGGCCCTGGCTCGAGATATTCACCTACCAGGCTCTATGAGGGGAGGACATGCCCTGTCGCCGCGACGCCGCCCTCCCCGTCGCGCCTTGGGCGGCGTCACAGCGTACAATGGTGGTAGCCGCACGCCAGGACCTGCCGGCGGCTGAGCACTGCAGTGCCGCGCAGGAGCGGCAAGCAAGAAAGGACGGACGCCATGCCAAACAGGGGCGCGCACCCGCGCACACAACCACCCATGCCACGTCGACGTGGCCACCGGCTCCTGGCGGCCTGTGCCGTCGTCGCCGCTACCCTCGGGGGCGCCTCTGCGGGCGCCGGTCTCCCCGCGCGGCTGCCCGCGGCGCTGGCCTCCGCGCCGACGGCGGGCGTGGGCACGTTTCGGCAGGTCGGCGCCACGCCGTTGCTCGACCACGGCAAACCCCTCCTCCTCTACGTGAGCGCGCAATACTGCCCCTTTTGCGCGGCCGAGCACTGGGCCCTTGTCCTAGCCACGAGCCGGTTTGGCCGCTGGTCCGGTCTGGGCGCCATGCACAGCACGCCCGGCGAAGCCGGATTTCCCGGCCTGGCCACCTACGATCTCCTGCACGCCAGCTATCACAGCACGCTGCTAGCCCTGCAGACGCGGGAGGTGGCCGACTTTGCGGGCACTCCTCTCCAGCAGCTGAGCGCGCCGCAGAGCCAGGCCGTCGATCGCTATGACCCGCACGGCAGCATCCCGTTTGTGCTGATCGGCGGGCAGTATGCGCAGGTGAGCTCCGGCTACTCTCCAGCGGTGCTGATGGGGTTGTCCTTCACACGCATCCACACACTCGTCTATGAGCAGCCCGCCAGCACGGTCGGCCGCCGGGTCGTCCGCGAGGCCAATGTGATCACCGCCCTCCTGTGCGCCGCGCTGGGCGCCCAGGCCCGCGGCACGACCGGCGCGTGCCGCCTACCGGCGGTCGAGGCCCTCATGCCGCGCACGTGACCATGATCGGGACAGCTCTGCAGCTGGTCTTCGCCAGCTGGAGCTATCGGGCCGGCGCTAGCGTGACCGCCCTGCTGACGGCCGTCCTCTACGCCTCTGCCGGCCAGATCGTGACGATCGACGTCGGCGGCACGCTCTTCGTTGACCCGCAGCCGACGCGTGTGGCCGCGCTGGTGGTCCTCTCGCTGTTGATGGGGCTGGTCCTGCCGGTCCAGATCTTCGCCGTGCGGCGAGCGGCCTGGGGCGCTCGGCAGGGCGGCACGGGGCTACTGGGCTTCCTGGCGGGGCTCGGCTCGCTCACCTGCTGTTCCCCACTGCTTCTGCCCGCCCTCCTCTCCTTCGTTGGCTTCTCGGGCAGTGCGCTGCTCTCGCTCAACGTGACCCTCTACCGCTACTTCGGGCCGCTCGCCGTGCTCAGTACGGCGCTCCTGCTGGGCTCGCTCGTCCTGGCCGCGCGGGACGTCACGCGGGCCTGCACACTCTGACCAGATAGCAGTGGGCGGCCAACTGACAACCGGCGCCTGATCAGGACCCAGCGTCCACGGTAGTCAGGTGAAGTATGGCGCCTCCCACGGCAAGCATCTTTGCTGGCCGCTTTGGTCCTCCGAGTACGACTGTGCTGGCTGGTTAGGTCATCCGCTCGCTCAGAGGCGCCACGACCACCCCACAGAGGCCGCCTGATCACAGCGTGCAGAGGGCCTGTGTCCCGGGGCAGTGTCCACGGCTCTGTCCCTAGCTTTTAACCACGGATGAGCTAACCAGCCAGCACACCTTATAAGATAGCGTGTTGTGTTGTGTCTATTGAACCGCACTCAACGACACAGCTTGTTATGATGGGTCGATGAATACAAAAGGGTTCGCTAAAGGAGTATGATGTCCGACCCCATACCTGCTAACGATGCCGTCGGGTCTGAGTGGACAGATCGCGCGGCGGCCTGGCGCCGTTGGGCCACGCCATGGGCGATACAGACGCGTGCGGCGACGGAGCTTATCGTGGCGATGGGGCGCGTCTTTCCAGGCGCGCATGTGCTCGACCTCGCCAGCGGGCCGGGCGAACCGGCGCTGACGCTCGCACGCCTCGTGGGGCCGCGCGGGCACGTCGTCGCCACCGACATCGCGCCCGCAATGCTGGCGGCGGCCCAAGAGCAGGCCGCGGCGCAAGGGCGCACGAACATGTCCTTCGAGGCCGCCGACGCTCAACACCTCCCGTTCGCGTCAGCCTCGTTCGACGTGGTCACCTGTCGCTTCGGGATCGCCCATGTGCCCGACGACCAACAGGCGCTTGGGGAGATCCGGCGCGTCCTCAGGCCGGGTGGCCGCGCCGCCTTTGTCGTCTGGGGGCCGCGCGATCGCAACCCGTACTTCACCCTCGTCGACGAGGTCCTGGCGCCGTATCCCGCCCCGAACCCCGTGGCGGCGCGTGGTCCTGGCCCGTTCACCTTTGCCGAGTCCGGGCGCCTACGTCGCGCCCTCGTCGCCGCGGGGTTCGGGGATGTCAACGAGGAGGCGCGCCAGGCACCCCTCACCTGGCCCGGCTCGGTCGATAGGGCCTGGCAGGGCCGCCGCGAGATGTCGGCGTCCGCTACGGCGCTGCTTGAGTCGCTGACGCCGGCCGAGCGGGACAGCATCGCCGCCGCGATTACCACGCGGCTCCGTGCGTACGAGCACGACGGCCAGGTCGACCTGCCGGCCCTCATCATCGGCGCGGCGGGGACCGCCTAGGGCGGCGCTAAGGCTCGACGGTGATCGCCCCTTCGACGCCCTGGGACAACCGGCCGATCACGGCCCCAGTCACGCCGCGCTGCCGCAAACCGTCGAGCAAGGCGGGACACGCGGCGGGGTCGATGGCGATGAGTAGGCCGCCGCTGGTCTGCGCATCGCCCAGGACGAGGCGCAGGGCCTCGGGAACCGCCGGGTCGAAGACGAGCCGCTCGCCCAGCGACTGTAGGTTGCGCCGCGTGCCGCCCGGCACGACGCCCTGCTCCGCCAACTCCATGACACCCGATAGGACGGGGACCGCCCTCGCCGACACCGTGGCCGCTAGCGCGCTGCCCGCGGCCATCTCAGCAAGGTGGCCCAGCAGCCCGAACCCTGTGATATCCGTGGCGGCGTGCGCGCCGGACGCGATCATCGCCTCCGCCGCGTCGCGATTGAGCGTGGACATCAGCGCGATTGCCGCATCTTTCAGACTAGGGGGTGCTTTGTCTTGCTTGATCGCCGTGGTCGCGATGCCCGAGCCCAGCGGTTTGGTGAGCACCAACAGGTCACCATCGCATGCGCCGGCGTTGGTGAAGATCTTGTCGGGATGGATGAGCCCGGTCACGGCGAGCCCGTATTTCGGCTCTGTGTCGTCCACGGTGTGGCCGCCGACAAGCGTAACGCCAGCCTCGCGCACCTTGTCGCTCCCGCCGCGCAGGATCTCGGCCAGCACGTCGAGCGGGAGCGTGCCGACCGGGAAGCCGGCGATATTGAGCGCGGTCAGTGGGCGTCCGCCCATGGCGTAGACATCGGAGAGCGAATTAGCCGCGGCGATGGCGCCGAACCAGTACGGC
>JAABUR0100004163.1_pt1 | contig 19556 bp, 19 predicted proteins | sample 5560091 | NCBI WGS metagenome assembly JAABUR01 (sample SAMN10711879, study PRJNA513375) | rock metagenome | isolation source: Antarctica rocks | place: Antarctica: Victoria Land, University Valley sud | reverse complement strand
TAAAAGAAGACACTCATCCCTAAACTATGAAAGCCCAATGAGTTTTGAAAACAATTATTATTTTTACAAAACCTAAGCAACTCTACTGTCCGCCAAATTCGACACACCTCAGATGAAAGACTGATATCAGCAACATCTGTAGCGGTTAAAATGAATTCGTGAATTTAGCCAAAACGAATTAAGGAATCGTCTCAACCGGACTGACTTAATGAGAGGTCGTTTCTTTTTATTCGAGATTGGCCTTTTTACTCCTGCCAATAGTAGCCCTTCAAGTTATTTCCAGCTTATATCCTCTGCCATGAACATTAACAAGTCGTACAGTTGGGTCGTTCTCTAGTTTTTTTCGAAGTTTGGAAATAAACATGTCTAAACTACGGCCAACAATTACACCTTCATCTTCCCAAACTTTTTGAAGTTCACCTCTTTCGACGAGCTCATTTAGCTTCCTTGCAAGAATGTATAACAGTTTTGATTCCTTGTCGGAGAGCTCAATTTGTTCTTTATCATATTCCAGATACTGATTATCTCTATGAAATTTATAATTCCCGATAGGAATTACTTCAGATGTAACTAAAGGGGTTTTCACCAGGCTACCAGCAGTCCTTTTCTGTCTATAACTAATTGTTAGACCTGAAAAAATTAGCATTAGCGCTGCCAAACCACCAGCTCCGATAAAATAGTCCTTGTTTAAAGTACTAAGGCCCGTATTCCGGAACGTAATATTTATAGAATAACATGCTTTAGGCTGTTTCCTACCTATACAAGGCACCAGATTAGTCTGTTCTGTTTGAAGAATTGCAAATCCGAATATCACTTGATTCTTTTGGCATTCTACAACGTTTACTATGTAATCAGAAGGTAAGTTGTTTGTTTCTACAGCTTGCCGAATAATTCTTACAATAGAATCTGGCGTAAACTGCAAGGTGCTCTCAAAGCGGATATGATATTGATTATCGTCTGTTTTATTGACTGGTAAAACTTTCGAACTGCTATCACCGGAGCTTAGTAAAATTTCATGCCCTATGTTCCGCATAACAATAATCTCCCTGGCAGACACAAAATCAGTATTGTCGGGCTTGAAGCATATAGTCACAGAAATAACAATAAGAAGGAAAGCGGTAATAAAAAGAGGTCGAGGCCTTAACTTCATACGTAAAAATATAAATTATTTATCGTTACGGCATTGGTTACAGTAGATTTTACATTTTTTACAATTCATTTTACAATATTTTACTAGCAACTAATATACGCTGCCACCTAAGTTTGTATAAATAATCGACTAAATAATGATAAAATGCAACCTCGTCTGTGCTTTGTTCTTAATCTTTGTTTTTTGCACTTCCTGTAAAGGACAAACCAAAACAAACGTACCAAAAGATAATATTAAGTCCGAAACTAAAGACTCAATCACTTCCCTGGTGCCTAAAAGCGGCGTTTTTGATATAAAACAAGATAGAAAAGGCAATATCTGGATTGCAACGAATGACGGTATTTATCGATACGATGGAAAATCTTTTACCAATATTACCAGTAAAGTAAGTTCGGCCCGCTTTAGTTCTGTTTTGGAAGATAGAAAAGGAAACTTTTGGTTCGCTTCTCTTGGTTCTGGGGTTTTCTATTATGATGGGAAATCCTTTCGGAATTTTACAACCAAGGAGGGGCTTGCCAGTAACCAGGTTATTTGTATTTATGAAGATGGCGCCGGCAATATTTGGTTCGGCACACCAAACGGAGCAAGCCGTTACGATGGGGAATCCTTTCGAAATTTTAAAATGAAAGAAGCTGCTTCTACTCCTGATTCTATCCACGTGTCAGTTTACCAACAACAGCTTCCGGAAGATAGTTGGTTGCATAATGATGTTCACACTATCATTGAAGACAAAACCGGGAAATTATGGTTTGGTACAAGAGGGCATACCTTCATTTATGACGGGAAAACATTTACCACTCTCACCAATAAAGACGGCAAAGCTTTCAAGAATGTTTGGCGTATACTCGAAGACAGAAAAGGCAATATTTGGTTCGCTGCCGATGGTCTTTGGCGCTATAACAACAATACCTTTACCAAAATTAATCAGGCGGGTGCTGGTGTTATAGTCGAAGATAAAAAAGGAAACATCCTGGCTAGTTCAGGGGGACCCATCTTCCGTTATGATGAACAGTCGTTGTCTGATAAAAAGCCACACGTAACCGAAATAAAGACAAAAGGTGAAGTGCTTAGAAATCTGCCTTTCGGGATTTTAGGAGCTAATGATGGAAGTATTTGGTTTTCATCCGAAGGTGGAGTAAGCCGTTATGATGGAAAGACCATTACGGACTTTAAAAGTAAAGAGGGTCAGAAATAACTTTTTTCTGCATTAGGTATGTAAATTGTGCTACTCTCATAAAGCCTCTTAGAAAAATTTATTTCTGATACAGACTTACTGAGATTAGTATGTGATTTAAATTCCCCGTAAGTTTCTGGTTTACAATAATTACAAGCAACTAAGACACCCGGCACATAGGTTTGTAGAAATAATCGACTGAATAATTATGAGATACAATCACGTAAACGCTTTGTTCTTGATGTTTGTTTTTTGTACATCCTGTAAAGGACAAAACAAAACTGAGCAACCAAGAAGTAATATCAAGCCCGAAAATAAAGAAGTAATTACTTCTCACCCACCTAACAGTATCACTCGTACTATTAACTCCGAAACCAAAGACGTAATCACTTCCCACGGACCTAACAGTATCACTCGTAATATCATACAAGATAGAAAGGGCAACATCTGGATAGCTTCATGGGAGGGCATTTTTCGATACGATGGTAAATCGTTTACCAATATTACAAGTAAAGTAAGTTCGGCCCGCTTTTTTTCGGTTTTAGAAGATAGAAAAGGAAGTTTTTGGTTCGGTTCTATTGGCTCAGGTGTTTATTACTACGATGGAAAATCCTTTCGAAATTATACAAGCAAAGAGGGGCTATCAAATGATGGGGTTACTTGTATTTATGAAGATAATGCAGGTACTATTTGGTTCGGTACTGCACGAGGAGCAAGCCGTTATGATGGGAAGTCTTTTAGAAATTATAAGATGAATGTAGGATTTCAAGCACTGCCCGACAATAATGATAATGATGTTAATTCTATTATTGAAGACAAAACAGGCAAGTTTTGGTTTGGCACAAGGGGCAATGCATACGTATATGATGGAAAAGCATTTACCAAATTCACGAATAAAGACGGCAACCCTTTTACAAATGTCCGTTCGATAATAGAAGATAAGAAAGGCAATATTTGGCTCGGTGGCAATGATGGCCTTTGGCGCTATGACGGCAGTACATTTACCAATTTCACACAGAAGTTTGTTGGTTATATCTACGAAGATAAAAAAGGAAACATCTGGACTAGTTCAACTAGTTCAGTAAGCGCTTATGACCAAAGTTGGGCACTTTCCCGTTATGATAAAAAGTCATTGTCCAATAATAAGGCTACTGTAACTTCCACTTTTCAGGAAAATATGCTATTGTTCAATAATAAGGCTACTGTAACCGAAATAAAAGAAGGGATGATTTTTGGGATTTTAGAAGCTTATGATGGAAATATTTGGTTTGGCACTATGAAAGGAGTGTATCGTTATGATGGAAATACCATTACCGACTCTGAAGGGAAAGTAGTTCAGTGATATTTTTTCTGCATTAGGTATGTAAATTGTGCTACTCGCATAAAGCCTCGTAGAAAGATTTATTTCTGATTCAGACTTACTGAGATTAGTATGTGATTTAAATTCTCCTTAAGTTTCTGGACTTTATATAGTTTTCTACTGTCAACCGATTCACACCTAAAATTCTACCTATAGTAGATACAGCGACTTTCTTAGAAAGTAATTCCTTTATGGTATCTTCCTTCCCTGTAAGTTTGGTTTCCCTAGATAAAGCTCCTTTAGGTCTTCCGACAGATAGTCCCTCACTCTTCATTCGAGACATTGCCTCTTTTGTCCGCTGGGATATTAGGTTACGTTCGATTTCTGCAGAAAGGGAAAAAGCAAATGCCAAGACTTTCGAGGAAATATTATTCCCTAATTCATACCCTTCTTTTATCGCAAACACCTTACATTCTTTTTCCATACAGGCGTGCAGGATGCTCATGACCTCCATCAAATTTCTTCCAAGCCTCGAAAGTTCGCTGACTATTAAAATATCATCTTTCTTAAGCTCTTTCAAAACTCTACCAAGTTTCCTGTCTTCTGAACGCTTTGCCCCGCTTACCGTTTCTTCGATCCAATTGTCCACGTGTATTTTTTTGCTCGATGAATATTTCAAAATTTCGAACCGCTGGTTTTCAACGGTCTGCTTGTCGGTGGAAACCCGGATATAGGCGTAAATCATGCTAAAAAAAGAAGCTGTTATGTAAAGGGTATTTTTTGTTATTAAAATATACAATTAAAAGATAAAAATAAGGAGTATTTTACTACCTTATATTTCACTTACCATAAGGAACCCTTTTTATATGAATGTTTCTGAGTTAGTTAGTCAGAATTTTATTCACTATCAGGATTACCTGTACGTGAAGGATGTGTACTTGACTGATAACTTTAAAATTCCCTCTTCGGTTCTTCAAACAGGCGCTGCTGCATATTTATCTAAGTCCTCTATCAACTGGAAGCATATTCACCATCAGGGATGTACATGGTTTGATTATACTTACATACCAATTGAAGTCTTAACAAAGTATGGAGTTCACCAAAAGGATCAATTAATATCGGAGTTCAAAGATGCATTACTTACTGAAGAATCGCAGGATAATAAATTATATCAAATGGAAATGCTGGCTATCCAGGTAGCTTTAAGCAACTCAGATGTATTTATTGGGGAGTTTAAATTCAGTTCATTGAAAAAGGATAAGCTTAAAAACTATTGCAATTCATATGCTGTGCTTTTTCTGCTTCAGAAGTTTACTCATCTGAAAATGTATGAGCAATTTAACTTGTATCAGGCCACAGCGGATTCGAATTTTTCTTTTCAGACTATAAGTCTAAATCATTTCTATGCTAAAATGAAGGACATAAAAAAATATGGAATTGTACGGAGCCTGATTCACAAAGGCATTTCTAATAAGAATGCTGCTAAAATGCTTCAGTACCATGAAAATCTGATAAGCCATTTTTATAGGCAGGGTAATAAACTTTCACAAAGGGACATTTATATTAAAGTAAACACTATTCTGAAATCAAAGAATGAGCCTGAGATAAGTTTAAGTTCGGTCAAGCAGATCTTATTAAAGACTTATTACAGGAATTTAGATGATATAGCCCGCAACGGCGAAACCTGGATGAAAAACTCCTTGCTTCCTTTTTTAATAAGGAACGAACCGCAATATCCGGGAGATCATTGGCAAATTGACGCCACCCGCCTTCAAATCTTTTGTAAAGAAGAATCTAAACAAGGATCCTTTTTATGGATAGCAGTAGTAATAGATACTCATTCCCGTATGGTAATGGGTTTTGCTATTGGTGATAAAGAATGTCCTGATCTCTATACCAGAGCACTAAAAACTGCATTTGGCCGAAGCCAGTTGCTTCCTGCAGAAATATTAAGAGATAATTATAAAGGTTTTACTCAAGACAGCGAATTAACTGACTTGATTGATCAAACTGAAAAAATGGGTGTCAGATGGCGGGCACATAAAGTTGGTAATCCAAGGGATAAAGGTATAGTTGAACACTTCTTTGGAGTGTTCAATACCGTTTTTTGCAAGAGTATAGTGGGTTATACTGGTGAGGGTATTAAAAGCAGAAGTATAAATGCACGCCCCAATCCGGAAGACATGAAATTGTTTCGTGAACTAAAGCTTCTTAAAAACAAGGATCAGATTATTATCAGGATCACCGAAGATATCCATAAGTACAACCAGTGTGGGATAAATAAAAACGACCTGTCACCAATCGAGAAATTCAATTCAAAAGAAACTAAAAATGCCATTGACATAACAAGTGAGCTATATGCATTGATTTTTTATAAAAAGAAAATTTTAAAAGTTAACCGCTCGACGATTTGTATACATTCAGACGGATGCTCTTATTTTTATCAATTGAGCGAAGTTGAACATATCCTGCAATACAACCGTATCTGCGTTCAGGTACGTTATGATCCAACCGCTATGGGAACTGTTCATTTATTTACTGAGCATGACAGTAAATACATAACAATGCTTACTCAAGTAAAACCTGTTTCACTTGCTCAAATTAACCATGATAAAGAAGATGCAGCTAATCTGCACTGCTATTATAGCAAGAACCACTCATTAATAAAGCAATTGCGGCAATTGATTGAACAACGTGAAGCGGCTATTGATGCACTGGATTTACCGGTTGCTGTATTAAGTACTGAATTTGACGAAAACAATGAGTCGGTATTTTGTCCGATAGCTAAAAAAATGGAACCAAATCATATTCAGCTTCCAACGGATAAGACTTTACAAAAAGAAAAGATATTTAAAAAGCACCACACTCTATTTTCCGAAATGCAGGACTACTTGTATAAAAAGAAGGGTTCTGGCAAACGATTACAATAATGGATCTTAACAGCTTCAATCTGTCTTTAATCCGCAAACCGCCATTGAATCTGGTTCTTGATACCAAACGCATTAAGGACAATAAATGAAAATTGTCAGGATGCGCTGGAGTACAGCCGGATGATTTCTTTTATTGGTGATTCCGGGTATGGCAAAACAAAGTCCCTCCAGTACTTTGCAGCTAAAAAGCGCAATGTTTATTATTTAGTTGTTGAAAAAAGCATGACTTCAAAAAGGTTTTATGTGGAACTGCTAAATGTGCTTGGTTTTACAAATTCCTTTAGGGGAAGTGATTTAAACAATTTGATTAAAAGTATTAGTTTTCATTTAAGTAAGTCAAAGCAATCAAACTTATTAATTATTGATGAAGCAGGGAAGTTTAATGCAAACCAACTTTTGTTTTTGCACGAAATACGCGATAGCACAAAAAATAATACAGGTATAGTTCTTTCAGGCCCTCCTTATTTTAATAAAAACATCGAGGACTGGAAGCTGGCCGGGAGGGAGGGTATACCGGAACTATACAGAAAAATTCAAGCATGGATTCAAATACAGGAACCCTCGATGAAAGAAAAAAAAGCACTGAAAAACAAGGGAAATAAGAGCATCCGATGCTTTTTCCTGAATTCGTTTTGGCTAAATTCCTGAATTCGTTTTAACCGTTACACAAGTTGGGAGATGATAGATTAAACTTCATTTACCTTATTAACTGCTCTTTTGCCCACAGGTTTCTTAGCCATCTTCGGCACATAGCAACAGCCATTCGTGCCTCAACCCACTTCCTATTTACTAAACTTCGTTTAATGCATAAATGTAAACGATACCACTTTCTCCGTTCGTTAAACGGTATCTTACTTCAAAAAAGCTACGTAAAAAACAATACTTGCTGCGGAAAGGAAAAGTATGCAAAAAACTTTTTTCTTATGGAAAAAGGTGCATTAAGGTCTGAAAAGAAACATGTTTTGCTCCATTGAAAGCCTCCCTGCTAATTCCTACTGGTTTTTCCATATTTTTTGTGCAAATGGTGTGCAAATAAAAAAAGGGTTTAGAAGTTTTACTTCTAAACCCTTGACAATCAGTGGGAGCACACGGGTTCGAACCGCGGACCCTCTGCTTGTAAGGCAGATGCTCTAAACCAACTGAGCTATGCTCCCGAATTTTTTTCAGCGGATCCTTCCGTCTAAAATGGAATGCTCTAAACCAACTGACCTATGCTCCCTTATGGGGAGTGCAAATATAGGAGGCTTTTTACTTCAACAAAAAAATATTTTAATTTCTATTAAGCACTATCAACCTTCTAAAAGTATCTGAAAACATGGGTATACAAGCGAAAATGTTTTAATAAATTGTTACAGGTTTTTATTAGCTGCCTCTTCATTTAGTTGCATGCCGTTAACAGGATGATCGGAATATATAATTGCTTCACCTAACCGTATCTCATGTGCTTTAGATGGATTTGATATTGTAAACTGTACCGTATGCTTTCCTTTAGGTAATTGATATTTCCAGCATAGCTCGTGACGACGTGCAGTAAAGCTAACAGGCAGATCAGGTAATTCAACTAGTTTTCCATCTACGTATAATTGTGTTTTAAAAATATAATCACTTTTGTTTTCCCACTGAGATGCATCTCCTTTTAAAACAAAACCTGTTCCCTCAAAATCAAAGTTAATCGAGTCTTTACTTGCTGACCATTGAACAGGAATTTTTAATACAGGATACTGACCTTCAAAACTCTTTTCAAACTTTACTGCAACAGGTGTTTGTGCTGTAATAGTTATGTTATCTCCGTTTATTTTTCCACCGTTTCGCTGTATGTTTTGCAACGCATGTTTAAGGCCGATATCATATACACGATTTAGACTCATAGCAGTGTATTTAAAATCAATATTTTCCGCTTCCTGCAATCCCATTTTCCAGTAAGAAGGAATTTTATCGTAACCTAAAACTGCTCCCAAAATTCCTCCTGCAGACGATGGGTTGCAATCGGCATCCTGACCGCAACGTGTCGCAATTTCAAGTGATTTGGTGAAATCTTTATCTCCATATAATAAACCCATTACTACATAAGCAGCATTTACCTTAGCATCTATATTAAAAGGTAAAAAAACACCATCGGGGCAGCCAATATCATTTGCCCATTTCTTTTGGACTTCAAGCCAGGTCTGTTTCCAATCAGCAGGATATTTTTTGTGCCAGTTTATTACATCATTTATGCATTGATAAAACTCGCTTTGCTTTGGTACTGTTTTCAAACTTTCAGATACTATATAATTTATATCACCTGAGGTAAAAGCCAGCGCATACATGGCACCAATATAAACCCCTCCATACCAGCCCTCACCATAGTTCATAATGTGCCCAATCTTATCACTGATAGCGGAAGCTGTGTTAGGCATTCCTGGGCTCATCAATCCTGCAAAATCACTTTCTATCTGGTAGTCTATACAATCTGCATGAGGATTGTTGATCCAGTTACCGCTCATGGGTGCCTTAATACCATGCAATATATTATAACGGCCTGCCTGGTTTGCATGCCAAAGCATATAACCAGCATTTGCATAAGCATTTGCAAAAGAGTCGAGTGGAGCATCCAACCCTGATTTTTCAAATACATCCACAAAAGTCAGATCCATATACAGGTCGTCATATAAACCGGGGGTTTCGATCATTGTTTTTTTGAGATAGCCATTGTACCAAAGCAGCGGTTGATAGTCGCCTATAAATGATCCCTGAAAACGGAACTCATACGGTCCTCCGAAGGTAACGCCGATGGTTTGTCCTGCCCATCCCCCTTTTATTTTATTCTGCAATTGTTGTTTAGTGAGTGTAAATGTTTTTGTTTGTGTAAAGCAGTTGATGGCAACAATGCAACAAACAATAATAGAGGAGACTTTTTTCATGCTGAAGTATTTCAATGAATAAGCTAAATATAAATGAAAGACGTGAATTTATATGCTATTGAAGCGATAATAAGAATACAGGATATGGAAGATAATTTTTACTTTAATGAATTAGTTGTTTAAAATATTACTATAATTTATTGGCTGGTTTCATTTCTCAAAAACTCTTTTTTAAACACATAATGATATATCATTGGTCCATTACCGGTAGAAACCGGAAACGCATTTACAAGTTTCCATCTGTTTCTGCCTAAATAATTTATTGGGTCAATAACGGTTTTAAACTTTTTAAACTTCCCATTTTCGTTTTTGAGCCGGTTGTCCTTCCATATACTTCTTTCTTCACCATAGTCAATATCAATCGTAACCTTATTACTTAACAGACGCGCTGCAGCTACAACTTCACAATATTGTTCTACCGTTGCTGCGTCTTATTGTACATTGCTTTTAAAACTAATAAAAAGACAAAAAATTAAAATGACCCTTTTTCATATTTGAGCTTGTTCTTGCAGTGCAATTTACTCTTGGTAATTTAAGTTGCATTCTCTCAATATTTATCAAATAAGTTATTATTCTTATAATAGATAAATATGATTAAGTCGAATTAGCAAGTATATTCAAAATAATTCCTATAAATTTTATTTAATCAGAAAAGAATCACTTGCCCGGCGGATTAATCATGATATGTGCTCCATGAGTACCGGGGTTCATTATCCATGGCAAACCAGGGGCATCAGGTTTCAAAGGCAATCCTGTGCTTTCAGCAGTTGCATAAGAAATATAAATAACCGATCTCAGGTAGCCATTCTTCACATCTCCTGTTTGCTCATTGTAATCTTCTTTAGAGGCAGAGTATACAAACATAGTTGCAGGTTGTTTGGGCATTTTCAACTTCCCGGCTTTCACTTCTTTTTCCCTCGTATCAAATATTTCCTCTGACGTTTTTCCCTGCTTTCTTAAGTCGCGGCCACGTTGCATAAAAGGTTCTAAATCTTTGTGATAGCACGCAACAGAGAGGCCCGGCTGACCAGGATCATCGGCCAAACAAATGAGTTCATTAGTGCCTTTGCGTAACAAAATAAGTTCCTTAGATGCCGAATAACCATAAACAGCAGCACTGTCTTTTTTATCAGCGGGAGCACTGAGTAAAGCTAATTTTATCTGCATTTCCCGTGCAGGTACTTTGCTTTGGCCAAAAGTGCTAATGACAAACTGGGAGAAAATAAGAATTGAGAGAAGCTTTTTCATAATGGTGTTAGTTTAAATCTATAGTAATTCCATAAAAATAGATATAAATTTTATTGAATCGGTTAAACAAGTTGGGATTAATAGCCTGTATTAAGATTTAAAGGTATTCATTTTACTGTTGCCATCGTAACGGTGCACAACAAGGTAAAAAATTGGTAAGTTTGTTATTAAAACTAATGAACAAAGAAGTTTTTTCAAAGTCATAAAACATTGGCGTATTTCAATATTTCAAAAACCTTTAGAATGAAAAAAACAATTCTTTCCTTTTCCTTATTTGTTGCAGGCAGTTTATTTGCTCAAAAAACTGATTATCCCATACAGGGTGTCCCTTTTACCAAGGTAAAGCTGACTGATAATTTTTGGTTGCCAAGAATAAAGACGAACCAACTGGTTACAATTCCTGCTTCATTTGCGCGATGTGAGTCTACAGGCAGAGTAAAAAATTTTGAAATGGCTGCAGCCCGGTCTGGAAAGTTTTGTACCATTTTTCCCTTTGATGACACCGACATTTATAAAACCATTGAAGGGGCTTCTTTTTCTCTCAGCCTGTATCCTGACCCAAAGTTGTCGTTATATATAGATACATTGATTGACAAAGTTGCTAAAGCGCAGGAACCTGACGGATATTTATACACAGCACGAACTATTGATCCTGAGCATCCGCATTCTTGGTCGGGGAAGGTACGTTGGGCAAAAGAAAGAGAGCAAAGCCATGAGTTGTACAATGCAGGACATTTGTATGAGGCTGCTGCCGCTCACTTTTTAGCAACAGGCAAAAGGAACTTATTGAACATTGCTTTGAAAAATGCTGATTTGGTGTGTTCAGTTTTTGGGCCAAATAAATTAAAAGTTGCTCCAGGACATGAAGTGATAGAAATGGGATTGGTAAAGCTCTATCGTATAACAGGTAAGAAGGAATATCTTAATACAGCTAAATTTTTCATTCAAGAAAGAGGACATTTTAATGGTTATGACTCCTCGAGTAAAGACCCCTGGAAGAATGGTTCGTACTGGCAGGATCATAAACCTGTAACAGAGCAAAATGAGGCAATAGGTCACGCAGTAAGAGCAGGATATTTGTATGCTGCAATGGCTGATGTCGCAGCATTGACAGGCGATGAAAAATTACTTAATGCAATTGATAAAATCTGGAACAATGAAGTAAGCAAAAAGATTTATGTTCAGGGTGGAGTAGGAGCTGTACCTGATGGAGAACGTTTTGGTGATAACTACGAGTTGCTAAATTCAACTGCTTATAATGAAACATGTGCAGCCATTGCCAATGTTTATTTCAATTCACGCATGTTTTATTTGCATGGAGATTCTAAGTACTTTGATATTGTGGAGAAAACGCTTTATAACGGTTTAATATCCGGTGTAGGAATGGATGGGAAATCTTTCTTCTACACGAATGCTATGCAAATACACAATAGTTTTTCGCACAACGCCATGGAACCTGAACGGTCAGGCTGGTTCCCTTGTTCCTGTGTCCTACTAATGTAGTGAGGCTGATACCATCTGTTCCGGGTTATGTATATGCACAAAATGGTTCAGACTTTTATTTGAACCTTTTTATAAATGGAAGTACAGATGTTACTATTAACAATAAACCAGTGCAGATCATCCAGCAGAATAATTATCCCTGGGACGGCGGGCCTTACTTTTAAAATTAATCCAAAGTCTTCTGCTGCATTTAACCTGCTTGTACGCATTCCGGGCTGGGCGCAGAATGAGGCGCTTCCTTCTGATCTTTATTCTTTTAATTCAGCTACTGATAAGAAAGTAACTATCACAGTTAATGGAAAACCGGCAGAATATACAATGCGTAAGGGTTATGCAGTAATCAACAGGGTTTGGAAGAAAAATGATGTAGTAGCGGTAAACCTGCCCATGGAAGTAAGGACTGTAATAGCTAATGAAAAAGTGAAAGCAGATAATGGTAAAGCAGCATTGCAAAGAGGCCCATTAATATATTGCGCTGAATGGGCTGATAATAATGGTAAAACAAGTAACCTGATCGTACCTGCAGGCACTGCATTTACCACAGAGTTCAAATCAGATCTGCTGAATGGCGTAATGGTGTTAAAAGCAGAGGTCCCTGCTATAGTGATCAATGATAATGGCAACAGTATCAGCACATCAAAACAAACATTTACGGCAATACCTTATTACGCCTGGGCCCACAGAGGCAAAGGTGAAATGACCGTTTGGTTCCCGACAAGAATAAAAGATATCGAAGTGTTTGCAGTTAAATAAGTGATTTATGTTTGGAATATAAATGCGGTAATGTTCTAATGAATTATAGCATTTATAAAAAACTTATCAAATCTGTAATAAGCGATTTTAAATTTCTTCATTGTATATATAGCGGCTTTATTGTTTATTTTAATTATTAGTTTAAATATTTGGCAGTTTATATATTGGAACCAAAAGTTTTAATAAATACCCAGCAAAAAGCTGTTGCTGACGAAGCAACCACTAAAAAGCCTTCGGCGCCAAAATCTTTTGCAGGACATTCGGTTCAGGAATTGTTTAGGGCTGAATGATCATCAAACCCGTAAAAAAGGGCGGGTATCGCAGCCGGTGTATTTGCCCGAAGGTGTAAACTATTTCGAGCCGAACTGGCAATAATCTATTATAGGTAATAAAAATAATTTTAGATTTAGTCCTTTCGGCTATATTAGTCCTTTCAGCTATAAATACTTATTTTTAATAATAGGTTAAATTAAATATAATAGCAATGATAATACCTTTATCACCAACCTAATCTGCATCAATATAGGTGGAGATGCAGAAAGTTAGGGAAAGATTTAGGTAAATAGTATAACAATTGCTTATATTTTTCCTTTGGAACTTCAATAAGATGTTTTACCTTTGCTATCCGTAAACTAATTATTTCACGCATTTAAATTTCTATTTAAGATGCCAGTAAAAATGAGACTGCAAAGACACGGCAGTAAGAAACGACCTTTCTACTTCATAGTAGTGGCCGATGCCCGTGCCCCCAGGGATGGTAAGTTCATTCAAAAAATTGGAACTTACAACCCATTAACTGTACCAGCTACAGTACAATTAGACCGTCAAAAGGCTTTAGAGTGGCTGCACAAAGGCGCCCAGCCTACTGATACGGTTCGCCGCATTCTTTCTTTTAAAGGAGTGCTGTACCTTAAACACCTGTTGCGCGGTGTTAAATTGGGTTTGTTTGATGAAGCCACTGCTATGGAAAAATTCCAGGTTTGGCATACTGAACACGAAGCCCAGGTTAAAAAGCGTACTGAAGAAAACCGGAGAAATCAAAGAGCCAGAAGAAACCCGCCGGTTGTAAGACGTGTTGAAAGAAGTAATGATACTGCTGCTGAGGGCAATGCACCTACTTAAGTTATTAAAGATTGCAATACAGATATTTAAAGTCCCCGACATTGTTAGGGACTTTTTTTATAATACCAGGATAGTCTCTCTATCATCATTGTCAGCGGACTGTCGAATCACTTCATCTGTAAACCCTTGTTTGACTTCTTTTTAAAAATAGTATATTGGGACATAGCAATACAATTATTTTCAGTAAATTAATCCCTTTGTAATTGTTGTTATGCTTTTCAAACCTTAAACCCAACCCCTTAAACCGTAGACCATCTTTATGAAAGATTATTTCAGCATTGGAAAAATCGCAGCAACGCATGGCCTTACCGGGGAAGTGGTTTTGCAACATGCCCTCGGCAAAAAAACAGCTCTGAAAGGCTTGCAAACTATATTTATTGAAGAAAAAAAAGATTCTTTTTTACCTTATTTTGTCGAGAACACCAGTCTTAAAAATGCAGGAGAAGTTTACATTAAACTGGAAGGTTTTAACACCAAAGAAAGTGCACGCCGCCTTTCTCAAAAAGAAGTCTGGATAGTTAAAGCGGATTTCGATAGGTATGCAGCCAAATCTTCACCCATTTCTCTTCTCGGCTATACAATGATAGACGCAGGTGAAGAAATAGGTGAAATAATTGAAGTGATTGAACAACCCTTACAGGTTCTTTGCAAAATCCTATATCGTGGCCACGAAGCTCTGGTTCCCATCCATGAAGAAAGCCTCGAAAAAATTGATAAAAAGAACAAACAGGTGCATATACACCTGCCTGAGGGTTTGCTCGAAATATATACCTCCGGTTCCTAAACCTTCCGTTTAAGACCTATTTTAAAACAAAAGTAATTGTCCGGCAGAAGCTTCTTGTTAATATACTATGCTCATAATCATTTTTGGAGATAGTTTTTTAAAGAAGTATGAATTATTTCATTCCAACCTTGCTCAAAATTCTTAATTGCAAAATCCTCATTTTCTTTAGGAAATGTTTCTATGCCTTTATGAGTAAGTTTTAGTAATGTTTTATTGTCTTGCTCAAACAATTCAAACGTGACAAATGAATTTCCCGGGTACCCTTCATAACGCCAACTATAGGTTAATTTTTTTTCCGGGACTACTTCCGTTATTTCACACAAATGCAAATATTGTTTATCAGGGCTTGGTCCTCCTGTAAATTGAAACTTAATACCTATTTCCGCCTTAAATTCAGCAAGGTTGAAATACCAGCTTTTCATTTCATTTTTGTCTGTTAGCGCTTTCCAGACTTTTGTTACCGGGGCATTAAACAGCCGCTCCAAAACGATTGGTTGGTTGTCCATATTTCTATTTATTTTTTGATTTACGTTTTTTGCTATCTTTTTCCTGCCGGGATAAATGCGTTTCAAGTGCCTCTAATTTGCTTGTCCAAAAAATACTGTATTTTTCTATTCATTCTAAAACTACACTAAGTGTTTCCAGTTGTGCTACGCAATATCTTTCTCTGCCTTGTTGCCTGATAACAATCAGTCCGCACTCTGTCAAAATTTTAATGTGTTTTGAGATTGCAGGGCGACTTATATCGAAATTTTCAGCAACAGAATTCAAGTTCAATGTCTGATTAGAAAGAAGATTAATTATATCTCTTCTTGTGGGGTCTGCAATTGCCTGAAATACGTCTCGTCTCATTTTTGAGGTAATTATCTAACTAATAGGTTACAAACACATATGTAATATTCGGTTACGCAAATTTATTTTTACTTTATTTTTTCAGGCAAAGAAAGTCAGGGAGATTATTGTTGCAGAGTGCGCATAGTCTCTTATAATTCTGACTAAGGTTAAGGCTTGAGGATGAGCTGATATCTATAATTGTCAAGCCTGGTAATCGAAGCTGAGTATTGTTACTAAAGATGAAGATAACAACTAAAAGCTGATTTATATTCTTCTGCCGGTACTGCTGCTGATACTATGTTCCAACTGATCGTTGTTTCTTCCGCCAGTCTTACTGCAGATGGTGGGCAGCCTATTGTAGTCTGCTACCTTTCATTGCGACAGATTATCTATTGAACTAACTATGGAGTATGAGTACGGAGGTTAATATAGCTGCAATAAAGCCCGGTTCATAGAAAAATTAAAACAAAATTGAGACTATAGAAGGGATGGGTATAGGATTATCAATAATAAAATTTGTTTGTAAGTAGGTTGTTATCGCAGGTTCTGTTAATTTTAGCACAGCTAATAAAATACACATGTCAAAAACTACTAACGAAAATTCACGGCGGTCCTTTATTACAAACCTTACCAAAGGAGTGATAGGAGCATCTATGATTCCTGCTGTTGTTACTGCAAAAGACAGGCAACGAAACCTCCGGGACCTTATTCGCTCCGGTCAAAAGTATTCAGCAAATGACCAGTTACAAATCGCTTTGATCGGTGCAGGCGGTATGGGTTCGGCAGATACTAATACAGCTATTACAGTTCCGGGAATAAAGCTGATAGCTGCATGCGACTTGTACGATGGACGGCTTGCCGATGCGAAGAAAAAATGGGGAAACGACATTGCCACTACACGGGACTATAGAGAAATCCTGCAAAGAAAAGATATAGATGCAGTGATTATTGCTACCCCTGACCACTGGCACAAAGACATTTCTGTTGCTGCAATGAACAGTGGTAAATCGGTATATTGCGAAAAACCAATGGTGCATGATATTACTGAAGGTCCTGCAATGATAGCAGCAAGAGATAAAAACAAAGTTGTTTTACAGGTAGGCAGCCAGGGGCTTAGCTCTTTGGGCAATGAAAAGGCAAAACAACTTTTAAAAGAGGGCGCTATCGGTAAACTAAATTATGCCGAAGGCTTTTGGGCACGCATGTCGCCGACCGGTGCCTGGCAATATCCGATACCTGCAGATGCTTCGCCGCAAACTGTTGGCTGGGATACATTTGTTGCAAACACAAATAAAAGACCGTTTGATGCTACCCGCTTTTTCAGATGGAGAAATTACCGAGATTATGGTACAGGTGTTTCCGGTGATTTATTTGTTCATTTATTTTCAAGCCTGCACTTTGTTACAGGATCACTGGGTCCAAATAAAATAATGGCAACAGGCGGTTTGCGCTATTGGAAGGATGGCAGAGAAGTACCTGATATTATGATCGGCATGTTTGATTATCCTGAAACAAAGGCTCATCCTGCTTTTAATCTTTCCTTAAGGGTAAACTTTGTTGATGGTACCGGCGGCACTAATTACCTGCGTATGGTTGGCAGCGAAGGCTCCATGACGGTGGAGTGGGATAAAGTAACCCTATTCAAAAACAGTGAAAACATTGACGAAAATGATCCTTTGGCAAAAAAGAACACTGCCGGAACAGGAGGAAAAGAATTTGTGTACAGCCGAAAGGCGATGTCAATGGCTCCACCTGAAAAAACAGAATATATAGCAGGAGAAGGTTATAAAGGCGCACATTTCGATCACTTTTATAACTGGGCAACTGCTATACGCAATAAGGGTACGGTAGTGGAAGATCCGGTTTTTGGTTATCATGCTGCTGCACCAGCATTGTTGTGCAACGATAGTTATTTCAATAATAAAATCATGCAATGGGATCCTGTAAATCTTAAAGTAATAAACAATAAATAAAACAATATGAAGCAAAACTTTTTCTTGTCTATGGTAATAACCTCCACGCTTATTATCAGCAGTTATGCCTGTAATACGGCAAATACAGAAAATAAAGCAAATACAGATAGCACTGAAACTGCTGCAACTGATAACACCTCTAATACCGCAATGGATAATACCCTTAGTGAAGCAGAAAAAAAAGAAGGCTTTAAATTGTTATTTGATGGAAAAACAACTAATGGATGGCGTACCTATCAAAATAAAACAGCAGATTCATGGTCGGTAAAAGATGGTATATTCTATTGCAAAGGCGATCCGACCAACAAAAGTGATATGAGGTCAGACATGATTACTACTGACCAGTTTGAAAATTTTGATCTGTCAGTTGATTGGAAAATATCCCCTAAAGGAAACAGTGGTATTATCTATTTGGCAACAGAAGAATTTCCAGCCGCTTATTTAAGCGGTCCTGAATACCAGATGATTGACGATATAAATTTTCCTGAAAAACTGGAAGACTGGCAAAAAACTGGTGCTAATTATGCTATGAATCCTGCACCCGATGCTGCTCCAAATCCTGTTGGCGAGTGGAATACAACGCGGATTGTTGTAAACAAAGGACACGTAGAACACTGGCTGAACGGGAAAAAAATAGTTGAATATGAGATTGGAAGCGAAGAATGGAAAAAGAATAAAATGAATGGCAAGTGGAAAGATGCAAAAGGTTATGGCCTGGCTAAAAAAGGTCATATTGCCTTACAGGATCATGGCAGTGAAGCCTGGTTTAAAAATATTAAGATAAAAGAATTGTAGTTTTTCAATACCAGACTTTGTCTTCATAGCATCATCGTTGCTGCCTGCCTCGTCAGTATCGGGGAGTCATAATCCAGTCATATGCAATGCTAAGATTAAGCTTTGTTCCCCGCTGTTTTATAAAAAAGATAACCCCGGACTCACGTTAATATTATTCCCATCCAAATTTGAAGTAAATACAAAAAGATAGATAAATGTAAATCTCCCTTCTCCGCGTCTCCCTTCTCTGCGAGGAGAAGGGCAGGGGATGAGGCGAAACCAGGGAAATAACACATTTGCTAAAACCTCCGCTATTACCACCAAATCCATTAGAACCCTTTTTTTTATGAAATATATAATTCTCTTTCTTTCTACTGTCATAATTTTCAGTTGTGAAAACAATTCATTTGACAGCGACAAAAGACAATTAATCGCTAAAAAAGAAATAAGGGCAAAATTACATGATGTTCAATCTTTTGATATTACAGGTTTTCACGAAGACACCTTGCGCGATGAGACAGGAACAAGTTTTGAAAATCCTATCAGGTATAGTTTAAATATTAAGTACAGAGATTCAATGGGAGCATTGAAAAACAAAGAAGCATTTGTATTATTTACCCCTGATGGTAAATCTGTTATCAGCTCTCACATAATTAATTAGTTAAACCAAAATACAACTCTTTGTATGAGCACCCAAAGCCAGCGGTTTCTTTCATTAGATGTTTTTCGCGGCCTGACCATTTGCTTCATGATTATTGTAAATACGCCCGGCAGCGGAGCCGAACCGTTTGGTCCTTTAGAGCATGCTGCGTGGCATGGCTTTACACCAACTGACCTGGTTTTTCCTTCATTTTTATTTGCCGTTGGCAATGCTATGAGCTTCTCTTTAGATAAGTACAGGCAGATAAGCAACGCTGCATTTTTGTCCAAAGTATTTAAGCGTGCCGCACTTATTTTTCTTATTGGTTATTTAATGTATTGGTTTCCGTTTTTTCGTTTAGATGCTGCCGGGCATATCACCACAGCTCCTATAGGCAATACACGAATTTTAGGTGTGCTGCAAAGAATTGCACTTTGTTACCTCTTCGCTTCTTTAATGATTCATTAT
>JAABUR0100004162.1_pt1 | contig 19558 bp, 14 predicted proteins | sample 5560091 | NCBI WGS metagenome assembly JAABUR01 (sample SAMN10711879, study PRJNA513375) | rock metagenome | isolation source: Antarctica rocks | place: Antarctica: Victoria Land, University Valley sud | reverse complement strand
GTGCTGGTGGCGAGTGGCGGCGAGTCCGCCGAGATCGACGGAGCGGCCGCTTCGCATTTGTTCGTACGCCGACTCGCTGATGACTGACCGGCGGTAAGACGCCAGTTGAAGAGTCCCTTCCAGGGCCTTCCACGGGAGGTCGCAGTACTCGCGGCTGTCGCCGTGGCCGTCGCCGTGGGCTTCGGGGTCGTCGCCCCGGCGATCCCTCAGTTCGCTCGGTCGTTCGGGGTGGGCAAGACCGCGGCCGGGGCCGTCGTGTCGGCGTTCGCCCTGATGCGCTTTGTGTCGGCGATCGGCGGCGGACGGCTCGTGGACGCCTTCGGCGAACGGCTCATCCTGGCTACCGGCATCGGAATAGTCGCCGTGTCGACCGGGCTCGCCGGCCTCTCGCAGAGCTACCTTCAGCTGCTGCTCCTGCGTGGAGTCGGTGGCATCGGGTCAGCGATGTTCACGATCTCAGCGACAGCTCTGCTGTTCCGGGTAGTCGACGGCTCCAGCCGCGGCCGCGCCACAGGTCTGTTCCAGTCCGGGTTCCTGATCGGCGGTCTGCTCGGGCCGCTGGTGGGAGGTTTCCTGACCGACGTCTCGCTGCGGCTGCCGTTCTACGTGTACGCCGTGTCGCTGCTCGCCGCTGGAGCGATTGGTGCGGTGTTCCTCTCCAACGCCCGGCTCCGCGGCGGCGCCGAGGCCGGCGTAGACGAGGAGGCGGCGGCCACCACTACGTCACTGCGCGAGGCATGGGCACACCCTGCGTACCGCGCCGCGGTGACAGTCAACTTCGCCATCGGGTGGGCCTTCTTCGGCGTGCGGATGAGCCTCGTACCGCTGTTCGTCATCGAGGCGCTGCACGAGCGCGCCGTGTGGACAGGGGCCGGGTTCTTGTGCGCCTCCTTGGCGCAGGTCGCCTTCCTCGTGGTGGCGGGCCGTTTCGTCGACCGCACGGGACGGCGTCCGGCGATGATCGTGGGCACCGTCGTCGCTGGCACGGCACTGGTCGGCCTCGCGCTCACCACGTCCCTGCCCCTCTTCTTGGCCGCGATGACCGCGATGGGCGTGGGTGGCGCTTTCATCGGGACGGCCCCCGGTGCGGTGGTGGGCGACATCATGCACGGCCGAGGCGGCCGGGTCGTGGCGGTCTTCCAGATGGCGTCCGACGCGGGAGCGATCACCGGACCGTTGGCCGCGGGGTGGTTGGCCGACCAGCTGTCGTTCACGGCGGCCTTCGCCGCCTGCGCAGTGGTGCTCTTCGTCGGCACTGCGATGGCGCTGCGCATGCCGGAAACGCTCCAGACGCAGCCAGCGACTTAGCGCTAGCCTGCGTCACGGGAGGCGAGGGCGGATGAGGTGTCGAAGCCGGACAGGTTTGGCGGTGCGTCTCACCGGCGTTGCCGCCGCCCTCCTGCTGGCCGTCGCCGGTTGCACCGGCAGTTCGGGGAAGACCCCGGTCACCTTCTCGGCACCCACGCCGGTCGCTGGCGGTGGCGACTGTGGGTCCTTCACGATCGCCTACGACGGCAGCAACGGTTACGAAGCCAGTGCCTTCATCGTCGGCCGCATCGCGACAGACGAACTCGGCTGTGACGTCGAGTACGTCAACACGACGTCGCGGATGGCATGGCGGCTGGTGGCGTCGGGAGAGGTCGACGTCTACCTCGACGCCTTCGGCAACCCGGACCTGCAGCAGCGCCTCGCCGCGCCCGGCGGACCCGTCACGGTCGTCGGCACCAACGGCGTCCTGGGAGGCGTCGACCTCCTTGCCCCCTTCTTCATGGCAGCTCGCGGGCTCAGTACTGCGCGCGATCTTCCCGACGTACGACGGATCGGGTGGGGGCGCACGCCGCCGTCGATCAGCACAGTTCCAGGACTGCTGGCGCTTACCCGCGCCTTCGTGCAGTCGCAGGACCTCGACTACCGGGTGCGCGACTACAGCCGCACACCCGAGGGCCCGGGAACAGCACAGCTCCTCCAGCAGGCTCGGCTCGACGACGAGCAACATCGTCCGAACGTCTACCTTGTTGCTGCCCCGCGAAGGTTCCTCGGCGACGGGGCTGGGCGCCAGGTCGTCGACATCCCGGAGTCGGCTGCCCGGTCTTGCACGCCAAGCGCCGTGTCGACAGTGTGCTCCCTGGACAACTTCCGCTACCTGAAGATCGTGAACTCGCAGTTCGCGCACTCCGAGAGCCCCGCCTACAACCTCGTCTACAACTACCGGCTCAGCCGGGTGGAGGCCACAACCGTGCTCGAGATCGTCGCGCTCAGTGGCTACGACGTCGGCTCGGCCGACGCCGTCTCGTGGATCAACACCCACCGCCACGTGTGGCAGCAGTGGCTCGAGTAGCCCCTCCCGCCCCCCCCGTACCTGCGCCGACCTGTCAGGGCGTAGAGCACCTCTCCAGGCAGCACCTCTCCAGGCTCACGTCAGTCTGACAAGTCGGCGTAGGTGGGGCAGACTGAGACGGTGAGAGGACTGTCATGCCGGGTCGTCGTGTCGCCAGCACCGCTTTGACGCTTCTTCTGCTGGTCGCCTCGACCGGCAGTGCAGCGGCCCGCGTGTGCGATGAGCGCGCAGCATCGAGTGCACCAGCCAGCTCAGTTAGCGCCGCCGTGCCCGGCCCGGACAGTTCGACAAAGCTGCGATCACAACCGGAGCGGCGGCGGTTCTGGGTCAGTGACCACCACTACTACCGGTCCGACTGGTACGCCGGGAAGCACCACAAGATGATCGCGTTCGGCTGCACCCGCGCGCCGTACTACAGTCCCGACCCGCGCTGCAAGAAGGACCGCGGCTTCCATCATGGCATCGACATCGCCATGGCCTGCGGAACCCGGCTCTTCGCCGGCCTTCGCGGCACCGTGGTGGGACCGAAGTCACCGGGGAGCCTGGGGCCGGCGTACGGGCCTAACGCCTTCCGGCTCCGCAACTCCCGCCTCGACAAGGACTTCGTCATCGGCCACGTGCGCACCGTCTACGTGCGGCCCGGCGACCACGTGGCCCGGGGAACGCTCATCGCGCTGGCGTCTGACGCCGGCGCCCCGGATGGCTGCCACCTGCACTTCGAGGTGCGTCCGGCCGCTGCGGGCTACGACGCTGCCATCGCTCCGAGGGACTACATCCGATTGCGGTGAGCCACCCCGGGTGTAACCGCAGATACCCTTGGCTCCTCGAAGCCGCCTCGCAGGACGGAGCCACGTGGCCACCTCCCGGTCAGCAGACCGCTCGACGCTGATCGTCGACACGCTGATCGAGGCGTTCGAACCCCTCATGCAGGCGGATCCCGCCGCCTTCCGAGGCAAGTTCCGCAAGATGGCGGCTGACCCGTTCGCGTTCTACCGAGGCAGCGCCTGCGTGTTCTACGCCGACATGGCCGCAACTCGTGACCGGTACGCAGACGAGCGGACCAGCCGGGTCTGGATCCACGGCGACCTCCACGCTGAGAACTTCGGCACCTACATGAACTCCGAGGGCATGCTGGTCTTCGACGTCAACGACTTCGACGAGGCCTACGTCGGGCACTTCTCGTGGGATCTGCGCCGATTCGTCGCGAGCCTGGCGCTGATGTGCTGGCAGAAGGCGTTGCCCGACGAGGACATCCGCTCGCTTGCCACCGGTTATCTGCGGGCGTACGTCGAGCAGGTGGGTCACTACGTCGACGACCCGAATGACGACAGCTTCGCGCTAGGGCTCGACAACACCGAGGGCGCGATCCACCAGGTACTCCGGTCCGCCCGGATGTCCACCCGGGTGACGCTGCTCGACTCCATGTCAGAGGTCACCGACTACGAGCGGCGCTTCAAGCGCACGTCCGCCGTGCGCGAGCTGAGCAAGACCGAGAGACGCAAGGTTGAGGCGGCGTTCCGGCGCTATCTCAAGACGATCCCGGACACCAAACGAGAGCACCACGACGTTTTCTACGACGTGAAGGACGTGGTCGGAAAGGTCGGGTTCGGCATCGGCAGCGCCGGGCTGCCGGCGTACAACATCTTGATCGAGGGCTACAACCAGGCGCTCGAGAACGACATCGTGCTCACTATGAAGCAGGGCAACATAGCCGCGCCGAGCCGGATCGTCGACGACGAGCGGGTGCGGGACTTCTTCGACCACGAGGGGCACCGCACTGTGGTGAGCCAGCGAGCCTTGCAGGTGCACACCGACCCATTCCTTGGGTACACGAAGGTCGACGGGGTCGGCTTCGTGGTGGCCGAGCTGTCGCCCTACACGGCGGATCTCGACTGGGGCGATCTCACCGAGCCCGACGAGATCGCCCAGGTGCTGACGTCCCTTGGGCGGGCAACCGCAAAGGTGCACTGCGTCTCAGACAAAGACAGCGAGGAGCATTTCGTCGATTTCCAGATCGAGGAGGCGATCGCCTCAGTGATCGGTGACGACATCGATGCGTTCGTCGACGAATTGGTCGGGTTCTCGATGAAGTACGCCGGGAAGGTCCGCAAGGACCATGCACTGTTCATCGAGGCCTTCCGGGGCGCAAAGTTCGACCTGGTGGCCGCGACCTGACCTGGCCGGGGGAGATCAGCCTCGAGTGGCGCATGGATGCTGTTTCAGAGGCGCTCAAGCAGCATCCGCGCGCCACTCGCACGAGCCATCACGGCCCACGGCCTGATCCGACGCAAAGTTCGACCTGGTGGCGGCGACCTAAGCCCTGACCCGCAGCCCGGGTGCGAGCGTCGCGAGAGAGCCGAGCACCAAGATCACGGCCACCGCGAGCGCCCATCCGCCGGCTTGCAGCGTGGTGGTGATATCGACCTCGTCCTGCTCGAGCGGCTGGGACGCGCCGTACAGCGCAACGTAATGCGCCATCCACGTCATCGCGAAGGTGGCCAGCGAAGCCGAAACGGCGGCTGAGCGCCCGCTGGCCCCAAGGAGCAGCGTCGCGCCCGCCACCACGAGCGCGAACAACGTGAACCCAGCCATCGGCAGACCGATCCAGGTGTAGTAGTCGTCGAGCGTCACCGTCGAGCCCCCGTCACCGCTCTGCACCTTGTCGGTGAACCAGACTTGCTGCGTCGAGAACGGCTGGTCCGGTGAGCTCCGGAAGGTCGTCTCCCCGACCGGCCAGAAGAGAGCAGCTATCGCGACCACGGCTGCACAGAGCTGCAGAATGCCAGCGACTCTGCGCAACCGTCCTGACCGCGGAGCCTCCGGGTCGGCCACCTGTTCCGGTGTCGCCTGCATGGCAACATTATTGCAACGCTGCAGGTCAGCCATCCGCGATGGAGCAACCCGTGGCGCGCGCGGGTGCGGAGGGGCAGACTGTCGATGGTGAAGAAAATCTGGAAGACCGCACCGGTGGCCGCGCTCGCCGCGGTCACCGCGCATGACCTGCTCCAGCGGCGCCACGCGATCCTGCGGAACTTCCCGGTGATCGGTCACGGAAGGTTCATGCTGGAGGCGGTCGGGCCTGAGCTTCGGCAGTACATCGTCACCGGGAACGACGAAGAGCGCCCGTTCAGCCGAGATCAGCGCCGCTGGGTCTACGCGTCCTCCAAGCTGCAGAACAACTACTTCGGCTTCGGCACCGACAACGATCTCGAGCACAGCTCGGGCAACGTGATCGTGCATCACCGCACCTTCGGGCGCACCCACGCGACGCATGGGAAACCCGGTCAAGAGGCGTGGCTGCCGTGCGCGAAGGTGCTCGGTGGCCCGCGGGGGAGGCGCCGCGCTTTTCGACCGCAGTCGGTCGTCAACATCTCTGGGATGAGTTTCGGGTCCTTGTCGGGCAACGCGATCGAGGCACTCAACCGGGGGGCTGAGCTCGCCGGTTGCCTGCAGAACACTGGAGAGGGGGGAGTGTCGCCGTACCACCGCAAGGGCGGCGAGCTGATCTACCAGATCGGTACGGCGTACTTCGGCTGTCGCGACGAAGACGGCAGGTTCAGCCTCGACCGGCTCAAGACGCTGGTCGAGAGCGCCCCGATCCGGGCTCTGGAGGTGAAGCTGAGCCAGGGCGCTAAGCCGGGTCTCGGGGGAGTGCTGCCAGCTCCGAAGGTGTCCGCGGAGATCGCGGCGACCCGCGGGGTGCCGGAGGGCAAGGACTGCATCAGCCCGTCCCGCCATGCCGAGTTCCATGACGTCGACAGCATGCTCGACTGGGTCGAGACGCTCGCCACCGAGACCGGCCTGCCGGTAGGCATCAAGTCGGCGGTCGGCGACCTGACCTTCTGGCGCGAGCTTGCCGACGCCATGAGCTCAGGTCAGCGCGGCGTCGACTTCATCACGATCGACGGGGGTGAGGGCGGCACGGGTGCGGCGCCGATGATCTTCACCGACGCCGTCTCGTTGCCGTTTCGGCTCGGGTTCAGCCGGGTCTACTCGATCTTTGCCGAGCGTGGCTTGCAGCACGACGTCGTCTTCATCGGCGCCGGCAAGCTGGGACTGCCCGACAACGCGATCGTCGCGTTCGGCTTGGGCGTCGACATGGTGAACGTCGGCCGCGAGGCGATGCTCTCGGTGGGTTGTATCCAGGCCCAACGGTGCCACACGGGGAAGTGCCCGACGGGCGTGGCAACTCAGGACAAGTGGCTGGCGCACGGGCTGGACCCCGACTCCAAGTCCGTACGCGCGGCGAACTACATCAAGACGCTGCGCCGCGACCTGCTCAAGGTTTCCGAGGCGTGTGGCGTGGAGCACCCGGCCTTCATCGGTCCGGAGTCGGTGGAGATTCTCGACAACCTGTCCGATGGAAGGCTGCTCGACGAGGTGTACGGGTACGCGCCCGGCTGGGGCTTCCCTTCCGAGGCGGATCAGGCGCGGCTGCTCCTGCTGATGGAGCAAGCCCCTGAGGAGGCCGAGGTCAAGACGGAGGGGCCGCCGGAAGTCGCGAAGGACGGCGCGCACGGAGACCACCTGACCGGTACGGAATCCAACCTGGGATGACCCGCCCAGCTCAGTCCGCCCGGCTGCTGATCATCGCCGACACGCATGTGACCAAGCGAGCACGCGACCTGCCGCCGCAGCTGTGGGACGAGGTCGACCGGGCCGACGTGGTGCTGCACGCGGGCGACTGGGTGGCGGAGTCCTTGCTGGACGAGCTCGACGGGCGAGCAACACGGTTGGTCGGTGTGTATGGCAACAACGACGGCCCCGAACTGCGGCAGCGGCTCGAGGAGGTGGCCCGGGTCGAGATCGCGGGCGTGAAGATGGCCGTCGTACACGAGACAGGCGATTCCGCCGGGCGCGAACGTCGCTGCGCGGTGCTGTACGACGACGTCGACGTGCTGATCTTCGGTCACAGCCACATCCCGTGGGACACCACAACCGACACCGGCCTGCGGCTGCTCAATCCCGGCTCTCCGACCGACCGGCGTCGGCAGCCTTACTGCACTTACCTGACCGCAACCGCCGCTGAGGGCTGCCTTGACGAGGTGCGCCTGCACCGGTTGCCGCTGCGGGTCCGACGGCAGTCCAGCTGACACAGAGGACCGCGAGCCCACCAGGACCGGAGTCGGCCGCGGGCGACTGTACCCGCCGCAGCCGGGTACAGTGCGGCCATGTCCGCAGATTCCCGGCTGCTGGCTGACCGATACCGGCTGCTGACCGTCGTTGCAAGAGGCGGGATGGGTCAGGTATGGGAAGGCCGCGACGAGTTGCTCGGGCGAACCGTCGCGATCAAGGAAGTGCGCTTCCCCACCGACGTACCCGACGAAGAACGCGCGCTGCTGGGTGAGCGCACGTTGCGGGAGGCGCGTCTCACTGCCCGCCTGACGCACCGCGGCATCGTGACGATCTACGACGTGATCTTGGTCGACGAGCGTCCCTACATCGTCATGGAGCTGTTCCGGGCGCCGAGCCTGGCTACCCAGATCGATGAGCATGGCCCGCTCCCGCCGCGCGACGTAGCGGGGATCGGCCTTCAGTTGCTCGACGCGTTGGCGGCAGCACATCGCGAAGGCATCCTGCATCGAGACGTCAAGCCCAGCAACGTGCTACTCGCTGACGACCGGATAGTGCTTACCGACTTCGGGATCGCCACCAGCGAGAGCGATTCGACGCTCACCTCGACCGGACTGCTCATCGGCTCGCCGACGTACATGTCACCCGAGCGCCTGCGCGGTGAAGGAATCGGGCCGCCGGCGGACCTGTGGTCGCTTGGCGCCACGCTCTACGCCGCACTCGAGGCCGAGCCCCCATTTCGGGCCACCAGCACCATGGGGACGATAACGGCGGTGCTTGTCGACGAGCCACGCTCGCCGTCCGTCACCGGGCCGCTGCGCGACGCGATCCTCGGCATGCTCGACAAGGACGTTCAGACTCGGCTCACCATCCCCGAGGCCGCCGCTCTGCTGCGCCGCTCGATCGAGCAGCCGTCTGGGGCGGTGGCTCCAGCGATCCCCGGAGACGACTCGGAGACGCCCCTGCCGCACTCGCCTCCCGTGATGGCTCCGGTGGTGACCTGGGAGCACCCCGTGCACATCAAGCCAGCGGAGGCGCTTCGACCGCCGTCGGACGGTCTGTCCATCCTCGAGCCGGTCGCCTCGTTCTCATCGGTCGCAGCGACTCCACAAGGCGGCGGTCCTCCGTCGGACGCCGCGCACTTCGACGACGAAGCGCCGCCGGGCTGGCCAGACGACGATGAGTCCGCGCAGCGCCGCCGCCGCTTTGCGCTGCTTGCCGCGACTGCTCTGGTGGCCATCGCGTTGTTGGCGCTTGTCGCGTGGACCCAGCTGAACGATCCGGAGAAGACGGCTGGCCCGGGGCTCACCAACGGGCTCGAGCAGACCACCAAGTCCGAGCCGACGAAGTCCGAGCCGACGAAGTCCGAGCCGACCAGGTCCGAGCCGACGAAGTCCGAGCCGACGAAGTCCGAGCCGACCAAGTCCGAGCCGACCAAGTCCAAGCCGACGCCCAGCTCCGGTGGACACAACGCTGGACCGGTAGTGGTGCCTCCGGCCGACACCTTGACCACCGTGAGTCCCACCTCCACGACCGCGCCGACCACGACTGCGCCGACCACGACTGCGCCGACCACGACTGCGCCGACCACGACTGCGCCGACTAAGACAACAGCGCCCACCAAGACAACGGCGCCCACCAAGACAACGGCGCCCACCACGACAGCTCCGCCGCAGGCCGGTGCGGTCCCGGCGGGCTTCCACTTGGAACAGGACCCGCTGGGTTTCCAGGTGGCGGTACCGAACGGCTGGTACCGGCAGCTCGACGGGGCGGCCCGCGTCGACTACGTCAATCCAGCGAACTCGGCAAATTACCTGCGGATCGACCAGAACGCGGAGGCCGGCCCCAGCGCGCTCGGCGCCTGGCAAGACTACGAGCCTTCCCTGGATGGCATTTTCAACGGGTATGACTTGCTCCGGCTGGAGTCGGTCCCGTACCGGTATGAGGCGGCCGACCTGGAGTTCACCTATCAGGGCAGCAGCGGCACCATCCGAGTGCTCGACCGGGGCTTCATCACCGATCCCCGGGGCTTTGCCATCTTGATGTCTGGGCCCGCCGACACTTGGGCGACGCAGAGTCTGCCGGTTTTCCAGGTGGCGGCTGCGAGCTTCTCACCGACTAACTTTTGACCGGTCCAACCGACACCGGACGCGATGCCGCGACCGATGCCACCCACTCTGCGGCTGAGCCACCCGGTCGGTCGGGTCAGCGTCGCGGAGTCACCGCCGGCGCAGTGCAAGCGTCCGAACCCGACGACCGGGGCATCGTGGTCGACTGGGTCGACGCCAACCAGCAGCAGCAGACGGTCTCAGCCGCCTCGGTCTCGTTGCTCAGAGAGGTGATTGGCCGACCGCCGGCAGATCTGGAGGCTCGGGCGCCGATCGTGAGCCGGCCAGGCCGCGACCTGGGTCTTGGGAGCGTCGAGGTGCGATGCGAGGACGGCCGCACTCGGCGCGTCGACGGCGTACTGCCCGCCGACTTCCCGCTTGGCTATCACCAGCTGCGCACACCGCTTGGGCACGAGCGGCGGCTGATCGTCTCGCCGGGGCGGTGTTGGCTTCCTTACGGCTGGCGCGCGTGGGGCTGGAGCGTGCAGCTGTACGCCGTCCGGTCACGTCTCAGCTGGGGGATCGGCGACCTTGCCGATCTCCGGTCGCTGCGCGAGTGGGCAGAGCGGCTTGGCGCAGGATTTCTGCTCGTGAACCCACTGCACGCGGCTGCTCCGACGATGCCGCAGCAGACGAGCCCGTACCTTCCGGTCACGCGACGCTTCCGGTCGCCGCTGTACCTGTGCGTCGAGGAGGTGCCCGGCGCAGACCGTGTCGACCTGAGTGATCTCGCCGCGCGGGGTCGGGCGCTCAACGCCGACGGGCTGATCGACCGCGACGCGGTCTGGGCGCTCAAGCTGGAGGCCTTGGAGCGGATTTTCGAGCCGAGCGCTAGCTCCTCGGACTTCAGCGGCTGGCAGCTGGGCCAGGGTAAGCCGCTGCAGGAGTTCGCCACTTGGTGCGCGCTGGCCGAGCAGCATGGCCCTGACTGGCGTACCTGGGACGCTTCGCTGCGGCACCCCGACAATGCGGCAGTGGCGCGGTTCGCGGCGAAGACCCAGGGGCGGGTGACCTTCTATGTCTGGCTGCAGTGGCTGCTCGACGTACAGATGAGGGCCGCAAGCGGCGACCTGGCCGTGATCCAGGACCTCCCGATCGGCGTGGACGGTGGAGGCGCCGATGCCTGGGCGTGGCAGGAGCAGGTGGCCGACGGTGCGCAGGTTGGTGTACCGCCGGACTTCTTCAACTCCGCCGGACAGGACTGGGGCTCGCCTCCGCTGGTGCCGTGGCGGCTTCGGGAGGACGGCTACCGGGCGTTCGTCGAGTCGGTCCGGGCCACGATGGCGGGCGGAGGAGGGTTGCGCATCGACCATGTGATGGGTCTGTTTCGGCTCTGGTGGGTGCCGGTGGGCGCATCGCCGACAGCCGGTGCCTACGTGCGCTATCCCAGCGATGACCTCTTGGACATCGTTGCCCTGGAGAGCTCACGGGCGGGGGCGATCGTCGTCGGTGAGGACCTCGGCACCGTCGAGCCGGGGGTCCGGGAAGCCCTGGCGGAGCACGCGATGCTGTCGTACCGGCTGTTGTGGTTCGAGGACCGTGAGCCGGCCGCATGGCCAGCCCAGTCGTTGGCAGCTGTCACGACGCACGACCTCCCGACAGTTGCCGGCCTGTGGACGGGTGCCGACCTCGCCGAGCAACGCAGATACCTGCCGGATCGCGCAGCAGAGCTCGAGCGGGGGCGTGAGCAGCTGCTCGCCCGCCTCGAAGTGCCTCCCGGTTTGTCGCCGTCGGCCGGCCCGCTGCAGGCCGTCGAGGCGGCTCACCGGTCGCTGGCGGCAGCTCCTTCGACGCTGCTCTGCGCGACGCTCGAGGACGCCGTGCTGGCCGAGCAGCGACCCAACATGCCGGGTGTGCCGGTGCGGCAGAACTGGTGCCTTCGGCTTCCGCTGACGATCGAAGAGCTGGTCGAGTCCGCTTCGGCTAGGTCTGTTGCCGAGACGCTGCACACTGCCTGTCGCGTTAGCGGTTCGCCAGCGCCTCCATGATGACGAGGTCCCCGTGACCTCCGTAGCCGAGCACCGACTCTGCGTACTGGCTTCCGTCGAAGGTCACCATGAGCTGACGAGGACCCTCAGGGCCATCAACCGTGACCAGCTGAGGGTGCGGGATGTTTGACAGGTACGGCGCGTCGAGGGTGCCGACCTGAGTCATGGTGAGGTCATAGCTCGGGTACTCACGGTGGTCGCCATCACTCGCGACCAGCCGCCAACCGCCTTCCAACTCGGTGAGGATCGGGCCCTCGCACTGGTGCAGGGACGCGTCGGCGCCGACGAGCTGGAGTGACCCTGCATAGTCGTCGCCTGGACTTCCGACCGCCAGGGCAGGGTGGAAGTCGAAGCGGGCACCCTGTGAAGGGCTCTCCACGTAGCCGACGTACCAGCGCCCGTCGACACGGGTGAGAGCCGGGTCCCAAGCACCCACCTGGGTCGGCAACGGGAGGGGTTCGGTGGGAAGGACGTGGACCCCGGACAGCACATCGCGTCGGGTCACGGTGTGCCTGACGTGGATCTCGCCGGGGACGAAGTCACCCCAGGAGCTCACGGCCACGATGAGGCGATCGCCGTCAACGATGAGCTGCCCCGCGTGGTCGCCGAGCACCAGACCATCGCGACTGAAGTAGAGCTGCGCCACCTGCTCGAGCCGGGTGAGGTCGTCGAGGTCGAGAGTGAAGACGCCCCAGTGCGCCTGCTGGAAGAAGCCGAGCCCCGCGCAGGTCATCGTCAGGTAGAGCTTGCGATCTCGGACGTACGGCGTGCCGTCGGGTGCCTGGACGACGTGAGGGTCGCGCACCCCCGCCATACCGAACGGTCCAGCACGAACCGAGCCCAAGAGTGGAGCGGCGCCGACCGGGGAAGCCGGCAGGCGCTTCATCCGCCCCACGATCCCGCGCATCATGCGGGACACCGCGGACGTGCCAACCCGGGCAGGTTGCGGCCTGGTCCCGTAGGCGTACGCGAATCGGTCGAGCACATCGGCGCAGCGGAAGTCGATGAACGCGGCAATCTTGTCGCGGGCGGTGACCAGCGGCTGCCATCCGTCGCCGGTGTCGGCAAGTGCGGTGACCTGGTTTTCGCAGAGAGCGAAGGCGAAGCCGAACGGCGCCTGCAAGGCGACTCTGCGAACTGCGACGACTCGCGTGCGGCCGCCGGTGCGGAGTTCGATCGTCGCGCGCTGTTTCGCGAAGTCGTACGCCGTGAGAGCGTGGTCGCCGTCGAGGCTTCCGAGCCCGACCACGACCGCGGCGTCGCCGGCCGTCTCGACGGACAGTTCAACCGCCGCGAAGGGCGCCACCGGGCGCTCCGACGTGACCATTAGACCATCGGCGCGGCGCCCGGACGCGGGCTGCGCGGACTCGACCTGGATGAACTCTGGTGCGACCAGCGCGAAGGGTCGATATCGGTGAGTCTCCGCGAACCTCAACTCGGCGATGTCCCCTCCATGGTCCTGGGCGTTCGGCCCAACGCCCTCGGCTCTTGCCTTACCGCCACCAACCAGTGACGATGTGAACACCCTGGGCAATGATCGAACAGGAGTGCGAGTATGTCACGATCCGCCGACTATTCTCCCGTACATCAGCGGTTGAATCGCGAACGCTGGAGCAATTCACAATGGGTCTAATGGTGCCACTGTGACAACCGTTATCTTTCCGTGATCCGGCTCAATGATGCGAATTGGTAAGTCGCCACTACAGTGGTGACATCTTACCGACGGGGGACCCAATGAAAGGACTGCAGCGATGACATCGTTGCTCGACAGTCGCCGAGCCAAGAGCGCCGTAGCGGCGTTCGCATCCTCGGCGCTCGCTTTTGGCGGGGCCGCGGCCTTGCTAGGAGCCGAGAACAGTAGTGCATCCAGCCACCGTGAGTCGCCGCAACTCGCCGACGACCCACCGGTGGACCACACCGACTTGTACGCCTTCGTCAGCCCGGACAGCCCGGACACGGTGACGTTCATCGACAACACGTGGCCCTTTGAGGAGCCGGCGGGCGGACCGAACTTCTTCAAGTTCTCTGAAGATGCTCGCTACAACATCAACATCGACAACAACGGCGACGCCAAGCCCGACATCACCTACCGGTGGACGTTCAAGACGATGGACAAGCGTGGACTTGACACGTTTCTCTACAACAACGGCCCGGTCACGTCGATCAATGACGCGACTCTGTTGTTGAAGCAGACCTACACCTTGGAGAAGATTGAGGGTGGCAAGACCACGACGTTGCTGCAGGACGCTCCTGTCGCACCGTCCAACGTGGGCGCCGCCTCCATGCCGGACTACTCGGCGCTGCGCCAAGAGGCCATCACCGGCCTCGACAGTGGTGGAGCGAGCTTCGCCGGCCAAGCCGACGACCCGTTCTTCTTGGACCTGCGAATCTTCGACCTGCTCTACGGCGGGGACCTGAGCGAGACCGGTGACGACACTCTCTCCGGCAAGAACGTCCAGTCCATCGCCCTGCAGGTACCCATCTCGGAGCTCACGACAGGCGATGACCCCGTTATCGGCGTGTGGGCGACGAACGAGCGTCCCAGCATGAGGGTGCAGGCCGCCGACGGCACGCAGAGCTTCAAGGGCGACTACGTCCAGGTCTCTCGCCTGGGCAACCCGTTGGTCAACGAGGTCGTCATCCCCGCCGGTCTAAAGGACGCCTTCAACGCGCTGGCACCTGAGAATGACGCCGACGTACCGGAGGCTGTGGCCCGGGTGAACGACCCCGAGGTACCGAAGCTGATCGAAGCCATCTATGGCATCCCAGCACCCAAGACCCCGCGCGACGACCTGTTCTCGGTCTTCCTCACGGGCGTCGAGGGCCTCAACATGCCTCAGGGCAAGGTTCAGCCGGCTGAGCTGTTGAGGCTCAACACCTCGATCGCGTCTGCCAGTGACCCCAACCGGCTCGGAGTGCTCGCGGGTGACACCCAGGGCTTCCCCAACGGCCGGCGGCTCACCGACGACGTAGTCGACATCGAGTTGCAGGCGCTTGAGGGAGCTGTCCGCACGGGCAAGCTCGTCCCGGCGCTGGCTGCTGGTGACGGCGTCGACGAGAACGATCTTGCGTTCGAGTCGTCGTTCCCCTACATCGCTCTGCCGCACTCTGGCTCGGGCGTTGCTCCTCCCTCGGGCGGAGTCGGTGCCGGTGCCGGTGGCACGGCAACTCAGGGCACCACTCCGAAGGCTGTCTCCCCCGCTCCGGTGGAAGACAACGGAGTACCGATGCTCGCTCTGTTCGCGGCGCTTCTCGGCCTCGGGCTCGGCGGCGTTGGAGTGACAGTGCTGCGTCGCGGTCGCCAAGAAGTCTGACGCTGACTGAATGACAAGCAGTGACGTGGTGGCGGGTGGGCAACAGCCCACCCGCCACCGCAATTTTTTGCGGATCTTCATCGGGGTCGCGCTCGGATGCCTCGCAGCCGCGTTGGTGTTCACGTCGGGCTATCTCATCGGTTCGAGCGAGACGACGACGCAACCGTCGGCCATCGCGGCCAAGTTCCACCAAAGAGCCGCGCAGGCAATGCCAATACCCGCCGACAAGCATGCGTTGAAGCCCAACCGTCCAAGCGACAAGCACAAGACCGGGCGACCGCCCCAGCAGACGAAGCCCGAGCTGCAGCGCATCACCGTCGAAGACGGCGACAGCCTGTGGGGCATCGCCGCCTCCATCGCACCGCGTGCAGACCCGCAGGTCATGGTGAGTCGGATCGTCAAGCTCAACTCATTGGAAGAATCCGCAGGGCTGGAGATCGGCCAGCGGCTGACCGTCCCGGGGACGGCGAAGACGAGTCGCGACGAGCCCAAGGCTGGTCGCGGCGAGCGCCCTGGTCACCGAAGCACGTCGCCAACTGGTGATGTCGCTCCGCCTGTTTCTGTCAGCATCCCCAGGCTCGAGCTCAACCAGGACCTGGTCGAGCTCAATGTCATAAGTGGGGTGCTGCAGGTTCCAACTGACTACGCCGACATCGGCTGGTGGCGGGACGGACCGTCCCCCGGGGCCCCTGGCTCGGCGGTGCTCGTCGGACACGTCGACTCGCCGACCGGACCAGCAGTGTTTTACGGGCTGTCGTCCATCCAAGTCGGCGACGTGGTCACCGTCGGGCGCGAGGACGGCACCAAAGCCACGTTCCGCGTCAGTGACGCCACGCTCTACCCGCGAGAAAGCTTCCCTTCCTCCAAGGTGTACTCCGAGCACGGGCGGCCGACCCTCACCCTCCTCACGTGTGGCGGAACCTATGACGCCACAGCTGGTCAATACACGGGCAATCTGGTCGTCACCGCCCACCCGGACAACCGGAAACCCCGATGACCTACGGCAGAGGCCTGCGGTTCGGCTTCTCTGCCGTGGTCCTTGCGGTTGTCATGCTCTTGACAGCCGCTGTGGTCACCAAGAACAAGGACACCCCAGCGCCATCGCCTGAGGGTCGCGCCAGCGCCGTGCCGGCAGCGGCAATCGCCAACAGCGGCGACCTCAGCGCAACGATCAGCTCCCTCCAGGCCAGATTGCGCCGGCTCCCCGACGACTCGACCTCCTGGGCGACATTGGGCGTGGCATATGTGCAGCAGGCTCGCGTCACTGGTGACCCGAGCTACTACCAGAAGGCAGTAGGTGCTCTCAACCGCTCCTTGCAAGTGTCGCCTGACTCCAATGCCCCGGCTCTGACGGGAAAGGCCGCGCTGGCTGCCGCGCGTCACGACTTCGCTGGTGCGTTACGGCTCGCGCGCCAATCCGAGGAGATAAACAGCTACAACGCGGTCAACCTCGGGGTGCTCGTCGACGCGCTCGTCGAACTGGGGCGATACGACCAGGCGTTCGCTGCCTTGCAGCGCATGGTGGACCTGAAGCCCGGAGTGCCGTCGTACACCCGGGTCTCGTATTCCTACGAGCTGCGCGGCAACCTCGCTGGCGCTCGTTATGCGATGCGCCAGGCGCTCGACATTGCCTTCTCAGCAGACGACCGAGCCTTCACCTTCTTCCAGCTAGGGGAGTTGGCCTGGAATGCCGGCGACCTCGATGCCGCCGAGCGGTTGTACGCCCGGGGGATGCGCGAGGCCCCGACGTACGTCCCGTTGCTTGACGGACAGGCGAAGGTAGAGGCGGCACGTGGCGACACGGCGCAGGCGCTGCGTGACTACCGAACCGTCATCGAGCGGTTCCCGAGCCCGACCTATGTCAGCGAGTACGCCGATCTGCTGACCTCGCTGGGCCGTGACCGCGCGGCCAGCCGCCAAGGCGACCTCATCACGGCTCAGCAGCAGATCCTGCGAGCCGCCGGAGTCAACCTCGACCTTGAGCTCGCGCTGTACGACGCCACTCACGGCCGCCCACAGCAGGCGCTCGAGTCCGCCGCCCGCGCCTGGGACCAGCGCCACAGCGTCTTCGTCGAGGATGCGTACGCCTGGGCGCTTCACGTCAACGGACGCGACCGGGCGGCGCTCACGCATGCCCGGGGAGCAGCTCGGCTGGGCACCCGCAGCGCCTTGTTCGCCTTTCATCGCGGGATGATCGAGAAGTCGCTCGGCATGGATTCGGCCGCGACGAAGTCGCTGCGTCGGGCACTGGACATCAACCCCTACTTCTCACCGGTGCAGGCCCCGCAGGCGCACCGGGCGTTGGCCGCCCTTACCCAGGATCGGTGAGATGGCGCGTTCCCTCGGGCGCTGCCGGTCTTGGTTGCGCCGAACTGCGCTGCTGGGTGTCTCAGTACCCGTCTTACTGCTCGTCCCCACGCCGTCCGCTAGCGCCCACCCGCTGGGCAACTTCACCATCAACCACTACGACGGACTGCTGCTCTATCCCGACCGGATAGAGAACACAGCGGTCGTCGACACCGCCGAGCTCCCGACGCTTACCCAACGGCGATCGGTCGACACTGATGGTGACGACACGGTGACAGCTCAGGAGCGCAGCGTTTTCGCCGCTAGCCAGTGCGACGAAGTCGCACCACAACTGCGGATCGAGGTCGACGGCGCGCCGCTGAGCTGGAGAGTCCGCAGCGCAACTTTCACGTATCGGCCCGGAGCGGCCGGGCTGGACATCAGTAGGCTGGAGTGCGCCCTCGTCACTGAGGCGGATCTGTCCAAGCCCGCAGTTGTCGACTTCTCCGACGGCTACCTTGCCGATCGGTTGGGCTGGCGCGAGATCACCGCCGCCGGCAATGGCGTGGCGCTCGCCGACCCGCCGGTGTCGGCGAACAGCATCAGCGACGAGCTCCGCAGCTATCCGAACAACCTGCTCTCCTCCCCACTCGACCAGCGCAGCGTCCGGCTCACCACCGCACCTGGTGAGGGCGGCGATGCCGGTCCGGTACCTGTGGTGCCGGACCCGGGATTCACTACCCGAACCCTTGCGAGTGGGACGGCGCTCCTGGACCGGCTGGTCGGCGGGGCAGAGCTGACCGTGCCGGTGGGGCTGCTCGCCCTGCTGCTTGCACTGGTGCTCGGCGCCGCACATGCCGCCCTGCCCGGTCACGGCAAGACGATCATGGCCGCCTACATGGTGGGTACCAGAGGCACTCCCAAGGATGCGGTCCTGGTCGGGGTGACTGTCACTCTTGCGCATACGGCTGGTGTGCTGATCCTGGGGTTGTTGTTCCAAGCGGGGGCCTCGTTCGCAGGGGAGTCGCTGCTGGCGATCCTGGGTGTCGTCAGCGGGCTTCTCGTTGCGGTCGTCGGGCTGGGCTTGCTCCGTGCGGCGTTGCGCGGTCGCGGGTACGACGCCTTGAGCGCCGGGCACAGCCATGCGCACGGCTCCGACCACTCCCACGACCACGGCATCGGTCACAGCCACGCCCATGACGCTGGCCATACCCATGACCACGACCACGACGCTGGCCATACCCACGACCACGACCACAACGCTGGCCATACCCACGACCACGACCACGATCACGATCACGACGCTGGCCATACCCATGACCACGATCACGACCACAAGCCAGCGGAGCGCGGCTACAAGCGGCTCACCTTGGTCGGCATGGGTCTGGCGGGCGGCCTCGTCCCCAGCCCCTCGGCGCTGGTCGTCCTGCTGGCGTCGATTGGGCTGGGCCGTACCGGCTTCGGCGTGGCTCTCGTGCTCGGCTACGGCGTAGGCATGGCCGCCACCCTCATCGCCGTCGGCTACCTCATCGCCCGCTTACCAGGTCGGCTGGGTCGGCTGCGCACACTGGGCCAGCGGGCGAGCATCGCTCGGCTCGTAAGACTCGGCCCGGTGATAACCGCGGGCCTTGTCCTTGTGGTCGGGCTGGGGCTCGCTCTGCGCAGTGCCGTGCCGCTCGTCTGACCGCAACTAGCGGCGGGGAGAGGACCGCGGCCAGCTCCCCGCCGTACTGCGTCAGATCAGAGCGTCCCACCCTGGGGACGTCCGTCGTTGTAGTCCGTCGTGCCGGGCGTGGTCGCGTCGAGCTCGTCATCATCGGCCAGCACCTCGTCGCCCGGTCCTGCGGTTGTGCCGTAGGGGTCGGCCGCGACGACGGGGTCAGTCACCGGCGCCACCGGGTAGATGTCGGTAACTGGCGCTTCGGTATAGGTGGTCTCCTCGACCAACTTAACCGGTGGCGGAGGTACTACCTCCGTGGTCTCGTAGGTGTCGGTGTCCTCCTCGGATCCACTGCGGGATGCCGCGGCGGCCGCTACACCAACTGCGGCGGCGGCCAATCCGGCTGCCGCGACCTTGCCCGAGATGCCGGACTTTCCGCTGTCACCTTGCGACGAGATGGCTGACTCCGCGCCAGGGGTGCCGATCGTCTGACCCTCGACCTCACCTCGCCAGGCGCCTGTCTCGGCGCTGCGGCTCTCGATGAACGCCTTGAACTTCTCCAGGTCCGACTCCGCCTGTTTCGCGACGATGCTGAGCTTGTCGGCAACCTTCTCGACGACGCCGTCAGGCTCGTACTCAAGCTCGAGGGTGACGGACGTCTTGCCCGCGCCGGCAGAGGTGAAGCACACCGCGCCAGCGTTGGTCGCGCCCTCGGTCGCCGCCCAGGCGATCTTCTCGTCCGTGCGCTGCTCGAGAATGCTGGCGTACCACTCGCGTTTGACGCCGCCTAT
>JAABUR0100004157.1_pt1 | contig 19576 bp, 23 predicted proteins | sample 5560091 | NCBI WGS metagenome assembly JAABUR01 (sample SAMN10711879, study PRJNA513375) | rock metagenome | isolation source: Antarctica rocks | place: Antarctica: Victoria Land, University Valley sud | reverse complement strand
ACAGCTGACGGGTGGACGAATCCCTACGTCGCGGGCACCGTGATCGTACCCGCGATGATCTTCTCCTTGAGCGCGTTCAGCTGACTGGTGATGTCGTCGATTCCGCCGCCCGTCGTGGAGTAGTCCACGCCGCCGGCCTTCAGGTCGTAGACGGTCTGACCCGCCTTGAACTGACCGTCGTTCACGCTCTTGATGAAGGCGTACACGGCCACGTCCACCCGCTTGATCATCGACGTGATGATGACGTCGCGCACGTTGGCGTCAGCCGTCTTGGCCTGGTCGGAGTCCACCCCGATGGCGATCTTGTTCGCGGCCTTGGCCGCCGCGAACGTGCCGGCGCCGGAGCCCCCGGCGGCCGTGTAGATCACGTCGGCGCCGTTCTGGTACATGCCCTCGGCCGCGATCTTCGCCTTCGCCGGGTCACCGAAGCCGGAGAAGTCGGGGGGTTGCGTGAGGTACTTGACCTGCACCTTGATGCCCGGCTTGATCGCCTTGGCGCCAGCCTCGAACCCGGCTTGGAACTTCTTGATGAGCGGCACCTGCACGCCGCCGATGAAGCCGATGTTGCCCGTCTTGGACTTGAGCGCCCCGGCCGCGCCGACGAGGTAGGAGCCCTCGTTCTCCGCGAAGGTCAGGTTGGCGATGTTCGCTGCCATTGCGCTGGCATCGTCGATGATGCCGAACTTGGTCTCCGGGAACTCCGGGGCCACGTTCTTCAGCGACGGACCGTAGGCGAAGCCGACGGCGATGACCGGGTTGAGCCCGCTCTGGGCCAGCAGCCGCAGCCGCTCCTCCTTGGCCGACTCAGGCTCGCCCTGGACGGCCTGGGCCTCCTTCGCCGTGATCCCGAGCTCACTCTTGGCCTTGTCGAGGCCGACCGCCGCGGCGGTCCCGAACGACTGGTCCCCCCGACCGCCGATGTCGAACGCGAGCCCCACCTTGAGCTTGGAGGCAGCCGAGCTGTTGGTGGGCCCAGCCGAGCCGCTCCCGCTGCCGCCGTTGGACTTGGAGCCGCCACACGCTGCGAGCGCGACCAGGGCGGCGAGCATAACGGTCAGGAGCCTCGCGACGCGGCACATCTTCTTGACCCAGGACAACGGCGTTCTCCCCTCTAGCGGGCTACCTGCCCGGGCCAATCTAGCGCCCACACCGCTGGATGACACGGTGCTCCGGGTCGACTCTCGGGACACTCCGGGTCTACCTCGGCAGGTCACCGGTCGATGTCCGAGCGGCGCGCGCGAACACCGACATGAGCAGTGAGATGAACAGACCGGCGTCGGCATTGAAGGCGACGCTGCAGTTCGGGGGTTCGCTGCTGTGGGTGCGCGTGTCCATGACCGTGCGGCCGACGGTGTGTCTCCCCTGGGTCTCCACGGCGACATGTAGCCGGCGGGTGGTGATGACCTCGGGCTGGACCAGGTACGCCGTGCACAGAGCGTCGTGGACGGGAGCTGCCTGAGACGTCGCCACACCGCTCCCCTCGCTGTAGGCGCCCACGCGGCGACCGATGAACCGGGCGGCGGCGATGCCGGCGGGAGTGCCTAGTGCCTCCAGGCGCTCGCAGTCCGCCTTAGTCACCAGCGCCTGGTGGGTTGCGTCGAGCGGGACCAGCGTCACTCGCCGGAACCCCGCTGCGAACACCATCTCCGCTGCCTCCGGATCGGCCCAGATGTTGAATTCGGCCGAGGCGGTTTCGTTGCCGACGTGGTGTCCGCCGCCCATGATGACCACTTCGGGCACGGCGTCTACGATCTTCGGATCGATCGCCAGCATTGCGGCGATGTTGCTCAACGGTCCGACGGGCACGAGAGTGATCTCGTCGGTCGTACGCCGGAAGGCCTCGACGAGGAACTCCACCGCCCCAACGTCCTGCTTCGCGCTGTGCGCTTCCGGGACCGGCAGCGCCGTGCCGTGCATGTCGAGCGCCGAGTCGGCGGCGAAACGCTTTGGCTTCGGGAAGTCTCGCCGCACGATGGGGCGCGACAGACCCTCGTAGACGGGGACGTCGCTGCGCCCGATGAAGTCCAGCACCCGCAACGAGTTGTCGGTGCAGTTACCGACCGGCACGTTGCCGTTGACGGTGGTGACCCCTACCAGCTCCAAATCGGGGTGCAGCGCGGCGAACATGATGGCGACCGCGTCGTCCGTACCGGTGTCGACGTCGAGTATGAGCTTGAGTGCCATCTGGGCTGCCTCTTCCGCGCGCTGAGCCGGGTGAGCCGTCGCGGCAGGAAACGTACTGCGCTAGCGGTCGTGAGGGGCACGCCCGGACGTCCGGCGGGGAACCCGCGGGTAGCCTCCGACCGTTCACCGACCTCGCGGTCACCGATCGAACGTCGCGGTCCCCGATGGAGGAGAGAGCGGACGGGTGGCGATCTTCGCGGACACGCGCGCCTCGTGGCTGGAGCGGGAGATCCCGCGGCAGGGAGCCGTGCTACGCCGCGCCGCCCAGACCTTTGCTGGTCCGGTCGACCGCGTCGTGCGGGAGGCGCTGACCCGCGGCGCGGACGACTGGGTCGTGACAGGTTGCGGCGACAGTCTTTTCGCCGGCCTTTGCGCCGAGGTCTGGTTCGCGCAAGGGGCCGGACGGCGCCTTCGCGCGGTGCCGGCCATGGAGCTCTCCCGCTACCTGTACGAGGCGCTGACCCCGCGCTCGGTCGTCCTGGCCGTGTCGCACTCCGGGAACACCGCGCGGGTGGTCGAAGCGGCTCGCGCGGCCAGCTCCAGGGGTGCCTACGTCGTCGCCGTCACGGCGAATCCCGACTCGGAGCTGGTTCGGACCGCCAGCTCCTGGATCGACAACTCGGTCCACGACGAACGGTCCAACTGCCGGACGGCCAGCTACCAGGCGGTGACGGCATTGATGCGCATGCTGGCCGAGCGCGTCGCGCAGGAGACCGGTCGCGGATCCGCCCGCCCGGTGGTCGTGCCCGCAGCCGCCGTTGCGGCCTTTGCGGAGGATGCGCGGTCGCAGGTCGACACCCTTGACGACGCGCTTCTCTGCGGCGACCACTGGATCTTCTCGGGAGCGGGCCTGGGGCACGCGGCCGCGCAGTACGGGATGGCCAAGATGTACGAGGCTGCGACCGTGCCGGCGCATGTCAGCGAGCTCGAGCAGATGATCCACTGCGAGATCTTCACCGTGCGGCCCGGCACCACCGTCGTCGTCATCTGCCCGCGCGGTCGCGCGCTGTCGCGAGCGTTGGAGCTGGCCGACGGCCTGGCGAGACTGAGGGCGACCGCGCTGGCCATCACCGACGACGACGAGCTGGCGGACCGGTGCACGGCCGCCGTGCGGCTCCCCGCGATGCTGGAGGAGGACCTGCCTTTCCTGGCCGCACTCCCGCTGCAGTGGCTCGCGCTGCGCGTCGCCCTCAGCCGCGGTCAGGACCCCGACCTCGTCGCCAACAAGCATGTCAACCGTCCCCTGATCGACAACTCGCGGCAATGGCGGGACGAGTATCAGGAGGAAGTGAATGGCACGCCCGCGCCTACTGCTTGACATCGATACCGGCATCGATGACGCGATCATGCTGCTCTACCTGGGCCGGCAGGACGCCGAGATCGTCGCCATCGGCACCGTCCACGGCAACTGCACCGCCGACCAGGCAGCGGTCAACACCCTGCGAACCCTCGAGCTGGCCGAGATGTCTCCCTGCCCTGTGGCCGTCGGGGCACGACGACCGCTCGCGCAGCCGCTGTCGGTCGCGGCCCACGTTCACGGCAGCGACGGCCTGGGCGACACCGGGCTCGGCCAGCCAGCCGGGCACCCGTCGACGGAGGCAGCCGCGGCACAGCTGGTTCGACTGGCCAACGAGAACCCGGGCGAGCTGACCGTCCTCGCCACCGGACCGCTGACCAACCTCGCGCTTGCCCTGCTGCTGGAGCCGGAGCTGCCCCGCCTGGTGCGCAGCGTGGTCGTGATGGGCGGGGCGGTGTGCTGTCCGGGCAATGCGACGCCGCAGAGCGAGGCGAACATCTGGCACGACCCCGAGGCGGCCGACCTCGTCTTTCAGGCCGACTGGGACCTCACGCTGGTAGGACTCGACGCGACCATGCACGCCGTGCTCGGCGGCGAGCGCCTGAAGGAGTTGGCGGCCGCCGGCACGGCCAGCGCCACGTTCGCCACCTCGATCCTGTCGCACTATCTCGACGCCTACGAGCTGCACCTGGGGGAGCGGGCGGCGGCGATGCACGACCCGCTCGCCGCCGCGGTACTCCTGGATCCGTCCTACGTCGGGTGCGCCGACATGGCCATCCACGTGGAGCTCCGCGGCGAGCACAGCCGGGGGGCCACGCTTGCCGACCTGCGCGGCTACCCCGTCGACACCTCAGGCGGCCGCCGGCCGGCCCACGTCGCGATGCAGGTGGATCGCGAGCGTTTCCTCGACGATCTCGTGCAGTCCCTCGTCCGGCCACCGGCATGAGCGACCCGGCCGGGCGGCCGTCGATCGTCGTCGTCGGCAGCACCATGATCGACATGGTCGCCTACCTGACCCGCGTCCCCGCGCGAGGGGAGACGCTGTTCGGCACCCGGTTCGTCCAGGGCTTCGGCGGCAAGGGCGCGAACCAGGCCGTGATGGCGAGCCGGCTCGGCGCGACGGTCGAGATGGTCAACTGCCTGGGCGATGACACGCTGGGGGACCTTACGCTCGAGAACTTCGGCCGGGAGGGCATCGGCGTGCGGCACATCACCCGTTCACCCGGTACGGCGACCGGCGTCGCTTTCATCTGGGTCGAGCCCAACGGTGACAATCGGATCGTCGTCGTCCCGGGCGCGAACGACTCGTTGACCTCCGAGCAGGCGCGCGGGGCCGTCTCCGGCGCGGAGCGCGTCGACCTCGTGCTCGGGCAGCTCGAGGTCCCTCAGCCGGCCACGGCAGCCGGCTTCGCCGCCGCCAGGGAGCGTGGGGCGATCACCGTGCTCAACCCCGCTCCTGCGGCTCCGCTCGACTCCACGCTGCAGGCGGTGACCGACTGGCTGACGCCCAACGAGGTGGAGCTCCTCGCCGTGGCGGCCGCCTGTGGCGCCCCGTCGAGCGCGGCGGATGACGCGACGATCTCGGCCGTGGCCACCAGGACCGGTATGCGGCTCGCCGTGACTTTGGGCGAGCGGGGCGCGGCGATCTGCGTGAACGGCAAGGAGGTCCTACGGATCCCGGCGCCCGCGGTCGACGCTGTCGACACCACCGGTGCCGGTGACGCGTTCGTGGCCGCCTTCTCCTATGGATTGGCGACCGGTGCCGGACCGCGGCGGGCAGCAGCGCTGGGTTGTGCGTGCGCCTCCCTCAGCGTCACCCGGCACGGGACACAGACGTCCTTCGCCGCGCCTCGAGAAGCCGCCGACATCCTCCGTGGGCGCTCCGGGCCGGCCGAGTGAGCCGGGACGCCCCCTCACCCAACATCGTGGTGCTCGGCGGGATGACGATGGACGACATCGTGCTGTCCGACGGCCGGGTCCACCAGCGTGTCCCGGGCGGCAACGCCCTGTACGCGGCGCTCGGCGCCGCGCTCTGGCGGGTCCCCAGCGAGATCGTGTCCTTCGTGGGTGCTGACTACCCGCAGCAGGTTCTCGACGGCCTCGCAGCTCGCGGGGTGGGCACCGGCAACGTCGTACGACGGCCGGGCACCTCGATCCGGCTGTGGATCCTGTACGAGCACGACGGCCGCCGGCAGATCCATCTGCAGCACGACTCCCCGACCCTGGAGCCCGTGCAGGAGCTGGCCGCGGTGGCGCTGCCCGGCCTGCTCAGTGGGAGTCCGCCACCTGCCGCCGCGCACGTCGCGGCGCTCCCCGTCCGCACGCAGCGGTCGATAGCCGCGACGCTGCGACGAGCCGGGGTGCCGTTCTCCCTCGACACGCTGGAAGCGAGAGGGTCCGTCGGCGGAGACCTCGACAGTTATCTGGAACCGGGGCGCGACATGGCGCCCGACGTGTTCCTGCCGAGCAGGGACGAGTTCCTCGCCGTCTTCGGCGGCCAGACCTCCTCGACGTACCGCTCCTGGGCGGCCAGCACGCGCACGACCACTCTCGTCATCAAGGACGGTGCCGGCGGCAGTCACGTCTCCAGCCCGCTCGACGCCCCCTGGCTGCGCGTCCCTGCCTTCCCCATCGACGTGGTGGACCCCACCGGCGCCGGGGACGCGTTCTGCGGCGGCTATGTCGCCGGCATGGTGCGGCGCGCCGCACCAGCGGAATGCGCAGCCATGGGCACCGTGTCCGCATCCTTCGTCATCGAGCAGGTCGGGGTCCGCGGACTCTTGGCCGCGACGCCCGACCAGGCCCAGCGGCGGATGAACACCGTGCTGTCCGCTGTGCCGGCGACCGGACCGGCCACGGAGCCGCAGGACTAGCGTGTGCGGCTGGCGCGACGCAAGGGGGAGTGACCGTGGACTGGGCGGCGCTGCGGGCCGCGGCGGTCGCGGTGGCTGAGCGGGCATATGTGCCGTACTCGCGGTTCCAGGTCGGTGCGGCGGCGCTGGTCGACGACGGCCGCCTGGTCACTGGCTGCAACGTCGAGAACGCGTCGTACGGGCTCACGCTCTGCGCCGAGTGCGGGCTGGTGTCGGCGCTGCACGCCAGCGGTGGTGGCCGGCTCGTCGCGCTCTCCTGCGTGGGTGGGGAGGACCGCCGGCCGACCATGCCGTGTGGCCGGTGCCGGCAGCTGCTGTGGGAGGCCGGCGGCGCGGAGCTGCAGGTGGACACCGCGGACGGTCCACTGCCGCTGCGCGAGCTGCTGCCGCGGGCATTCGACTCGACCGAGCTGCCGTGACGGCGTACGACGTCGTGGACCTGATCCGCACCAAGCGCGACGGCGGCACGCTCTCGGACGGGCAGGTCGACTGGCTGCTCGAGACCTATACGCGTGGCGAGGTGGCCGAGGAGCAGATGTCCGCCCTGCTGATGGCGGTGGTCTGGCGCGGGATGACGGGTTCGGAGCTGGCTCGGTGGACGGCCGCGATGATTGCGTCCGGGCAGCGGATGGACCTCACGTCGGTGCTCCGGCCGACCGTCGACAAGCACTCCACCGGCGGGGTGGGGGACAAGGTGTCGCTCGTCCTTGCGCCGCTCATGGCCGCCTGCGGCGCGGCGATGCCGCAGCTGTCCGGGCGCGGGCTGGGCCACACCGGCGGCACCCTGGACAAGCTGGCGGCGATCTCCGGCTGGCGGGCATCGCTGCCGCCGGCCGAGATGCTCGACGTCCTCCGCGAGGTGGGTGCGGTGATCTGTGCGGCCGGACCCGGTTTGGTGCCGGCTGACCGCAAGCTCTACGCCCTCCGCGACGTGACGGGGACGGTGGAGTCGGTGCCGCTGATCGCCAGCTCGATCATGAGCAAGAAGATCGCTGAGGGAACCTCGGCGCTGGTACTGGACGTCAAGGTCGGCACCGGCGCCTTCCTGTCCGACGTCGAGACCGCGCGCACGCTGGCCGAGGCGATGGTGGACCTCGGTGCGGCTCACGGCGTACGTACGGCAGCACTGCTGACGGCGATGGACACGCCGCTCGGGCGCGCCTGCGGCAACGGAGTCGAGGTCTCCGAGGCTGTCGAGGTGCTGAGCGGCGGCGGGCCGGCCGACGTCGTCGAGGTCACCCTGGCGCTCGCGCGCGAGATGCTGGCGCTGGTGGGCATCGCCGATGCGGACCCGGCGGCCCTGTTGAGCGACGGCTCGGCGCTGGAGTGCTGGGGGGCGATGATCCGCGCTCAGGGCGGCGACCCCGACGCCGAGCTGCCGCAGGCGCCGTACCGGGAGACGGTCGAGGCGCCGGCGACCGGCGTGCTGCAGCGGCTGGACGCCCGGGCGGTAGGGGTGGCCGCCTGGCGGCTCGGTGCCGGCCGGTCGCGTCAGGAGGACCCCGTGTCACCGGGAGCCGGCGTGGTGTGCCTGGCGAAGCCCGGCGACCCGGTGCAGGAGGGCCAGCCGCTGCTCGAGCTGCGCGCCGACGACCCGGCCCGGTTCTCCCGCGCCCGCGAGGCGCTGGGCGACGCGGTCGACATCGGCATCGAGCTGCCGGCGCCGGCGCCGCTGGTCCTGGAGCGGATCGGAGCCTGAACGTGCCCACGCATCTCGGTGCCCGGCGGCAAGCTCATCGACGAGTACGTCGGCCGCGCACAGCGCCACGACGACCGCGAGCCTCGCGCAGATGCGCTCTGGTGCTGCACAGCACCGTGCGGGTGCAGCACGAAAGCGGGACGATCGACGCTCACCGCGAGGGCGACCAGCCACGGGAACAGCCGGGTTGATCGCTGCGTTGACGACGCGCCCACCTGCTCTGACACCCCGTCCCCCAGGAGTTCTGCGTGACCGTCGCCGCTCGAGCAGCCACTGAGCAGCTGACCGAGCTGCACCGCCAGGTGGACGTCCTGGTCGGGAAGCACTACCCGGCACTGGCGGTGCTGACCGAGGAGGCGTTCCGCGCCCGCGTCGCCCCACTGGAGGCGCACCTTCCGGACGAGCCGTTCGTGCTGGTCGTCACCGGGGCGCTGGTGCCGCTGCACCGCCTGATCGAGCTTGCCGCGCTCGACGGGAAGCGTGGCTTCACGACGATGGCGGCAGACGACGTCGCCCATTTCAGGCCTACGCCTGACCTGGCGCTGCCGACATCGCCGGTCTACCTGATCACTGCCGTCGACACCGGGAAGGAGACGCTGGGCATCCGGCCGAACGACGCGCTACCCGGCATCTGTGCGGCCGGCCGCACGCCGCTGACACTTGACGAAGGCCTTGCGGTCGTGACCCAACATCCGCAGTGGCTCCGCGAGCGCAACTGCTTCGAGATGCTCGGCTCGCGGGCCGGCGACAAGCGGGTGACCGGGATCTGGATCAGCGGGGGCGCACCTCGGCTCGGGTGGTGCTGGGCCGGTAACCCGCACAGCTGGCTCGGGATGGCCTCGGCTGGGCAGCGACTCGGCTGATCGAACGCCTCGGGTACGCCGAACCGAAAGGTCGGGCCGTACGGCGCGCGCAGGTGTCCGCGCGGTCGCCACGCCGGGCCGCGTACCGGCAGGATGTCGGGATGCTGACTCTGCACGACGCGGTCGCCCTGCTCACCCGTGCCGCCGCCGCGGCGGCGGAGATGGGCATCTCGATGTCGCTGGCCGTGGTGGACGCGGGCGGTCATCTGCTCGCGTTTCACCGGATGGACGGTGCTCCCTGGATCAGCGCCGAGGTGGCGCAGGGCAAGGCGTTCACCGCCGCCGCCTACCGTGCGTCGACCGCCGAGCAGCGCACGAAGGCGGAGTCGCTGCCGCGCTTCGCCACCGCGCTGACCGCCATGACGGGGGGTCGCTACGTCCCGCAGACCGGAGGGTTGCCGATCGTGCGGGACGGCGAATGCGTCGGCGGCGTCGGTGCGAGCGGCGGCACCGGTGAGCAGGACGAGCAGGTCTGCGCAACTGCCTTGCAGGGAGGCGACCGCTGACCTGACTCAACCCACGGCGAGGGGCAGGTTGGTAAGACCGCGGAACTGGAAGGTCGGCCGGCGTACCGGTTGGGTGGCCAGCTCCAGCCGCGGGAACCGGTCGAGCAGGGCCTCCAGCGCGACCTGCATCTCCAGCCGGGCCAGCGGGGCACCGAGGCAGTAGTGGATGCCGGCGCCGAACCCGACGTGCGGGTTGTCCCGCCGGGCGACGTCGAAGATGTCCGGGTCAGCGAAGGCCTGCCCGTCCCGGTTGGCCGCGCCGAGCAACAGGCCTACCCGCTCCCCGGCGCCGATCGGGTGCCCCGCCACGTCGATGTCGGCGAACGCGGTGCGCTGGAACATCGACAGCGGGGTGTCGTACCGGATCATCTCCTCCACTGCGGTGGCGAGCAGTTCGGGCTCCGCGCGTAGCCGGTCGAGCGACCCGGGAGTGCGCAGCAGCGCGAGCACGCCGTTGCCGATCGCGTTGACGGTGGCCTCGTGCCCGGCGTTGAGCAGCAGGACGGCGGTCGCCACCACCTCGTCCTCGCTCAGCCGGTCGCCGGCGTCGCTCGCCGCCACCAGCCCGCTGAGCAGGTCTCCGCCGGGCCTACGCCGGCGGTCGGCGATCAGCGCGCGCAGGTAGCCGTCGAACTCATCCGCCGCCGTGACCGCCCGCGCCTCGGCAGCGTCGTCGTACGACAGCTCGTAGAGGCCGACGATGTCTCTTGACCAAGGGCGCAGCAGGTGCCGGTCGCCCTCCGGTACGCCGAGCAGCTCCGCGATCACGGCGACCGGCAGCGGCTCGGCCAGCCCGGACATGAGCTCGAGCCGGCCGTCCCCGACGGCCGCGTCGAGGAGAGCGTCGGCCAGCCGGCGGACCGGCTCGCGCAGCGCCGCCACCCGGCGCGGCGTGAACGCCGACGAGACGAGCTTCCGCTGCCGGGTGTGCTCCGGCGGTTCCAGGTCGAGCATCGCCTCGGCGTTCAGCCGGTTCCAGGCGGCGAAGCGGGTGACCGGCTCCCGCGGGGTGAAGACGCGCCCGAGCCGGCGGTCGCGCAGCAGCGCGGAGACGTCGGGGTGCCGGGAGACCAGCCAGGCACCGGCGCCCTCGTCGAAGGCGACCGGCGCCTCCAGCCGGAGAACGGCGTACGCCGGATAGGGGTCCGCCAGGAAGTCGGCCTCGGCGGGCCGGAACACCTCCTCGATGGTGGCCATGCCTGCAGGCTCGCACAGGCCGCCATGGTCGGGACCGCTACGTTGGCGCGGTGCCGACCCCGACCCTCGAGGAGCTGCGCCGGGCACCCAAGGTTCTCCTTCACGACCACCTGGACGGGGGCCTGCGGCCGGCCACCGTGGTCGAGCTCGCCGCCGAGACGGGCTACGACGCGCTGCCGACGACCGACGTTGAGGAGCTCGCCGCCTGGTTCCAGGAAGACGCTGGCGGGAGTCTCGAGCGCTACCTGGAGACGTTCGCGCACACCGTCGGCGTCATGCAGACCAAGGCGGCGCTGGTCCGGGTCGCCGCCGAGTGTGCCGAGGACCTCGCCGCCGACGGTGTCGTCTACGCCGAGGTGCGTTTCGCCCCTGAGCAGCATGTCGAGAAGGGGCTGGCGCTGCACGAGGTGGTGGAGTGCGTGCTCGACGGCTTCCGAAGGGGCACTGCCCGGGCGGCTGAGGCCGGCTACTCGATCCAGGTCGGCACCTTGCTCATCGCGATGCGGCACGCGGCCCGCTCGCTCGAGATCGCCGAGCTGACGGTGCGTTACCGCGCCGACGGCGTAGCCGGCTTCGACATCGCCGGCGCCGAGGCCGGCTATCCGCCGACCCGCCACCTCGACGCCTTCCAGCACATGCAGCGCAACAACGGCCACTACACGATCCACGCGGGCGAGGCGTTCGGGCTGCCTTCGATCTGGGAGGCGCTGCAGTGGTGCAACGCCGACCGGCTCGGTCACGGCGTACGGATCATCGACGACGTCACCGTGGGTCCGGACGCGCAGCCGCGGCTGGGGCCGCTGGCCGCCTTCGTCCGCGACACCCGGGTGCCGCTGGAGATGTGCCCGACGTCGAACGTGCACACCGGCGCGGCGGCCTCGATCGCCGAGCACCCGATCGGCCTGCTCCGCCGGCTGCTGTTCCGGGTGACCGTCAACACCGACAACCGGCTGATGAGCGGCGTGACGCTCTCGTCGGAGTTCGCCGCGCTGGTGGAGGCGTTCGACTACGACTGGGCCGACGTCCAATGGCTCACGACCAACGCGATGAAGAGCGCCTTCCTGCCCTTCGACCAGCGGCTGGCGATCATCAACGAGGTGATCAAGCCGGCGTACGCCGTCCTGCGCGGCAACTGACTCGCCGGCGGTGCACTCCTGGCGCTACCGCAGATAGCGGAGTAGTGTTCCTGGCGCAGCAGGGTGGGAGGCGACCACGGGAGGCGCGATGGAACAGACGTTGGACACGTCGCAGCTGCTCAAGGGGGTGCTGGACCTGGCCGTCCTTGCCACCCTGGCGGAGGGTGACGGCTACGGCTACGACGTCGTCCGCCGGCTGCGCAACGCGGGGCTGGACAACGTGGGCGACGCCTCCGTCTACGGCACGCTGCGGCGGCTCTACACCGGCGGGCACCTGACGTCGTATGTGGTCCCTTCCGAGGAGGGGCCGCACCGCAAGTACTACGGGGTCAACGACCGCGGGAGGCAGCTGCTCGCCGACTCCACGAAGGCGTGGCGGTCCTTCGCCGAGACCATGGGCGCGCTGCTCGGCCTGGAGAGAGGAGCGGCAGCATGAGCGTGACGCTGACCGAGAATGACGTCACCCGCTATGTGGACGCGGTCCGCGAGGCGCTGTCCGACCTCCCGGCGGCGCAGCGGGACGAGCTGCTGGACGACCTGACCCAGCACCTGCAGGAGGTCGCCGCCGAGGGCGACGCGCCGCTGTCGGTGCGGCTCGGATCGCCGGCGGCGTACGCCGTGGAGCTGCGGACCTCGATCGGCCTGACTGCCCCCGCGCCGCCCGCGGGACGGCGGGTGCAGCGGCTCGCCGCGGGACTGGCCGAGGCCCGTGACGCTGTTGTCGACCACCCGACCGGGCGCGCCGTGTTGGCCTTCCTGCCCGAGCTACGGCCCGGCTGGTGGGTGCTGCGGGGGTACCTGCTCGTCGCGGTGCCGTCGGTGCTGTTCGACTACACCGGGCGCTGGACCTTTCCATGGCCGACCGTCTCGGGCAGCCGGCCGGTCGGGCTGCTGGCGACCCTGGCTGCCATCGTGGCGTCGGTCGCGCTCGGCCGGCGCACCGTGCGCGACCCGGGCTGGCGCCGGCTTGTCGTGGTGGTGAACACGCTGCTGGTGCTGGCGGCGCTCGTCGCCTTCGGGTCGGGGCGACTCGGTCCGGAGTCGTCGGGCTACCCCTCGGCCGCGTCCCCTGGCTACCTCGTGCAGCCGGACGGCACACCGATCACCAACATCTTCCCGTACGGCGCCGACGGGAAGCCGCTGACCGGCGTACGACTCTTCGACCAGGACGGTCGTCCGATCGAGAACGTGGGTTACTCGGACTACGGCGTCGGCTACGAGCGGCACTATGCGACCGACGCCGATGGCAACCAGGCTGCCAACGCCTATCCGCTCGAGGAGCCCCGGACCCCTCCGGGCATCTCGCCGCGGTCGAGAGCGGTTCCGACCGCGGTGCCGCTGGTCAGCCCGGCACCGACCGCGTCGCCTTTACCCACCGCAGCGCCATCGCCCTCGGCCTCGCCATCGCCTCAGACGGCGTCGACAACCCCTGTGCCCCCGTCTGCTCCTCCTTCCACGCCTTGACGTGCGAGGACGACGCCGACCGGGCCGCCGAAGCCCTGCGTGGCCACCTGCACCCGTAGCCGTCACCTTGACTCGAACCACTAAGCGGGCTTACTGTCAGCGCGCCGATGAATCGATGGTGCGAGAGGCGGAGTCATGTGGACGTTCGAGCACACCGAGATGACGAGCGCGGCCCCGGATCAGGTGTGGGCCCGCTACGCCGAGCCCACCACCTGGCCGGAGTGGGACCACGAGATATCTGCCGTCACCCTCCGGGGCCCGATGGCTGTCGGTACCCGCGGCACCCTCAAACCGGTCAAGGGACCGGCGACACCGTTCACCTTCACCTCGGTCACGCCGGACGTCGGGTTCACCGACGTCAGCCGGCTGCCGCTGGCACGGCTGACGTTCTCCCACCACATCGAGGCCATGGTGACCGGCTGTCGCTTCACCCACCGCGTGGCGATCACCGGACCGCTCTCGCCGCTGTTCGCGCGCCTCATCGGCAGGAAGATTGCCGCCGGGCTGCCCGCAGCCATGCGCAAACTGGCCCGGCTGGCCGAGACGACTCCGGCGGCTGCCCGGTGACCTCCGCGGCGAAGGGAGCCGACAGCGTGTCGTCCGGGCCCCACGACAGTCCCGGGTTCCTGCTGTGGCGCACCACCCTCCGTTGGCAACGGAGCATCACCGCCGCCCTGCGGCCGCTGGAGCTCACCCACGTGCAGTTCGTGCTGCTGTCCGCAGTGTGGTGGCTCTCCGACCGGGCCGATACTGCCCAACGGCTGCCCAGCCAGCGCCAGGTCGCCGACCATGCCGCCGCCGACGTCATGATGACCAGCCAGGTGCTGCGAGCGCTGGAGTCGCGGGGCCTGGTGGCCCGTATGCCAGACGCCGCCGACGCCCGGATCAAGCGGCTTACCGTCACTGCCGCCGGCCGTCGCCTTGCCGAGCTGGCCGTCACGGTCGTGGAGGCGGCCGACGCCGAGTTCTTCACCCGCGCAAGCGACCCTGCGCAGCTGCTCGACGTACTGCACCAGCTTGCCGACGAGACCCGTCCCAGCGGCACCGGGCGTTCGGTCCGCGCCAAGGAGGCCTCTTGAGTGCAGCAAACCGGCGGGGCAGGTGGCTCGAGACGGCGGTTGCATGGCGGCTGCCGCCGGTCACCGGCTCTGACTCGCTGCGGGCGGTGTCAGCGTGAACGCCGACCCGCTCCCCCGGCTGCGGGCGCTTTGTCTTGCGTTGCCCGAGGCGACCGAGAAGATCAGCCACGGTGAGCCGGCATGGTTCGTGCGCAAGACCGTTGTGATGTACGCCGACAAGCATCACGACGACCGGGTCGGGTTCTGGTGTGCGGCGCCACCCGGCGCCCAGGAGGCTCTGGTCGCGGCTCGGCCCGAACAATTCTTCCGGCCGCCCTATGTGGGCGGGCGCGGCTGGCTGGGGGTACGGCTCGACGTGCCCGTCGACTGGGACGAGATCGCCGAGATCGTCACCGATGCCTACCGCGAGGTCGCACCGCGAAAGCTCGTCGCGCTGCTCGACGCGTAGGGCTGTGCGCGACGCGCTTTCGCGGCGGTCCAGGCGATGCAGTCGCTCGACGAAGCGGTGGGTCTAGAGACCCAGCGGGTGCCAGACGGTCTTGGTCTCGAGGAACGCGAGCAGCCGCCGGGTGCCGGGGTCGGCGGTCCAGTCCGGCTCGGCGTCCGGCGCCGGCAGCACCCGCTTGACGCTGTCCGCGGCCAGCCGCTCGAGGTCGGCCGAGCGCTCCGGCGATACCCCGCACAGGTCGAGCGCGTTGACGTCCTGGTGCGCGGCCAGCACCGGAGCCAGCTCGTCGGTCCGGCCGGTCAGCACGTTGACCACGCCGCCCGGTACGTCGGAGGTCGCCAGCACCTCCGCGAGCGTGACCGCCGGCAGCGGGGCGCGCTCGCTGGCCACGAGCACCGCCGTGTTGCCGGTAACGATCACCGGTGCCAGCACCGAGACGAGTCCGAGCAGCGACGACGCCTGCGGCGCTACCACCGCGACCACGCCGGTGGGCTCGGGCAGGCTGAAGTTGAAGTAGGGCCCGGCGACCGCGTTGGCCGACCCGGCGACCTGGGCGACCTTGTCGGCCCAGCCGGCGTACCAGACCCAGCGGTCGACGGCCGCGTCCACCAGCGCCGCAGACGCTTCCGCGGAAACGCCTTCCAGCGCCGCCACCTCCTCGGCGAACTGCTCGCGCCGGCCCTCGAGCAGCTCGGCCACCCGGTAGAGCACCTGCCCACGGTTGTACGCCGTCGCGCCGGCCCAGCCGGGAAGGGCCTTGCGGGCGGCGCCGACCGCGTCGCGGGCGTCCTTGCGCGAGGCCTGCGCGGCGTTGGCGAGGAACGCGCCGTCCGCGGACGTCACGGCGTAGGACCGGCCCGACTCCGACCGCGGGAAGGCGCCGCCGAGGTAGAGCTTGTAGGTCTTGCGGACCGCCAGCCGGATCTCAGACATCGAGGTAGGCCGCCAGCCCGTGCCGACCGCCCTCGCGCCCGAAGCCGGACTCCCGGTAGCCGCCGAACGGGCTGGCCGGGTCGAACCGGTTGAACGTGTTGGCCCACACCACGCCGGCCCGCAGCCGGGACGCCATCCACAGGATTCGGCTGCCCTTCTCCGTCCACACCCCGGCGGACAGGCCGTACGGCGAGTTGTTCGCCTTCTCGATGGCCTCCGCCGGCGTCCGGAAGGTGAGCACCGACAGCACCGGGCCGAAGATCTCCTCGCGGGCGATCCGGTGCGCAGAGGAGACGCCGGTGAAGATCGTCGGCGGGAACCAGTAACCGTGCTCGGGCAGCTCGCAGGCCGGTGACCAGCGGGTCGCGCCCTCGGCGTCGCCGGTGTCGGTGAGCTCATGGATGCGGGCCAGCTGCTCGGGTGAGTTGATCGCGCCGATGTCGGTGTTCTTGTCCAGCGGGTCGCCGAGCCGAAGGGTCGCGAGCCGGCGCTTGAGCCGCTCGAGCAGGTCCTCGGCCACCGACTCCTGCACCAGCAGCCGGGAGCCAGCGCAGCACACATGGCCCTGGTTGAAGAAGATCCCGTTGACGATCCCCTCGACCGCCTCGTCGAGCGGAGCGTCGTCGAAGACGATGTTCGCCGCCTTGCCGCCCAGCTCGAGCGTCAGCTTCGTACGCCGGCCGGCCAGCGTGCGCTGGATCTCCTTGCCCACCTCCGTCGAGCCGGTGAAGGCGACCTTGTCGAGGTCGGGGTGCGCGACCAGCGCCCGGCCGGTGTCGCCGGCGCCGGGGAGCACGTTGACCACGCCGGCCGGCAGCTCGGCCTGCTGAAGTACGTCCGCGAGCGCCAGCGCGGACAGCGGGGTCGTCTCTGCCGGCTTGAGCACACAGGTGTTGCCGGCCGCGAGCGCCGGGGCCAGCTTCCAGGCCGCCATCAGGAGCGGGAAGTTCCACGGGATTACCTGGCCGGCGACGCCCAGCGGTTGCGGGTCGACGCCGTAACCGGCGTACGGCAGCTTGTCCGCCCAGCCGGCGTAGTAGAAGAAGTGCGCTGCCGCCAGCGGCACGTCGAGGTCGCGCGACTCCTTGATCGGCTTGCCGTTGTCGAGCGTCTCGAGCACCGCGAGCTCGCGGGAGCGCTCCTGGATCAGCCGGGCGACCCGGTAGAGGTACTTAGCCCGCTCGGCGGGCGCCATCGGCCCCCACACCTCGGACTGCGCGCGCCGGGCGCTGGTCACCGCCCGGTCCACGTCCGCCGGCCCGGCGGAGGCGACCTCGGCCAGCACCTCCTCGGTGGCCGGGTTGATCGTCTTGACCGGCGTGCCGTCGGTCGCGTCGACGAACTCGCCGTCGAGAAACAGGCCGTACGACGACCGCAGCCGGGCGATCTCGCGCGACTCGGGCGCGGGGGCGTAGTCCCAGGTCGGCATCGTCAGTCCAGCGTGTAGTAGTCGGGACCGCCGTAGGCGCCGGTGCGCTGCTTGGCCCGCTGCATGAGCAGGTCGTTGAGCAGGCTGGACGCGCCGATCCGGAAGAGCGCCGGGTCGAGCCAGTCCTCCCCGGCCGTCTCGTGTACGAGGACCAGGTAGCGGATCGCATCCTTGGCGGTGCGTACGCCGCCGGCAACCTTGACGCCGACCCGGTCGCCGGTCGCCACCGCGTAGTCCCGCACCGCCTCGAGCATCACCAGGGCAGCCGGCGGGGTGGCGGCGGGGCTCACCTTGCCGGTGGAGGTCTTGATGAAGTCGGCGCCGGCCAGCATGGCCAGCCACGAGGCACGCCGTACGTTGTCCAGCGTCGCCAGCTCGCCGGTCTCGAGGATCACCTTGAGGTGAGCCGCGCCGACCGCCCCCTTGACGGCCACGATCTCGTCGTACACCTGGCTGTAGCGGCCGGTGAGGAAGGCGCCGCGGTCGATCACCATGTCGACCTCATCGGCACCGGCCGCTACTGCCTCCCGGACGTCGGCGAGCTTGACCGCCAACGACGCCCGGCCGGACGGGAAGGCGGTGGCCACCGAGGCCACCTTGACGTCACTGCCGGCCAGCGCGCGGACGGCCACCGCGACCAGGTCGGGGTAGATGCAGATGGCCGCGACCGGTGGCGCGGTCGGGTCGGTGGGGTCCGGCCGGCGGCCCTTCGCGCACAGCGCGGCGACCTTGCCCGGTGTGTCGGCGCCCTCCAGCGTGGTCAGGTCGACCATGCGTACGGCGGTGTCCAGCGCCCAGAGCTTCGACTCCCGCTTGATCGAGCGGGTGGCTAGTCCGGCCGCACGGCCCTCGGCGCCCACCTGGTCGACGCCGGGCAGGCCGTGCAGGAAACGCCGCAGCGCCCGCTCGTCGGCGGTGACGTCGGCCAGTCCGGTCGCCGTACGGGTCACTGCCGGTGCACTCACCTCGTCAACGATACGGCGGTCGGGGGAGCGATGAAGATCACGGCACCCGGCGGGAGCTGACGTCGTACCGGAGGATCGCCTCATCGGCCGTCACGACGGTCAGGTCGTGCCGCAGCGCCTGGGCGACGAGCAGCCGGTCGAACGGGTCCCGGTGCAGCGGGGGGAGGTTCGCCACAGCGGTGGCGTCGAGCACGTCGACGGGCAGCGGGCTGGCGCCGATCGCCCGCAGCCGCGAGGGCAGGTAGGTGACCGGCGGTTCGGGCAGGTCGATCCGTCCCAGGCCGTACTTGATGGCGATCTCCCAGGCGCTCGCCGCGGAGACGAGGAGATCGGTCTCCGGAGCCGCGAGGATCTCCAGAGCCGATCCGACCCGCTCGGGTTCGGTCTGCAGCCACAGGAAGACGTGCGTGTCGAGGAGTGCCTTCACGACTCGAAGGCGTGCAGCAGCTCGTCGTCGAGCGGCGCGTCGAAGTCGTCCGGCACCGTGAACAGCCCGGCGTCCAGGCCGAACCGCCGGCTTTTCTCACGGGGGGGAACGAGGCGGGCGATCTCACGCCCGCGGTTCGTGATCACGATCTCCTCGCCCGACTGCACCCGCACCAGCAGCCGGGACAGCTGGGTCTTGGCCTCGTGCACCCCGACAGACTTAGTCATAAGATTTAGTCTATCTTTGGCCTCGCATCCGAGCTGGTGCGACCGGAGGCCAGCAAGGGGAGCTGCCTCGTGTCGGAGCAGACCGCATCCGAGGGCCGCCTGCCCCGGCCGGCGACCAGCGGACGGCGCTGGACCTCCTTCATCGCCGAAGAAGGCAGGAACGGGCGGCCGGTGCGCGGGCTGCATGAGCAGACGAACCCGCGGCACCGACTCCGCGTGGAGCACGATCCGCACACCCTGCTGATCCACCTGAGCGACGAGGAAGGCAGTGGGTGGACGACGATCGCCGTCGATCGGGCCACCCGGCAGTGGTCCGTGGCGCAGGACATTCGGCAGGCGGACACCGCTCGGGACGCCTACGACGCCCTTTACCAGCCCTGAGCGCTCGCAGCGTCGGCGCCGACTCGGGGGAAGCGGCTCAGCTCCTGCCGGCCAGCCGGCGTTCGACGTCGGTCCGGAGCGATGCCATGCACCGAGCTGCCTGCGCACGTGCAGGAGCCAGGCCACCCTCACCGACCGGTACGACGACCTCCAGGTAGGCCTTGAGCTTCGGCTCGGTCCCGCTGGGCCGCACGATCACCCGGCCGCCGTTCTCCAGCGGATACACCAGCACATCGGACGCCGGCAGCCGGCCGCCGGGCAGCAGGTCCACCACGTCGGTCACCGCCGAGCCGCCCAGGGTGCGGGGCGGCCGGCCGCGCAGCTCGGCCATCACCTCGGCGATCGCCGAAAGGTCGGTCACCCGGATCGAGACCTGCTCGGTCGCGTGGACGCCGTGCTCCGCCTCGAGCTCGTCCAGCCGGTCGAGGAGGGTGCGCCCGGTCGCCTTCTCCGCCGCCGCGAGCTCGG